>Ga0335072_10007994_pt1 | contig 15361 bp, 14 predicted proteins | sample Lox_Sample_21_FD_206725 | JGI IMG/M metagenome (GOLD analysis project Ga0335072, IMG submission 206725) | Soil microbial communities from Loxahatchee National Wildlife Refuge, Florida, United States - Lox_Sample_2.1 | ecosystem: Environmental > Terrestrial > Soil > Wetlands | place: USA... | reverse complement strand
GCGCCGGGCCGGATGCCGCGGACTTGATGGCGCACCGCCTGTCTGCCGCCAAATATGAGCTGCTGCTCGCCGCAGCGTCGATCGGATCGAAGAATGTCATCGCCCACGACATGCGGTTGATAATGCCCTGCGCCGGCTTGACCGTCGGTGCGGGACTTCTCGTCGGTGAATTGCCCTACGTATTGCGCGAGCCAAACGGCGAAATTCAAGTCGATCAAGAAGCAACCACGGCGACCATGAGGCACCGAGACGCTGCGCGAGGGGCCGGTTCAACCGGTCGCCACGTGATCGTGAACAGACTTTCGCAGCGGAGACGCAACCACAGAGGCGTGTACGTGGTTGCAAACGCTGTCCGTCGGCTGGTACATGGTCGCCGCGCTGGTCGCGCAATGTCCGGATTGGAGTCCGTCCTGTGACACCGGATGACGAATCGCAAGCTCCAGTGGAGCATTTTGCTGAGCTCCTGCTTCATCACGCGCGGCAAGATACCAGACTGGCGCAGCGGACGGCGGCGAATGACGATGACATGCACAGTCGGATCCAGGCGCTGGCGGCCATGCACCGCCAATGGGAACCCGCCTTGCTCTTGCCGTCTCGCCTTGGGATTGCGGATGCAGAGAGCATGGAGGCACTCGAGTCGCTCGTCTCCGCCGCGCTGACTTCGGCTCAGGATGCGGAAGCGCTGTCCCAGCAGGCCTACGACACAAGCCGGCGGGCCCGGCGAGGCATGATGGTAGGCTTGGCGCTGGCGATGCTCGGCACCGTGGTGGCGGTTGCCGGTACGATGGGCGGTCGTTTGTTCGACGCTCAGGACAACACCTCGCATCTCGCGAACCAAATGCAGGCGCTCAGCACGCTGCAGCACCACATCAGCGATCAACTGGCAGCACTGCAGGTGCAGAACCCGGTCCGTGAAAATGGCGTCAAGTCAACGGCACAGTTGGCATCGGCGGTGACGCGCGCGCCCGCACCCGAGGTCAACCCTGGGCGCATTGTTCTGCCTCCCCTGACCACGACGCAGGTCGGGATTCTGCCTGCCCATATGGCGGTGCAGGATGATGCGGAGGACGGCAAGCCGCGGACCGGTGCCAGGCAGGCGTCGCCGGTGGCCTATGTATCGCCCGGTGTCGTTGCGGACCCCGCGCCCTCTCAAGGCTACCCGCCAACAGAGTGGCGCCAGCCGGTCTATTCGCCGCTGAGGCCGGTGTACCAGCTCGTAACATGGCCTGCGTTCTACGTCATCCGTACGGTCAATCGCGACGCGCGGGTACTGCTTCGATAAAGCCCGCGTAAACGCTGACGCCGCCCCAGCCGCCATAGATATGTGTCCAGATCCCGGCGCTCCCGCAGGTTGTCGTCGCGGCAACGCCGGTCATGCATACCTCTCCATGACAGAGATGGCCTCGTCTTTCCGCTCCTGACGACGGAGCGCCAGCCGCGCTATGGCTACGGATCAGCGCATCAGATGTGGCAGCAGCCCGACGATGCCAATCACAATCAGATACAATGCGACAATGATGTTGAGCAAACGGGGAATGATCAGGATCAGAATCCCGGCGAGAAGGGCAACCAGCGGCTGCAGCGCGATCACGTTGACGGCCATGGGACATGCTCCGGAGCGAGAGGTCAGCGACGGCCCGCATTGCAGTGCGATTCGCGGTGGGGTGCCATATTGGCCCCTGTAACATTTGCGCGTAATCGGCACGGCCTCGGCAGACCGCTCTTCATGGTTGGGTGAACCGCAACATCCGGCAGCCCGGAAGACGCATCTCCCTCCTTCCCGACGGCGCCACCGTCACGTGATGAAGGCACGGCGCCACTCCGCCACGACGGCCAGTTCGCGTTCCGGTCGTTCGATCAGCGTCGGCAGTGCGCCCGGGTAGATCGCCCCGCTATTGCCATCGAGGCTGATCGGGTCGCCTTCGGCGAGACTTGTGGCGCCGATCCGGCACACGTGGTGGGCTGCGTCTATTTCCAGATCAGAACATCCGACCAGACACACTTTACCGAGTTGGCGCGCCACCACCGCTGCGTGGGCGGTACGGCTGCCCGCGGCGGTCAACAGCCCGGCGGCCTTGGCAAGGCCGGCCGTGTCGGTGGTGACTGTCTCCGGCCGTACCAGGATCGCGGGCGTTCCGCGGGTCGCGAAGCGGTCCGCGGCGGCGCTATCAAGGGCCAGAGGGCCGCTCGCCACGCCGGCACCGGCGACGATCCCCTGGGCCAGGGGCGCCGGTACCGGCGGCGCAAACCGCGTGTGTCCCAACGACGCCAGATCGATGCCATGCAGCCGGCGCAACGCTTCGCCGGGAGCGATCATGCCCTCTGCCACCATGTCGACGGCCATGCGCAAGGCGGCCAATGGCGTGCGCTGCGCATGGCGCGTCTGCAACAGGAACAGATGCGCATTCTGCACGGTGAATTCGAAATCCTGCGCATCGTGAAACAACGTTTCCAACCGCTTTGCGACGTCCTGCAGCGTGCGGAATGTCTCCGGCATCAGCACGCGCAGACGATCATTGTCGGTCAGGGTGCGGCGGCCGGCGACCACGTCCTCGCCCTGCCCATTGCGGCAGAAATCGAAATACAGCGCCGGCGCGCCGGTGGCGGGATCGCGGGTGAAGCCCACACCCGCGCCTGAAGTACCGCCGGCGTTTCCAAACACCATGGTCTGCACCGTGACCGCGGTGCCGGCCGAATCGTCCAGCGCATTCAGCCGCCGCCAGGTTACCGCCTTTGGGCTGTCCCAGGAGCGGAACACGGCCTCCGCTGCCGCTTCCAATTGCTGCATTGGATTGGCCGGGAAGACCTCGGCCGCGAGCGTGGCGTAATGCTCTCGCATCACCGTGGCCAGGCGGCGCAAGGCGCGATGATCCAGGTCGCGTTCGGAGTCCGCGCCTTCGGCTGCGACGGCAGACCGCAACAGCGAGTCGAAATGCTCTGCCGGCAGGCCCGCGACCACCTCGGCGTAGCCCTGCACGAGGCGGCGATCGCAGTCCCAGGCCAGGCGGGGATTGCCGGTCAGCCGTATCAGGCCTTCGACGCTTGCGGCGTTGAGGCCGATATCGAGCACCGTTTCCAGCATGCCGGGCATCGACGCGGGGGCCCCCGACCGTACCGAAACCAGCAGCGGCCGACGCGCTGCGCCGAAGCGCTGGTCGCTCGCCGATTCCAGTTTGGCGATGCCGGCCGCCAGCGCCTGGCGCAATGTCGCGGGGTCGCGTGGCGACCGACACCAGGAGGTCGGCAGAACGAAGCCGGGCGGTACCGGCAGGCCGGCGCGTGCCAGCAGCATCAGGTTCCAAGCCTTGTTGCCGACGGTCTCTGCCCCGTCTTCCGGCAGCGGCATGTCGGGCAGGATGAACCACAGGCCGGAATCAGACACCCAGCACCTCCTGCAACAACGAATCGCGCAACATCAGACTGGCGCGTTTCAACGCATCGGCAGCGGCTTCCAGCCGGGCGCCGAGCGCGGTGCACAAATGCAACTGGCGGAAATCCGCAGCCTCGCGCACCGCCGCCGCGGTCAGCGCACGTTCCGCATCGTCGGCTGCATGCTCCAACACGGCGATACGGTCGATCGCGACCAGGAAATCGTCGGCGTCCTCGGCTGCGCTCTTGTCCTCGGCGTGGGCCGCATGCAGCAGAGCCTTCAGCCACTCCTGCGAAGCGTCCAGCAAGATCGCGGCGAGGTCGTTCAGCTCCTCCACCGCCGCATTGGACGGGCATGATTCGGCGAGCAAACCAAGCAGGAAAACAGCTTCCTCCAATTCATCGGCGGCATCGTCGGCGTCGTGGAGCAATGGACCGAAGGCGGCGTGGTCGGGACGGCGACGTACCGCTTCGAACACGGCCGCGACAATACGGTCGGCGTCATGCTCGAAGCCGCGGGCGCGGTTCTGCGCCTGCGTCATATCGGCGGTGCCTCTCGCCAGGACGCCGTCGCGCACCAGGCTGGCGAGCTCAAAGATCAGCCCCGCGTGGTCGGCGGCGACCCGCAACAGGCGGAGGCGTTCGTTGCTGAAATGCCGGCCGAGTTCGGCACGGATACGATCGCGCAGCAACGAGGGCGACCGGCGTGCCCGCAGGCAATCGGTGGCGGCGCGCAGCACGAAACGCAGGAACTGCACTGTCTCCGCCACGCCGAGAACGTCGGACAGGCGGTCGCCAAAGTGCAGAGCAGAACCGTCGGTCGCCTCGATCGCCTGGTTGACCAGGCGTGAGCCGCCAAGCTCCAGGAAGGCGCGATGGCCGACATCCTCCGCCGCCGCCCAGGCAAGCAGGTCGACGCGCGCGGCGCCGGGCAGGAAGGCGCGAAGCTGTTTGCGGGCGCGGTTCCAGTCGATCAGGAACACCAGGCGAGAGCCGATGAAGCCCAGCGCGTTCTGCAATGCGGTTTCGTCCGGCGCATCGAACCGGCCGGTTGCCATGGTGAAGGCGGAACCGCCGGCGATCTGACCGCGCTGCGCCGTTTCCCAGACGGGGCATTGCGGCGCGAGCATGCCCTGGAAGAAGGCCAGGCGCTCGGCGTGGACGTCGGTGTAGGTGACACGGATCGAAAGATCCTCGACGTGGATCACCACCACATGTGCATCCGTTGTGCCGATGTCGTTTTGCAGCACCAGGATTTCGCCACAGCGCGTGGCTGTCGTGCCGAGGCCGGGGTGATCGAATTTCAACGGCGCGGTGCGATTGACGCCGGCCATGAAGGCGGCGACGCGCGGGCGGTCGGCGTCGGTCAGGCCATAGGCCGCGGCGCCGTCGATGGTTTCCTCGGCAAGCTGCAATTGCATGGCGTTGAGCTGCCTGTGCAGATCCATCACCAGCCGGTGCAGGCTGTCACTGCCCTCCGGTGGTGTGGCAGAGCCCATCGCGGCGACGGCGGCGGTGTCCAGCAGGTCTCCCTCGGAAGTGGGCATGGCGGCGAGGGCAGCATCCACCCGGCCGGCAAAGCCTGCTGTGTCGTTATCGACCACGGGTGCGGCCAATGTCCCGAGGTCCTGGCCGATGCGAGCCAGCAGGCGGGCAGCGCCTGGCATCAGGTAGGCGCTGCCTTGGCGCGTGGCGGTGCCAGTGAAACTATCCAGCGAGACATCGTCGATGCCGCAGGAGACGCGCTCGCGCTTCAGGGTAGCGGGAGTCTGGGCCGGCGCGTCGGCATGTGCCGCGGCCATTTGGAGGAGGGACAGCAGGTATTTGATGCGGTCATTGGCGGCCAGCGCGGCATTCACCGCGGCCGAACGGCGGAGCCCGGTCTCCCCGATTGCCGCCAGCACTTCGGCCTTCATGCTTTCTCTCCGACATTGCGTTCGGAATGAAGCGCGTTGGCGCCGTCAGAGCGTTGATCTGGGTCAAACCCGGGGAGGCGGGCCGCAATTGTCATACGTTCTCCACCCAATGGGTGAACCTTCCCGCAGGGGGGCAGGAGCATGACGGAAGGCCGATAACCGCATAGGATGTAGAGCCGCACGCTAATGCACCCAGCAACGGCGTTGCCCGACTATGGGAGGTTCCGATGCCAGACGATGCACCCCACAGAGACGCGCATGCGCCCCACCTGAATATGCGTCCGCGGCAACGCCGGGTCGGCGCTGCCTTGCATCTCGACCCGGCCTTGCCGGACCGACTCAAGGAGCTGCTTGTGCACGGCAAAGCCGCGGCTGCGGAACCATTCCGCGGCGTTACCGCCGACGGCACGCCGCACTCCGGCGGCTTTCCGTTGCACCGCACCGGCGTGTCGGTGGCACCCCTGGTTACCGCCGCGGAAGCATTTCTGGCCGTCCTGTCACCGGCCGAACGCGACACCGCCACGTTCCCGATTGACAGCGAGAAATGGCGCACCTGGTCCAACATCCATCCCTACCTGATGCGCCATGGCGTCTCCCTGCATGATCTCAACGACGCACAGCGCGCGGCGGCACTCGCACTGGTGCGCGAGAGCCTGAGTGCCAGCGGCTTCACTACCGCGCGCAACGTGATGAAGCTGAACGACCATATCCGGGAGCTGACCGGCCGCCCCGAGGAATACGGCGAGTGGTACTATTGGCTCAGCATCTTCGGCACGCCGAACCAAGAGGATCCGTGGGGTTGGCAGATCGACGGCCATCATCTGATCATCAACTGTTTCGTGCTTGGCGATCAGATCGTGCTGACACCACAGTTCCTCGGTTCGGAGCCGGTGGTCGCGCAGTCGGGCCAACACGCCGGCACGCGCGTATTCGAGGCGGAGGAAGCGAAAGGCTTCGCCCTGATGAACGCCCTGTCGCCCGGGCAACAGGCGGAGGCGACGATCAGCCAGGCACTGCCGATCGAGGTTTTCACCGCAGCCTTCCGCGACAACGCGACGCTGAATTACCAGGGCATCCGCTACGACCGCCTCACCACGCATCAGCAATCGTTGTTGCTCGAGCTGATTGAAGTCTATGTGGGCCGTATCCGCCCTGGCCATGCCGAGATCCGCATGGACGAAGTGAAGGCGCACCTGCCCGAGACCTGGTTCGCCTGGATCGGCAAATGCGATCCGGTCAGTCCGTTCTACTACCGTATCCACAGCCCGGTGGTCCTGATCGAGTTCGACCACCAGCGCGGCATCGCGCTCGACAACGACGAACCGTCACGCAACCATATCCACACGCTGGTCCGGACGCCGAACGGCAACGACTATGGCAAGGACCTGCTGCGCCAGCACTACCACCAACACGACCACTCCCACGCGCATTCACCGCATCGTCGCGGGCTGGAGTAACGGCGCTTGCGCCGCGATACGGATCGGCGGGTCTGCGACCTTTCCTGCCGCCGCGCTTCTCACTAGACAGATTGCCGCGCAGCAGGAGGGGTGGACATGGCTCGGAAGCTCAAGGTCGCGATCCAGATGGATCCGATCGAGACCATCAACATCGACGCGGACTCCAGCTTCGCGCTGATGCTTGAGGCGCAGAAGCGCGGTCACTCCCTGTGGCATTATGAGGTGCGTCACATGGCGCTGCGGGAAGGCGTGCAGCGGCAAGGCGCACGGCGCGAGGAGCGCCTGGCCGCGCGCGCCCGCCCTGTGACGGTGGAGCGCAAATACGGCGCCCACTACAGGTTTGGCGACCCGGAATGGCTGGATCTGGCAACGATGGACGTGGTGCTGATGCGCCAGGACCCGCCGTTCGACATGGCCTATATTACCGCGACCCACCTGCTGGAGCATATCCAGCCGGATACGCTGGTGGTGAATGATCCCGCGGCCGTGCGCAACGCACCGGAAAAACTGCTGGTGACGCATTTCCCCGATTTGATGCCTCCCACCATGATCACGTGGGACCTGGAGGCCATCCGCTCGTTCCGGCTTGAACACAAGGACATCATCGTCAAGCCGCTGTTTGGCAACGGCGGCGCCGGCGTGTTCCGCATCAAGCCGGACGACGAGAACCTGGCGGCATTGTTGGAAATGCATTTTGCGCGCTCGCGCGAGCCGCTGATGTTCCAACGGTACGAGCCCGCGGTGCGCAAGGGCGACAAGCGCATAATCCTCGTGGATGGTGAGCCGATGGGCGTGGTGAACCGCGTGCCGGCTGAAGGCGAGGCGCGGTCCAACATGCATGTCGGCGGGCGGCCGGAAAAATGCACGCTGACCGCGCGCGACCGCGAGATCTGTGCCGCCATCGCTCCGACGCTGAAGCGCCAGGGCATGATCTTCGTCGGCATTGACGTGATCGGCGACTGGCTGACTGAGATCAACGTGACCTCGCCAACCGGCATTCAGGAGATCGACCGCTTCGATGGCATCAGTATCGAGGCAGAGATTTGGAATCGGATCGAGGAGAAGGTGGGGGCATAGTTTGGCAACGTCTCGGCCGCCCGTTAGCCCTTCAGCGCTGCATCTCCTTTGCCATCATGCCTACTCGAAAAGGGAAAACCGACCATGCGACATTTCGGCGTGCTGATCCCGTCGACCAACACTACCGTCGAGATCGAGTATACGCGCCTGCTCCCGGCCGATCTCCAGGTGCATGTCGGGCGGCTCGGCAAGGGGGGCAACACGCCGTTCTCGCCCAGTCTTGATGCGGACGTCGCCTACCAGGCAAAGTTGCTGGGCACTGCCAAGGTCGAGGTGATTGCCCTCGCACAGACATCCGCCAGTCTGTTCTCGGACGACTACGATGAACGGACCATCCATGTCATGCGAGAAGCCGCCGGTGTGCCAGCGCTGACGTCCGCCGTCGCCATCGGCCAGGCCGTGCGTGCGCTGGGTGCACGAAGCATCGCGCTGGTGTCGCCCTACTCCGATGAAGTGATCGGCCGCGCCAGGCGGTATTACGAAACGCGCCACGGACTTCGCGTGTTGGCGACGGAGCCATTCGGCGCCACCGACGCTTATGCGATCGGCAAGCTTGGCCCCGAGAATGCGCGCGACGCCTTCGCCCGCATCAACCGGCCGGAGATCGATGTCCTTGTGGTGCCAGGCGGCAATTTCCCCACCATGGTGCATATCCCGCAATGGGAGCAGGAGTTCGGAAAACCGGTGATCGCGACCAATCAGGCGGCGCTGTGGGCGGTGATGCACGCGATGGCGATCCCAGACAGGCTGCCGGGACTGGGGCGGCTGCTGGAGCAAATGCCGAAGCTGCCTTGACGGCAGTTGCGCCATGTGCGGCGTCCACGGTCGCCGCTCATCGGCATGGCACCCCGCATGATTGCTTTCGCCACGTTGCGTGTTCACCCCCTCGCCAGCGTGCTCTGATGCCGATAGGTTCGCCCCGCCGTGACGGGGAATGCGCATGACCACCCTCATCCGCAACGCGGAGATTGTCGTCGCCTGGGATGCCAGCGCGAAGTCGCACGTCTACATGCCCGGCGCCGACGTGGCGTTCGCCGGCGGCTCGCTGACCTTTGTCGGCCGCAACTACACGGAGCACGCGGACGAAACCATCGACGGCAAAGGCCTGATGGTAATGCCGGGACTGGTCGATATCCATTCCCACCCGTCCAGCGAGCCGATGAACAAGGGTCTGATCGACGAAATCGGCTCGCCTGGCTTCTATAATTCCTCGCTCTACGAATATCTGCCGATCTTTCGCGCCGATGCCGAAGCGATCCCGCATTGCGTCCGCGTCGCGCTTTCCGAATTGTTGCTCTCCGGCGTCACCACGCTGGCTGATCTGTCGATGGCGCATCCCGGCTGGCTCGACCTGCTCGCAGAGTCGGGCATGCGTGTGTGCGTGGCGCCGATGTTCCGTTCGGCCCGCTGGTATACGAAAAACGGCCACCTGGTCGAATACGCCTGGGACGAAGCGGCCGGCGAAAAGGCCATGACCGAAGCGTTCGGCCTGATCGACCGCGCAGAGCAACATGAGAGCGGCCGGTTGTTCGGCATGGTGGCACCGGCGCAGATCGATACCTGCACCGAGGGCCTGCTGCGTGACAGCTTCGCCGAGGCGACGGCGCGTGGCCTGTCCTGGCAGGTTCATGCAGCACAATCGGTCAGCGAGTTTCACGAAATCACCCGCCGTCATGGTTACACTCCAATTGGCTGGCTTGATCACCTGGGCCTGCTGTCCGACCGCAGCATCATCGGCCATGGCATTTTCCTGGATGACCACCCGTCCACGCGCTGGCACACGGAAACCGATCTCGCGCGTTTGGCGGAAACTGGTACGACGGTCGCCCATTGTCCCACAGTTTTCGCGCGCCGTGGCATTACGCTCAAGGATTTCGGCCGCTACCGCCACGCCGGCGTAAACATGGGCATCGGTACGGACACGTATCCTCACAACATGCTCGACGAGATGCGGCTGGTGTCGTATCTGGCGCGCACCCAGGCGGGCAACCCGCGCACACTGAGCAGTACGGAGTTGTTTGAAGCGGCGACGGTGGGCGGAGCGAAGGCGTTGGGAAGGGATGATATCGGTCGACTGGCACCTGGATGTCGCGCCGACCTCGTGCTGGTGGATGTGACGCATCCGATGATGCGGCCGGCGCATGACCCGCTGCGCAGCCTGATCTACGCCGCCGGCGACCGTGCGGTGCGAGCCGTTTATGTGGATGGGCGCAAAGTCGTGGAAAACGGCCAGGTTTTGACAATGAATTATCCGGCCGCTGCCGCCGCGCTGCATGAAGCGCAGGCCAGGATCAAGGCGAACGTGCCGCAATTGGACTGGAATCATCGCACGGCGGACCAGATCTCGCCGCCGACGTTCCGGACTGTTTGAGCGTAGCGGATTTTCGAGCGCGGATGATGACCGACCTGCTTCGCATCGAAAACCTTCGCACGATTTTTCCGACCGCGAATGGCGAGGTCGCCGCGGTAGACGGCGTCAATCTTTCAGTGTCGCGCGGCCGCACGCTGGGTATCGTGGGCGAGTCCGGCTGCGGCAAGTCAGTGCTGTCGCTGTCGGTCATGCGTCTGGTGGCCCGGCCCGGCCGTATCGCGGCTGGCCGTATCGTATTCGATGGCCGCAATCTCCTGGACCTGCCCGCGGCCGAAATGCGAGCGATCCGTGGCAGCCGTATCGCGATGATCTTCCAGGAGCCGATGACCAGCCTGAATCCGGTTTTTACCGCGGGCGATCAGATCGTCGAGGCGATGCGCGCGCACGACCGCTCTGCCTCGGCCGCCGTGTTGCGCGCCCGCGCGATCGAAGCGCTGGCTCGTGTGCGCATCCCCGCGCCCGACCGGCGTTTCGACGAATATCCCCACCAGATGTCCGGCGGCATGCGGCAACGTGTCATGATCGCCATGGCGCTCGCCTGCGCGCCCGACCTGCTGATCGCCGACGAACCCACGACCGCGTTGGACGTCACCGTGCAGGCGCAAATTCTGGATCTGCTGCGTGAGTTGCAGCAGCAGACCGGCATGGCCATCATTCTGATCACGCACGATCTCGGCGTGGTGGCGGAAATGGCCGACGAGGTCGCGGTGATGTACGCCGGTCGCGTCGTCGAACGTGGTCCTGGCGCGGCGTTGTTCGACGATCCGCAGCACCCTTACACGCTGGGCCTGCTTGGCAGTATTCCCAAGATCGAAGAACAACGCGACCGGTTGCTGGCGATCGAGGGCGTGGTGCCACCGCCTTTCGCATTGCCGCAAGGCTGCCGCTTTCACCCGCGCTGTGTGTTTGCAGAGCAGGCGTGCGCAGAGCAAGACCCGCCGCTTCGACCGTTGGGGCCGGATCACGCTGCGGCGTGCATCCGTGCACCTGTGGAGCAAGTGGCGGACTAGGCTGGATGCCGCACCGCGGCTGGTATCCGCCTGCGACTCAGAACGCGCGGCTTCAAATTTCAACCTCCTCGCCCGCCTGCAGGCGCTGCCACACATCCGCCCGCCACTGCGCAAATGCCTCGCCGCGCCATGCATCGTGCCGCCCTTCGGCGTAAGCCAGAGCGTTCCGGTGGTAGATCAATGCGTTGCGCCGTGTCGCCTGGAAATTGTCGCGCGTTCCGGTGATCTTGCCGGGCACCCCGGTGACGACAGAGCAATCGGGTACTTCCATTCCCGGCGGCACCAGCGCCATCGCGCCGATCATGCAGCGGCGGCCGACCTTCGCGCCATCCATCACGACCGCGCCGATGCCGATCAGGCAGTCGTCACCCACCTCTGCTCCATGCACCACGGCTCGATGGGCTATGGAGCAATAGTTGCCGATGGTCGTGCCGCGGCCACCGCCGACATGAATGACCGCGCCATCCTGAATATTGCACGCGCGTCCGATGCGCACCGCGGCACCCTCCGCCCGGATGACACAATACGGCCAGAAACTGCTGCCCTCACCGGCGCTCACCCGGCCAAAGATGCGCGCGGTCGGATCGACATAAGCCGGGCGATCGAGGCTAACCTCGGCGCCGAAGGTGAAAGGCATAGGCGTTACTCCGGGCTTGTGGGACGATGCTTGCCTATCGCGGAACATGCGTTAGGCAAAGCCTTGCCGGCGGCCGCCGATACTTGCAGGCTGCCCATCCGGCAGCACAGCCAACAGGGAGGGCGAGGTCATGGCGGACCAACGGTCGTGGATCTATCTGGGCCTGGCGGGCGAAACCGGGCGCGGTCGCGTGGTGCAGTCCGGCCTCTACCGCATGGCGGACGGCGGCGACACATGGGAGGAATTGCATCGCGGCCTGCCGGAAGCACCGGCTGTGCGTGCACTAGCCGTTCATCCGTTGCATGCGGAACAAGTTTATGCCGGTACCCAATCCGGCCCCTATCGCAGCAACGATCGCGGAGAACATTGGGAAAAAATCAACGTCCCCGACCACGGCCTGCCAGTCTGGTCATTCCTGTTCCATCCATCCGACCCCGCGGTGATGTTCGTCGGTTATGAGAATTGCGAAATCTATCGCAGCGATGATGGCGGTGAACGCTGGATACGCCTGCCCCTGAGCGTGCGGTTTCCGGATATCAGCACTGCCCCCGGTTCGAATCCCGCCAAGCGGGTGTTGGCACTGGACGCCAGCGTGAACGATCCTGACATGCTGTATGCCGCGATCGAAGTCGGCGGCACATTGCGATCCACCGACGGCGGCGAACATTGGGTAAACCTGAGCCATGGCCAATATCTGAACGACGATGCCGTGGACATGCACGGCGTACTGGCCAGCCGATGGCGCCCCGACACAGTGTTCGGCATCGGCCGCGCCGGCATGTTCCAAAGCTTCGATAACGGCGACCATTGGAAGCACGTGAAGCTGGAGCCAATGAACGCCAAGGGTCAGATCTACTGTCGCGACATTCGCGAGGTGCCAGGCAACCCGCGCAAGGTCTTCGTCGCTGCCGGCGCCAATTTCCAAAGCGATTGCGGGGTCTTGCTGTACAGCGGGGATGGTGGCGATAGCTGGGCACGCGTGGATATGGGCATGCAGGCACCGCACACGATGTTCAAGCTGGCATTCGACGAGCACCATCCGATGCTGATGTCCTGCGCCACCAATGGCGGCGAGGTCTACAGCAGTCATGATGGTGGCGAGAGCTGGAGCATGCATCCGCCGCCACCCGGCGGCACACAGACCTACGCCCTGGCGCGCGGCTGAACCCGGACGGCGTCGGCGCGTGGATTTTCTTCTTTCGCCGGACCAGCAGTGCCTGCAGCGGCGATGCCTCGAACTGGCCGCTGACTTCGCCACGCGCGCCGGCGCGCACGACCGCGATGCGTCGCATCCGATGGAGAACTACGAGAGACTGCGCGCAGAAGGATTTCTCGAACTGACGGTGCCCAGGAAATGGGGAGGCTCCGGCGCCAGCTTTCTGGACCACACGATCGCTTATGAGGCCCTGGGGCAGGGATGCCCGTCCACCGCGCTCGCCTTCAACATGCACGCCTCTGTAGTAATGCCGATTCTGCACAGCCCCGAGGTGCCGGAAGCCGCGAAGCAGCACATAGCCGATCTGGTGGTGGGACGGCGCCAGTTGATCGGCGGCAATTTCTCCGAACCCGGTACCACGTCGCTCATCGGCGAACGGCCGCTCTCCGCGCGAGCGCGCAGGGTGCCCGGTGGCTACAGCATTACCGGCCGTAAGATGTTCGCTTCAATGCTGCAGGCCGCCGACCAGGTGATGGTAATGGCATATCCTGACGGCGCGACGAATCCGTTTGCCGGCATTCTGTTGCTGGTACCGCGCGAGGCGGCCGGGCGTCGCGTCGAGGCCAACTGGGACACCCTGGGCATGCGTGCCACGCGGAGCGATTCGCTGATATTGGAAGATTGCCGCGTGCCGGACGACGCACTGCTGCTGCAAGGCGACGACGTCCGCGTTTTCCGCCACGATTATTTGAACTGGTTCTGGGGCTCCTACACCGCTGTCTATCTCGGTGTCGCGGTTGCGGCCTATAACGCCTTGCGCGAGGCTGTGCACGCGCGTCAGCCGGCCGGGTACGCGCAGCCACTGGCCTACCATCCCGACGTGCGCCGCCATGTTGCGGAACTCAGCGCCGATCTCGAGGCCGCGCGGTTGATCACCTATCGCTCCGCATGGCTCAGCGATACCGAAGGACCGACGCCGGCAACCACCGTTGCGCTGTATCGTGCCAAATACATGGTGGGCGAGGCGACCGCCCGCATCACGCGCACCGCATTGACCTTGGGCGGCGCGCATGGAGTGTTCAAGGGGTCGCGGCTGGAGCAATTGTTTCGCGACGGTGCGCTGGCGACGATCCAGCCTCCGCCTGCGGATTTCTGCCTGTGGGAGATGGGGCTTTACGAACTGGGCATCGATGCGGCAGATATCATGCCGCCAATGCGGCGCTCATAATCTCGAAGGAGACTGTCATGGACATGCAACCTTATCTGTTCTTTGACGGTCGCTGCGAAGAGGCAATTGCATTCTATCAGCAGGCGCTCGGAGCGAAGCAGATCATGATGATGCGATTCAAGGACGCACCGGATCAGTCGATGGTCCCGCCCGGCGGCGCCGACCGCGTCATGCACGCCCGGTTGGATATCGGCGGAAGCACGTTGCTGCTGTCGGACGGAAGCGGTCACGGCAACCCGAACTTTCAGGGCTTCGCATTGACGATCACCGCCGCCAACCCCGCGGAAGCGGCAGACAAGTTCAACGCCCTCGCCGACGGTGGCCAGGTGCGAATGCCGCTGGACAAGACCTTTTTCTCGCCCGCCTTCGGCATGCTGGCGGATCGATTCGGTGTGCCGTGGATGGTATACGTCGCGTAACCGCTACGCCGCGGCGACGGATTCTTCGCAATCCCTTTCGTGGACGGAGGCCAGATCGAGCACTGTGGTCCGCCGCATGTCGCGTACCTGCGAAAGATCGTAGCGACATCCACGGTGCATGACCGCGCGGTTGTCCCACAGAACCAGATCGCCTGGCCGCCACGCGTGGCGAAAGACGAATTCGGGCTGAGTGGCATGCTCTTGCAGGTCTCGGAGCAGGATGCGCCCGGCGGGCAGAGCCATGCCGATCACGCGCCCCGCATGCGCGCCAATATACAGTACCTTGCGTCCGCTCCCCGGATGCACCCGCACCAGCGGCCAGCGTACTGGAGGCATGGCGCCGCGGATTTCTTCCTCGGTCGGTTCCCAGCCGAGCGTGCTGCGCGAGTGGTGGACCCAATGCTCAGCAAAACGGTCCTCGGCTTCCGCGCGCAATACCTCCGGCAACGCATCATAGGCGGCGCGACAGTCGGCGAATTCCGTTTCGCCACCCCAGGGCGGCACCACCACCGCGCGCAGCATCGAATATTTCGCCGCCGGCCGCTGATAGGAACTGTCGGAGTGCCACAGCCGCGTGCCAAGCAATGACAGCACGCGGCGATGATTGGGATCGATGACGTAGCCGTTCTCGTCCAGGTTGGAGAGGTCGATCATTTGCTCGGGAATTCGGCTGTCCGCGCTCTTCACCGCCTTCTTGCGGCCGATGTCGGGCGGCCCGAAA
>Ga0335072_10007993_pt1 | contig 15363 bp, 13 predicted proteins | sample Lox_Sample_21_FD_206725 | JGI IMG/M metagenome (GOLD analysis project Ga0335072, IMG submission 206725) | Soil microbial communities from Loxahatchee National Wildlife Refuge, Florida, United States - Lox_Sample_2.1 | ecosystem: Environmental > Terrestrial > Soil > Wetlands | place: USA... | reverse complement strand
TGTTCGACCCGGCGGCCAGTTTCAGCACCCGATTGTTGCGGCTGTCGGCGACGTAGACGTTGCCCGCGGTGTCCACGGCAACGGCTTTCGGATTATTCAGACCGGTGAACGGCAGCACGGTCTGGGTGCTGGCGCCCGCCGCCAGCTTGACCACCTTGTTGTCGGAGAAGTCGACCGCGTAAACGTTGCCGGCGGTGTCCACCGCCACACCGGCGGGATCAAGATCGAACGGCAGCTCGGTCGCGGTGCTTGACCCCGCCGCCAGTTTCAGCACGCGAAGCGTCGAAGTGACGTAGACATCCCCGGCGTTGCTCACGGCCACACCGTGAGGGACCAGATAGGCGGGGAACGGCAGCACCACCTGGGGCCCATAGGACGTTTGGGATGTCGGGGCCGGCTGGGATGTCGGGGATGTCGAGGCTGACGGGCTTTTGCTGGGGGCGCAACTCGCGACGGCGGCGACGAGGACGACCACCACACCGGCAACCATCCGCGAGGGGAACCTTGACTGCGTGTCCTGCATTTCAGCCCCCTACAGCGAAAGGCATCAAGTTGGCAAAATGATAGCTTTTGGCTCACGCTGCCGGAGGCAATCGGACGTTTTCGCCCTGCGGCTACCTCATCTGGCCCGCGACGAGCCCGGCTGCGGCGGCGATGAGAACCTCGCGGGGCTCCGCGTCATACCCGCCGCCGGCGCGATCGGTCAGGATCGCCACCACATGAGAGACACCGGTCGGCGACCACACGACCGCGACGTCGTTGGCCCGGCCATAGTCGCCGCTTCCGGTTTTGTCGGCCACTTTCCAGTCGGCGGGAAATCCCGCCCGGATACGTTTGGCGCCGGTGGTGGTGCCCGCCATCCAATCGGTGAGCAGCGTCCGCTTGTCGGGGGGCAGCGCGTCGCCCAGCACAAGCTGTTGGAAGACAAGGGCGATCGCGCGCGGAGTCGTGGTGTCTCGCTCGTCGTTCGGGGCGTCGCGGTTCAGCTCCGGCTCTTGCTGGTCCAGGCGGCTGACGTTGTCTCCCAGGCTGCGCAGGTAGGCGGTGAAGGCGGCGGTGCCGCCGATATCGGCGAGCAAAAGGTTGGCGGCGGTGCCGTCGCTGTACCGGATCGCGGCATCGCACAGCTGCCCGATGGTCATTCCGGTCTCGACGTGTTGCTCGGTGACCGGCGAGACCGACCGGATGTCGTCTCGCGTGTAGGTGACGACCGTGTCCAGATGGGTGAGCGGATTCTTCTGCAGCACGGCCGCGACGAGCGGCGCCTTGAACGTCGAGCAGAAGGCGAACCGCTCGTCGGCCCGGTAGGCGATCTCCGCGGTTGGGCTGCCCGCGGGCACATACACCCCGAGCCGAGCGCCGTACTGTCGCTCGAGTTCGGCAAAGCGGTCGGTGGCGGGAGGGGCACCGCTTGCGGGGCGCGCCCAGCCCGCCAGCGGGACCAATAGGGCTGCTGCGAGCAGCTGGCGCCTGAAAAGGCCTGTCACGACTCCACATTAGGCGGGTCGCGCTGCCAGCTGCTCGGCAACAGCGGCATGCTCGTCCCGCTGCTCATCCCGTCGCTGTCCAGGGTGACCAACCCGGTCGGCTTGCTTGCGGCCCCGGCAAATCCGAGCGGTCCGGCGCCCGTGTCGGACGCCGACGGCGGTTCGGGTTCCAGGTACTCGTAGCGGTAGGCGTGATCTTTGGCTTCTCCCCCACGACGCCGGCGACTGCGCAACCGCTCGCGGGCCGACGCCGCCCCGGTCGCCGCGGCCTCGGCGTCGTCCGGTGCAGGCTCGGAGGACTTACGCCGCGAGCGACCGCTGGCACTGCTGCGCGCCGACAATCCCGACAGGCTCACGGCATACAAGTAGTCGGCCATGCCCGCACCGACGCCATCCGAAACTCCCGGACCGAATCCGACCCCGGGACCGCCGCCAGGCGGCGCGCCGCCGGACGCCGTTGCGGTAGTTGACGCGGCACTGTTGGGTGCGCTCGGGGCGCTGCCCGCACTTGCCGGGGTACCGGCCGTCACCGTCGGAGTCGGCGCAGCCCCCAACGGCACCGGCGCCGCTGCAGCAGCCAGCGGCAGCGATAGCGGCAACGCGATGCCGGCGGCGCCCGCTGCACCCGCCGCCGCACCCACAGCGCCGGCAGCGGGAACAGCGGCAACCATTGCCGGGGCCAGCGTTATCGCCAGCTGAACCGCCTGTGTCCCAAAGGGCCAGAAGATCATCAGCGTGTGAAAGGTGGCCCAGGCAATCGTCGTGGCAAGCGTTGGGGACATGCCGGGAATTTGCAGCAGCGCAGAGGAGAGCCCGTTGGCAAACGGGACCGCCGGAATGGGCCAGCCTTCGGGGTTCAAGTCGGCCGAGACTGGCCAGGCAAAGTTCGAGGTGTACTGCTGGATGATGGCCGCAAGCTGGTCCTGCCAGGACGTGCTGGTCTCTGCCGCGGTTTGGGTTGCCGCCGCGCGAGCCTCTCCGCCCGGGGCGACGATCTGCGGCGCGGGCACGTTCGCGGGAACCGCGGCCAGCGCGGAGTCCGTGACGACTTGGTAGGCGGTCATCGTCTCGGCGGCTTGTAGCCACATGCGCAGGTAGTCGGCTTCGTTCAGGGCGATCGGGATGGTGTTGATCCCGAAGAAGTTCGTTGCGAGCAGCACGGCGTGAATGGCGTGGTTGGCGGCGAGTTCGGCCAGCGTGGGCATGGCGGCGAGCGCGGCGCTGTAGGCGCCGGCGGCCGTCTGGTGCAGTGCGGCCTTGGCGCTGCTGTTGGCGACGCTGTCCAGCAGCCAGGCCAGATACGGGCCATGCGCCGCGACGTACTGTGCCGCGCTGGGCCCCTCCCAGGCCCCGCCTTGAACTGCGCCCAGCAGCCCGCTGAGTTCGTCGGCCGCCGCGGCGTATTCGGTGCTCAACGACGACCACGCGGCGCCGGCCGCCAGCAGTGAACCGGGTCCCGGCCCGCTGCTCAGCATCGCCGAGTGGACCTCCGGCGGCAACGCCATCCAAATCGGGGCGCTCACGCGAATCCTCCCTCCAAACAACCGGATTGCTTGCAATCAGTGGTCGGCAGACGACTTCGTTTGGTTCCTTCGGCTTTCTATGAGTTCGGCCTGAGTGGCCCTACGACAGCCAGTCGTAGACTCACCGGGCCCACCCGTTTAAGGTGGAAAACCATGAGCGCGCGGAGCGACGACGAAGCCGTTACCGCGCTCGCCTTAGCCGCGGCCCGGGGCAACGAGCGGGCACTGGAGTCGTTCATCAAAGCCACCCAGCAAGACGTGTGGCGCTTTGTCACCTATCTGTCGGACGTCGGCAATGCGGACGATCTGACCCAAGAGACGTTTCTGCGGGCAATCGGCTCGATTCAGCGGTTCTCCGGGCGCTCCAGCGCCCGTACCTGGCTACTGGCCATCGCGCGTCGAGTCGTCGCCGATCACATCCGCCAGGCGCAAACGCGGCCCCGCACCGCACCCGGCGCCGATCCCGAACGCCTGCTCGACGGCCATCGCCACACTCGCGGGTTCGAGGATCTCGTCGAGGTGACCACCATGATCGGCGGCCTGATCACCGAACAGCGGGAGGCGCTGTTGCTCACACAGCTGCTCGGCCTGTCTTATGCCGATGCCGCGGCGGTGTGCGGGTGCCCCGTGGGGACCATCCGGTCCCGTGTCGCCCGTGCTCGCGACGCGCTGCTGGCCGACGGCGAACGCGACGACCTGACCGGCTAGCTCACCGAGACTGCAGTGAGGGCGTGGTTTGGCGCTCAATCGCGATCTGTGTGCAGTTTCGGCGGCCTCAGTTCAGTTTCGGCACTCCCGGCGGCGGCGGGGCGCGGCTGGCGTGGGTATTCGGGTGGCTGGCTCACCGAACTGCAGTGAGGTGATCAAAATCCCACTGAGTCGGCGACAGGCCCTAAGGCCACCCCTCCCTCAGTACGAGCCCGCCGTCCGCAGCACATAGGAGCACACCGAGATCTGGCTGCGCTGGAAAAGCAACTGCGCCACGCCTTGGATTTCCGCGTGCCTCGAACCGGGGATCTCCGACGATGCGTGCATGGTGAACAGCACCGTGGCCTGATATTGCGACAAGTACACGATCTTGTCGATCGAGGTGACCTCGGCGTGCGAGAACTGTTTGCGGAACGCATCGCTGCTCAGCTTGGCCAGGGCCTGGTCGGCCCGGCGGTCGCGCACGCCGTCGTAAATGCCGCACATCGTATTGCGGGAGATGGTCTCGATGTCGGCGTTGTCGAGCGCGTCCAGATACCCCTGAATCGCCGTTTTGACGGCTCCCTCGGAGAACGTGCCGCCGGTGTTGGCCCCGTTGGTGCGAACCCCGTAGACGATCGCCGCCGTCATGGCGGCTACCAGCGTGAGAGCCACCAGCAAGCCGATGACCAGCCGCTTGGGCCGCCGACTCGGGTAGGCCACCGCGGGTGGCAGCTGCTCGGGATAGGCGGTTGCCGGTTGCATCGCGCCGTCCACCGGGTTGGTGGCGAAGGCCGGCTCGGTCGCGATGAACTCGCGGCGCTCCGGCTCGGGGGGTCCGTCGGCGCCGACGATAGGGGGCGGCGAGTGCGGACCGGCCATCGTGGTTCTCCTACGGTGGTAAGTGGGGCATCGAGTGTTGCCGCCCGACGTAGGCAGGCTAGCGCACGACTTACCGGCGGCCTTGGACCCAACCGTTGTCGCGACGGGGCGAACCGGGTGGGCTGAATTCCGTGGGTAGGCTAGACGGCCTTACTAATGAAGGGTGATTTTTCGTGACGATCGCGGTGACTGGTTCGATTGCGACCGACCATCTGATGCGGTTCCCGGGCCGATTCTCTGAGCAGCTGCTGGCCGATCATCTGCAGAAGGTCTCGCTCAGCTTCCTGGTCGATGACCTGGTGATTCATCGCGGTGGTGTGGCCGGCAACATCGCCTTCGCCATCGGCGTGCTGGGCGGGGATGTCGCGCTGGTCGGCGCGGCGGGCGACGACTTCGACGACTATCGCAACTGGCTGGAAGGCCACCACGTCAACTGCGACAACGTGCTGGTGTCCACGACCGCGCACACCGCGCGTTTCGTCTGCACCACCGACGTGGACATGGCTCAGATCGCGTCGTTCTATCCCGGCGCCATGTCGGAGGCCCGCAACATCTCGCTGGCCGACGTGGTGTCGTCGATCGGCAAGCCCGACCTGGTCATCATCGGGGCCAACGATCCGGAGGCCATGGTCGTGCACACCGAAGAGTGCCGCAAGCTCGGACTGCCGTTCGCCGCCGACCCGTCCCAGCAGCTGGCCCGGCTGTCCGGCGAGGAGATCACCAAGCTCATCGACGGCGCCGCCTACCTGTTCACCAACGACTACGAATGGGACCTGCTGCTGTCCAAGACCGGCTGGTCGGAGGCCGACGTAATGGCTCAGGTGGACTTGCGGGTGACCACGCTGGGCGGCAAGGGTGTGGACATCGTCGACCGCGACGGCACCAGCCTCCACGTCGGCGTGGTGCCCGAGACCAGCCAGACCGACCCCACCGGCGTCGGCGACGCGTTCCGGGCCGGATTCCTGATGGGGCGCGGCGCCGGGCTCAGCCTGGAGCGGTCGGCACAGCTGGGGTCGCTGGTGGCCGTCCTGGTGCTGGAGTCGACGGGCACTCAGGAGTGGGAGTGGGACCACTCGGTCGCGGCCAGCCGGCTGGCGGGTGCGTTCGGCGACGACGCCGCCGCCGAGATCGCCGCGGTGCTGGCTTAACCTGCCGACGGACCTACAACTCGACCGGATACTCCGGCTCGCTGATCTGCGGAACCACGCTGTGCTCGACGAAGATCGCGTACCACAGCATGAATATCAGCACCGTCCACAGCCGGCGGCTGTGGTCGCTGGCGCCTGTCCGGTGCTCGTCGAGCATCCGGCGCACCGTGACCAGGTCGACCAGGTGATTGGCCTGCGACGAGTCGACCATCCCGTACGCCCACTCCAGTAGCTCGCCGGCGCGCAGCCAATGCCGGATCGGGACCGGGAACCCCAGCTTGGGCCGATGCAGCACATGCGCCGGCACGATGGGCTCCAAGGCGCGGCGCAGCGCGTACTTGGTGGTGGTGCGGGTGATCTTCGCCTGCACCGGTAGCCGCGACGCCACCGCGAACACCTCGGGATCCAGGAACGGCACCCGCAGCTCCAGCGAGTTGGCCATCGTCATCTTGTCGGCCTTGACCAGGATGTCGCCGCGCAACCAGGTGAACAGGTCGATGTGCTGCATGCGCGCCACCGGATCCCAGCCGGACGATTCGGCGTAGACCGACGTGGTCACATCGGTATGGGTCCAGTCCTCGCGGAATTCGGGCAGCACGTCGCGCAGCTGCAGGTCGGAGAAGCTGCGGGCATTGCCGTAGTAGCGCTCCTCGAGCGTCAGCGATCCGCGGTGCAGCAGGCTCTTGCCGCGCATGCCCTCGGGCAGCGGCTTGGACACCTTGCCCATCGAGCGCCGCAACGCCCCGGGCAGGTAGTCGAACGGGCGCAGCGACAGCGGCTCCCGGTAGATCGTGTAACCGCCGAACAGCTCGTCGGCGCCCTCACCGGAGAGCACCACCTTGACGTGCTTGCGGGCCTCGCGCGCGACGAAGAACAGCGGTACCAGCGCCGGGTCGGCGACGGGCTCGTCGAGGTACCACACGATCTCGGGCAGGGCGGCGACGAACTCGTCGGGCTTGACCACCTTGGCGATGTGGCGGGCGCCGATCGCCTCGGCCGAGGCCACCGCGACGTCGATCTCGGAGAAGCCCTCCCGCTCGAAGCCGGTGGTGAAGGTGATCAGGCGCGGGTTGTGCCGGATGGCCAGCGCCGCGATGGCCGTGGAGTCGATCCCGCCGGACAAGAACGCGCCGACGGTGACGTCGGCGCGCATGTGCTTGGCCACCGAGTCCTCCAGCACCGCGGTGATCTCGTCGTAGCGGGCCTGCTCGGTATCGCGGGTGAAGGGCACAGCGGCGAACCGCGGCACGAAATAGCGGGTGATCTCCGGCTCGAGCCCCGGTCGGATCCGCGCGTAACACCCCGACTCCAGCCGACGCACCCCCCGATGCAGCGTCTCGGGCTCCGGCACGTACTGCAGGACGGTGTAGTGCTGCACCGCGCGCACGTCGATTCCGGTGTCGAATCCCACCCACTCGGCCAGGTCCAGCAGGCATTTCTTCTCGCTGGCCACCGCGGTGCCCCCGGTGCCGGTCGCCATGAACAGCGGCTTGATGCCGAACGGATCACGGGCACAGAATAATTCGCGCGTGACGGTGTCCCACAGCGCGAATGCGAACATGCCGCGCAGCCGCGCCAGGACGTCGGCGCCCCAGTAGTGGTAGCCGGCGACGATGGCTTCACCGTCGCCGTCGGTGGCGAAAACGGCCCCGTGCTCGGTGCGCAGTTCTTCGCGGAGCTCCAGGTAGTTGTAGATCTCGCCGTTGAACACCAGCACGTAGCGGTCGGGTGTCTCCGGCGGCCCCCACCGCAGCGGCTGATGCGAGTGGGCGATGTCGATGATGGACAGCCGGTTGAACCCGAACACGACCTCACCGTCGGCATGTGGGTCGATCCAGGTGCCCGGCTCGTCGGGTCCGCGATGGCGCATCAGGCGCAACGAGTGGGCGACAGCGCTGTCGGCCGCGCCCGCGTCGGGGTTCACGGCGCCGTCCAGGCCAGGAGCCGCCACGAAGGCCAGCAGTCCACACACGGCGCCCCAGTATGCCGCACTCGGGGCGCTGATCGCCTTTCGAGTGCCGTTTGGGCGGCTCGTTGTGGCACACATCGTCGCCCTCTGAGGCGTCGTGGTCTACGCTGCGTAGTATTCGACATCCGAGTTAGCCGACGGTTCCCGCCGCAACCGGGATCGCCCCGTCGATCCAGCTTGTGATACAGGAGGCGCCAACGTGACACGTCGCGAGCTAGGCCGTTCGCAATGGTTGTCGCAGGGTAAGTTTCGGCGTGTTCCCGGAGGCGCCAGAGTCCGCCGGCTGACGCTCGTCGGGGCGCTCGGCGTGCTGGCGGTCGCCCTGAGCGGATGCAGCTGGGAACACGCGATGGCCATGGGCTGGCCGGAGGGCATCACCCCGGAGGCCCACTGGAATCGCCAACTCTGGATCGGGGCGGTGATCGCCTCCCTGATCGTGGGCGGCATCGTGTGGGGCCTGATCTTCTGGACGGCCGCGTTCCACCGCAAGAAGGCCGGCGACACCGAGCTGCCCCGACAGTTCGGCTACAACATGCCGCTCGAGCTGGTACTCACCGTCACACCGTTCCTCATCATCTCGGTGCTGTTCTACTTCACCGTGGTGGTGCAGGAGAAGATGCTGCATCTGGCCGGCAACCCCGACGTCGTGATCGACGTCACCGCCTTCCAGTGGAACTGGAAGTTCGGCTATCAGAAGGCCAATTTCCAGGACGGCTCACTGAGCTTCCCGAGCGCCCAAGAGGCGGCCGACAGCGACGCCAAGAAAAAGTCGATGGAGTCCAAGCCCAAGGGCAAGGACGAGCACGGCGAGGAGCTCGTCGGGCCGGTGCGTGGACACAACACCTCCGACCGTCAGTACCTGAACTTCGACCCGGTCGAAACCTTGGGGACCAGCACCGAAATTCCGGTCCTGGTGCTGCCGACCGGCCACCGCATCGAATTCGTGTTGAACTCGGCTGACGTCATCCACGCGTTCTGGGTGCCGGAGTTCTTGTTCAAGCGCGACGTGATGCCCGATCCGGTGGCCAACAACTCGGTCAACCGCTTCCAGGTCGCGGAGATCACCAAGACCGGGCCATTCGTCGGGCACTGCGCCGAGATGTGCGGCACCTACCACTCGATGATGAACTTCGAGGTGCGGGTGGTGACACCGGAGAACTTCAAGACCTACCTGGAGGCACGGCGTCACGGAAAGACCAACGCCGAGGCCCTGATTGCCATCAAGGAGCCCCCGGTCGCTCAGACGACCCACCCGTTCGACACTCGCCGCGGCGAACGCACCCAGCCAGTAGGTTAGGACACGCAATGCATATCGAAGCGAGGCTTTTCGAGTTCATCGCCGCGTTCTTCGTGTTCTCCGCGGTGCTGTACGGGTTGCTGACTGCGCTGTTCCAACGGCCCGGCGGCGTGGAGTGGGCGGGCACCACCGCGCTGGCTCTGACCGGCGGCATGGCGTTGATCGTGGCCACCTTCTTCCGCTTCGTGGCACGCCGGCTCGACACCCGGCCCGAGGACTACGAGGGTGCCGAGATCAGCGACGGTGCAGGGGAATTGGGGTTCTACAGCCCGCACAGCTGGTGGCCGATTCTGATCGCGTTGTCCGGTTCGGTGGCGGCGACCGGTATCGCGCTGTGGCTGCCCTGGCTGATAGCTGCCGGGGTGGTGTTCATCCTCTCGTCCGCGGCCGGACTGGTGTTCGAGTACTACATCGGGCCGGAGAAGCACTGATCGGCGCCCAGAAGGTCACAATCAGGGCATCAGTTGATCTGTGGCCAGTTCGCCCACACTTGGTTGCCGCGGTCAGTTCGGTAGGGTTCTCCGAAGCACGATGAGAATCTCCCGAGCGCGCGCGCACCGAGGCAGCCGCGGGGCCCCGCGCACTCGCGATGCAGTTGGACAGGGCAGGCGAACATGAGCGGGCCGAATTCCCCCGGACGGGATCTTGACGAACCCGATCCCGCCGGCGCGCACAGTCACGAACTGGAACCCCTCGACGGCGACGACGACGAAGCGGCCGATCACACCGACGTTTACTCGCGGGCCTACTCGGCACCGGAGTCCGAGCAGTTCACCAGTGGCCCCTACCTACCGACGGAGCTCTACGACTACGACGGCTATGACGGCTCGTCCGACCTGATCGACGAGCGCGCTGCCCCGCGCTGGCCGTGGGCGGTCGGGTTCGCCGCGATCCTGGCCGCGGTCGCGCTGGTGGCTTCGGTGACCCTCCTGGTCACGCGCCATGACACCAGCCAACTCGCCAACCCGGGGACGACGACGTCCACAGAAGCCTTCCAGGACGCGCTGACGCCCACCAAATCGCCGCCGGCGTCGCCGCCTTCACCGGCAGCCGAGATCCCGACAACCACCGAACCGCCGCCGGTGTCACCGAGTCCGACGCCTACGGCGTCGGCGGCCCCGCCGGCGACAATCACCGGGCCTCCGCCGCCGCCGGTAACCACGACGGCGGCGATAGCCCCGCCGATTCCCACCACCACGACGCAGAGCGGGCCGCGGCAGGTCACCTACACGGTGACCGGCAGTAAAGCCCCCGGCGACATCATCACGGTGACCTACGTCGACGCCTCTGGTCGGCGGCGGACGCAGCACAACGTGTACATCCCGTGGTCGATGACCGTCACTCCGATCTCGCAATCCGACGTCGGCTCGGTCGAGGCATCCAGCCTTTTCCGGGTCAGCAGACTCAATTGCTCGATCACGACCAGCGATGGAGCGGTGCTGTCAGCCAACGCCAACGACGCCTGGCAGACGAGCTGCTGATGGTCAGCAGGTATTCCGCATACCGGCAAGGGCCGGACACCGTTCCCCCAGACGTCGTCGATCGCATCCTGATCGGCGCGTGCGCAGCGGTCTGGTTGCTGCTGGTGGGGGTGAGCGTGGCCGCCACCGTCGCGCTGACCGATCTTGGTCGGGGCTTTCACAAGGTGGCCAGGACGGCGCACACGCCGTGGGTCCTGTATGTGGTCATCGTCGTCTCCGCGCTGATCATTGCGGGGGCGATCCCGATGTTGTTGCGGGCGCGCCGCATGTCCAACGCTGAGCCGGACGCCGGGACGGTGGGCGCGCTGGCACGTAGGGTGGTCCGGCAGCCGGCAAGTTCGGGGCATTCGACCCGCAGCGCAGCCGAGCGGGCGCGCCGGGAGACCGTCCGGGCATACGGGGACACCGACGAATGGTCGGGCGCGGCGGCGGACCGCATCTGGTTGCGCGGCACACTGGCCCTGACGGGCACGATGGGGGCCGCGCTGGTTTCGGTCGGGGTGGCGACCTACCTGATGGCCGTCGGCCACGACGGCGCGTCCTGGGTCGGCTATACGTTGGCCGGGCTCATCACCGCGGCGATGCCCGCGCTGGAGTGGATCCACGTTCGCCAGCTGCGTCGCGTCATCGCCGTGCACTAGGCGCCCGACGCGCCGACGGTCGGGCTAGTGCTCGCCGTTGGATGAGCCGTTGGTGCTCTCCTGGCTCTCGCGCAGCGCGGTCAGGGCACGATGCTCGGCGGCGTGCGCCGCTTCCCGCAGTGCCGTGTCCTCGGACACCGGATCGGCGAACAGGAAGCTGCCGCTGCCCGGCGACCCAGCCAATCCCAGCTTGTTCATTCGCTTGGGAACGGCAGCGCCCCGGTACTCCAGCGGAATCGGGTGGCCCTGAGAGTCGACCGGGCCCAGGGGCTGGTGCAGCTCGATGTAGGCGCCGTGCGGCAGCCGCTTGATGATGCCTGTCTCGACGCCGTGCTCGAGCACGTCGCGGTCGCTGCGCTGTAGCCCGACGCACCACCGATACGTGATGAAGTAGATCAGCGGGGGCAGGATCACCATGCCGATGCGTCCGATCCACGTCGTCGCGTTCAGCGAGATATGGAACTTCAACGCGATGATGTCGTTCATCGCCGCCAGCGTGAGGATCATGTAGAAGCTGATCGCCATGGCGCCAATGGAGGTGCGCACCGGGGCGTCGCGCGGCCGCTGCAGCAGATTGTGGTGCGCATAGTCGCCGGTGAACCGCTTCTCCAGGAACGGATAAACGATCAGCAGCACGAAAATCAGGCCCATGATCAGCGCGACCCAAACGGCCGCGGGAATGGTGTGGTGCCAGAAGTAGAACTCCCACGGCGGCCAAATACGGGCCAAGCCCTCGGTCCACATCATGTAGAAGTCCGGCTGCGACCCGGCCGACACCTGTGATGGCTTGTAGGGACCCAGGTTCCAGATCGGGTTGATCTGCAGCAAGCCGCCCATAATGCCAAGGACACCGGTGATCGTCGCGAAGAAGGCGCCGGACTTGACCGCGAACACCGGCATCACCCGCACCCCGACGACGTTGTGCTCGGTGCGTCCCGGGCCGGGGAACTGGGTGTGCTTCTGGAACCACACCAACGCCAGGTGCGCGCCGATCAGCGCCAGAATGATCCCCGGCAGCAGCAGAATGTGCAGCGCGTAGAGCCGCGGAATCAAGATATTGCCGGGGAAGTCGCCGCCGAACAGCGCCCAGTGCAGCCACGTGCCAATCACCGGCATGCCCAGCGAGATCGAGGAGAGCGCGGCGCGCAGGCCGATACCCGAGAGCAGGTCGTCGGGCAGCGAGTAGCCGAAGTAGCCCTCGAACATGGACAGGATCAGCAGCAGCGAACCGATCACCCAGTTGGCCTCACGCGGGCGCCGGAACGCTCCGGTGAAGAAGATGCGCGCCAGGTGCACCATGATCGACGCGGAGAACATCAGCGCGGCCCAGTGATGGATCTGGCGGACGAACAGGCCGCCGCGGACCTCGAAGGAGATGTCTAGCGCGGATTCGTAGGCGCGGGACATCTCGACGCCGCGCAACGGGGTGTAGGCACCGTGGTAGGTGACGTCGAGCATCGACGGGTCGAAGAACAGCGTCAGGTACACACCGGTGATCAGCAGCACGATGAAGCTGTACAGCGCGATCTCGCCGAGCAGGAAAGACCAATGTGTGGGGAACACCTTGTTGAGCTGACGGCGCACCGCGGCCGACGGGTGATAGCGGGTGTCGATGGCCTCGCCCTGGCCGGCCATGACTTCACCGATGTTCGGAGGACTGAGTTTTGGACTCATGTTGTTGTGCGCTCCCAAAATGCGGGTCCGACGGGCTCGGCAAAGTCACCGTTGGCGACCAGATAGCCCTCGGTGTCGATGGTGATAGGCAGTTGCGCCAGCGCGCGGGCAGCGGGACCGAATATCGGCTTGGCGAAATACAGGGCGTCGAACTGCGACTGGTGACACGGGCACAGGATGCGGTAGGACTGCTGCTCGTACAGCGACGACGGGCAGCCCAGGTGTGAGCAGACCTTGGTGAAGGCGAAGAACTCGCCCCAGTTGAAGCTCTCCTGGCCCTGGCGTTTGACCACGCGGTGCATGTCGCTGGGCCGAATGCGGATGAGCATCACCGGATTTCGGATGCCCATCTTGATCGCGATCAGCTTTTCCCGGGACGCTTCGTCGGTGCCGTCGCCGTCGCTCTTACGCCACGGGAAGACCGTCTCCATCCCGCCTGCGTCGATGTCTTGTGGCCGCAGGGGAACGAACGGTGCCGAGTCGTTCGAGCCGGTGGCGCGGGCCAGGTAGATGGTCTCGCCCTTCTTGCGTGGGGTCCAGCCAGATGTCCACAGCACGGCCTTCTTGCCCTCGGCGGTGTCGACGACCGGCTTCCACGGGTTCTTGATCAAGCCGCCGGCAAACGCCACCAGGGTGCCGAGGCCGAACGCGCCGAGGCCCATGCCCAACGACAGTCCGACCAGCTTGCGGCGTTTGATCGTCGAGCCCTCCAACGCGTTGGTCAGGTTCGCGACCACCGTCTTGCGGTCGATCTCCTTGGATGCCCCGTCATGCCGTTCCTGGATCGAAATCTCTTCCGGGATAAACCTTTTCTGGAACATTACGGCACCGATGCCGATGGCCAGGACGGACAGCCCGAAGGTCAGGCCGTACAGCGGGGTGGCCACCGTGTACAGGAAGCTGCCGGGCTCCTCCTTGGCCCTGTACTCCCACGGCCAGAACAGGAAGATCACCAGCAGCGCCAGCCCGGAAGCACCGCCCAGCAGAAGCCAGAGAGCGACCCCACGCTCGGCGCGCTTCTCGGCCTTGGTGCCCTCGACCGGCCAGCGAGGCTCCTTGAAGACGGTCTGGACACCGTCGATCTTGCCGCCCAGCTCGAGCAGTTCCTCGTTGGACATCGCCGCCAGCGCGGCCGGGTCGGGAGTTGAGCCGTCTTTCACGTCGTCAGCGCCGCTCACGATCGCGCCCCAATCCACAGTGCCAGCCCGATGGCGGCAACCATCCCGATGATCCACGCCGCCATGCCCTCGGGAGCCGGTCCGAATCCGCCGAGGCCGTAGCCACCCGGCTGGCGCTCTTCGACCACCGTCCGGACGTAACCGATGATGTCCCGCTTGGCTTCGAAGTTGAGCTGGCGGTCGGAGAACTTCGGCATGTTCTGCGGGCCGGTCATCATCGCCGTCAGGATCTGCTGTTCGTTGGCGGGCCCCAGGTCCGGCGCGAACTTACCGGACGACAGCGCCCCGCCCTTGCCGGTGAAGTTGTGGCAGGAGGCGCAGTTGAGCCGGAACAAGTCGCCGCCGCGGCCCAGGTCCTTGCCGCGCAGCGATTGCATCGCGAGGTGGCCGTCGGGGTCGCGGACGACCGACGGGCCGCCGCCCTTGGACTGCACGTAGGCGCCGAGCGCGTCGATCTGGTCGTCGTCGAAGATCGGGTCTTTACGCGGCGCCTGAGCCTCACCGCGCATGGCGGGCATCCGGCCGGTCGACACCTGGAAGTACACCGCCGCGTCGCCGACGCCGATCAGGCTCGGGCCGTGGTCCGGCACGCCCTGCAGGTTGGCGCCGTGGCACGTGACGCAGGAGGTGTCGAACAGTTGTTGGCCCTTTTTAATCGCCGCGCTGTTCTCGTCGGCGACTGCCACCTGCGGAGTGGGGGTGAGGACCGCAGCCAGTCCACCGGCCACGGTCAGGGCTATCAGCAGCAGCAGGCCACCGGACAACCGGCGCTGCACGCGCCGCCGGGAGCGGTCCGTCCGCTTGCTTCCGGGCTTGCTTCCGGATCGGGTGAAACCCAGTTTCTTCAACCGAGAACTCCTGTTCATTCCGGGGTGCCGGTTTTATCGGATGAAATAGATCACGGTGAACAGCGCAATCCACACGATGTCCACGAAATGCCAGTAGTAGGAAACGACGATGCTGGCGGTCGCCTGCGCCGGCGTGAACTTGCTCATCGCGGTGCGGGCGAGCAGGAAGATGAAGGCGATCAGGCCGCCGGTGACGTGTAGCCCGTGGAAGCCGGTGGCCAGATAGAAGACGCTGCCGTAGGCGCTGCTGGGGATCGTCGTGCCGTGCGTCATCAGGTGGTAGTACTCGTAGGCCTGGCCGAGGACGAAGAACAGGCCCATCAGGAAGGTGATCACATACCAGCGGCGCAGCCCGAAGACGTCGCCGCGCTCGGCCGCGAACACGCCCATCTGGCAGGTGAACGACGAGGCGATCAGGACCAGCGTGACTGGGACGGCCTGATACAGGTTGAGCTCGGTCGGCGGCGGCGGCCAATTCCCGCCGGCTTGAGCACGCGCGGTGAAGTACATCGCGAACAGGCCAGCAAAGAACATGAGCTCGCTGGAAA
>Ga0335072_10007992_pt1 | contig 15364 bp, 8 predicted proteins | sample Lox_Sample_21_FD_206725 | JGI IMG/M metagenome (GOLD analysis project Ga0335072, IMG submission 206725) | Soil microbial communities from Loxahatchee National Wildlife Refuge, Florida, United States - Lox_Sample_2.1 | ecosystem: Environmental > Terrestrial > Soil > Wetlands | place: USA: Florida... | reverse complement strand
GTCTTCAAAACAACGACGTCAGCTTGCTGCCATCCGCGTGCGTGGTTATGGAGAAGAACGAGGATGCCGACTATTTCTTCACCATCGGCAAGTGGAACTGCCAGGATCGTAACGGCGTTGAGCTCGGCAGCAATTTTCTTCAAGTCTGCGGATTTGGATGCATCCTGAATGACGAGAGGCTCACTGCCCTCAAGGCTCTGATGCAAGCCGGAAATCAGCTCTGAGATGGACAAAGCACTGGCCCTCTTGACGCCATCGGCACAAAACTCATCCACTGCCGACGGGGACAAGCCGGGCTTGCCCATAGCAGCGATACACCGTGTCGCTTCCCAGTGCGAGCCGATCTCCTTTACTGCAGTACTCAAAACGGCGGGCGCCGTGCCCTGGTGATAGAGTTTGCGTGTAATCTCAGCCACGCGGGTGAAGCTGCGAACGTCGGGCGCGGGATCGGCCGCCGGAGGAGCAGGTGAAGAGGGCGGTGTTGCCGCTGCCGCGGCTGGAGGCAGCGGCGCAGAACCGGCGTATCGTGGCGTAACTCCCGCGGACATGTAGAGGCGCTGCAAATCTTCGTTGCGCTCCTCTTCCCGCGGGAAAAGTTCCTGGATTCTTTGCAAGCGTTCGATGGCCTTGCTGCGCATGCCATACTGCACCAGGATTTCAGCCTGCAGCATCAAATCCTGCAACGTGCCGGCGCCGAGGGTTCGTTCATCGGCGTGGACAGGCTCGTCGCTCATTGGCTTGCTGACGGTATTGAAACGCGAGGAAATGAGCTTGTAGCGGGAGTCGTCGACCTTACCCTTCAGCAGGTCGAGGCGTTTTAAATGGCCTGGCTCGTAGGGATCGACTTCGGCTGCACGGTCCAGGCAATTGGCCGCCCGGTTGAAGTCGCCAGCAGTGCAGTAAACGTCAAAAAGCTTCAGCAAGGTCTGGCAATAATCGTTTTCGCGGCTGGAGGAGTTGTAGAGCTCGGCGAGAAATTCGAGCATTGGAGCAGAAGTGCGGTGATTCGCGGTGATGTCTTGCAGGATGGCAGTGAACTGGCGCCGCTCTCCACGGCGCCGCTGAAACTGCTCCAACTTACGGGTTAACGCGACCGCGGCGTCATCCTGTTCGGAGTCGACTAATTGGCCGATGAGCGCGATGACCTGCTGCACACGCGATGGATTCTGCTCAAACATTTGCCAGACGAGCGGTTCGGCTTCGGCGAAACGGCCCGTTTCCACCAATGCTGCAGCGTAGGTTTCGCGGAGTTCGGTGGATGACTGACCTGCGTTCATCTGGGGCTCGAGGATGAAAATTGCCGCTCCTGCTTGTCCCTGGGAAAGCAAAGTTTTTCCGTAGGCAAGCGCGATTTCAGGATCGGAAGCGTCTTCCTGGTAGGCCCGCTCATACCATGGTCCCGGGTCTTCCCGGGCGGAAGTCGCGAGTTGAGCCAAACGCTGAAAAGCGGAGGCGGCGGTTTTGCGGTCGCCCAGCTCCGATGCCTGCTCAGCGAGGCGCAGCAGGTTGGGCTGTGTCGGTTCGAGGGCGACGATGCGGCTTACCAGTTCGAAAGATTCCTGTTTCTTGCCAATCTTTGCCAGATCGAGCAAAGCGGCTTCGTAGGTTCCGACAGCTAATTTCTTGTTTGAGCCTTCGAGTAGCTGTCCAAAGCGGAGCTTCTGCTGCCAGGTTGGATTTCCGTGTCGAGCCAGCTTTTTGTAGGTCAGGCTGGCGCGGGTCGCGTCTCCAGCGGCGACCTGCCGCTCAAACAGGTCTCCGAGAAGGCGGACTGCATCGGAGTTGCGGCTTAGGGAGAGACATAAATCCGCAGCCAACTGACGTACAACATCATTTTCATGATCATCGCGGAGAACTAGTAGATATTCTTCCAACGCCTCGGCGGTCTTGCCTTTTTGCAGTAGTTTCTCCGCACGCTCAATGCGCTTGGCCAGTTCGGCGCGATCCAGTCGTTTTGTGAGTTCAGGCATGCGGAGGGCGGACTAAGCCCTGCACCGATTCTAGGAGGGGCATCCAGCACCAGCAATGCGCGTGCACGTAGGTACGGTTACGAAGGTCACAGCTGAAAATGCAGTTATTTTGGGCGTTTGACTAAAGTGTCGAGAAGCTAGGCTGGAGACTTCGCCAGACTCGCGCTGACGATCTGGGAACAGGCTTCGACGAATTGCATTTCAGCGAGGGTAAACGTCGCGGGGAAATAACTTTCAATATCAAGTTCCCCAGCGAGGACGTTGTTCACCAGGATGGGTACGACAATCTCACTCACGACCATCGAAGAGCCGGCTAGATAGCGAGGATCTGTGGAAACATCATCCACGACCACAGTTTTCCGGCTGCTGGCGGCTGCGCCACACAGACCCCGATCGAGCGGGATGCGGGCGTTGGGCGTAAAACTGCCGGCGTACGGGCCTACGACCAGAATATTGGAGTCCGACGGGTCGACGAGATAGAAACCGACCCAGTTGTAGCGCGTCATTTTCTCGTGCAGGCGATGCGCCATGCACTCCATCAGTGATGGAGGGGGCACAGTTTTGGCGAGGGCTTCAAATTCCCGGAGAAGTTCTTCGTGCTCCACGTTCGTTCGCTCAGGGGGCCGCTTAGAATCCCACCACGAACAATTTCCCCACAACCAGGAGGTAGGCCAACAGTGCGATGATTCCATTGGCGCGGATCGCCTGGTGACTCGGCGACCAGGGAAACATAAGAACGCCATAGACATTCATGAGCTTCTCCGGCCAGATCAGTCCAGAAATTCCGAAAATAAGATAAAGCTGCACAAACAGACACAAGCCCAAATAGAACATTCAAAGACTCCAAAGGAGGGGAACGGCTATTCTATTCGAAGGGCCAAAGTTCGCGAAGAAAATTCACGAAGAGTTAACAGAGGAAGCAAACCAAGGTCATCACGAGATGCAAGATTTGAGTAGGACTAGTTATTTTTTGTTATCGTGCTTGCTTGTCCTCCGACCATGGCATTCATGAAGAAGGCCTGCGCCACCAGCTCAGCGCTGGACAAATGGCGATGGTCGCGGTGGGTGGATCGATCGGAACGGGTCTGCTGCTTGGATCGGGCGCAGCCATTGAGGCTGCCGGACCGGCTGCGATCCTGAGCTTCATCGCGTCCGCTTTCGTCACCTTTACTGTAGCGATGGCTCTGGGTGAACTCGCTTGCGCACATCCCGCCGCTGGATCGTTCGGTGTTTATGGCGAACTTTATCTGAACGACTTCGCCGGTTTTATCGCCCGGGGCGGATATTGGATGGGATTGGTGCTGGCCGTGGGCGCCGAGATGGTTGCTGCGGCTACATACATGAGAGTCTGGTTTCCTGCCGTGCACGCTTGGATCTGGATCGTTGTTTTCGGCCTGAGCCTGCTACTAATCAACTTGATTAGCGTTGGATCTTACGGACTTGCTGAGTACTGGCTGTCGATGATCAAGCTTGCCGTCATCGTTGCCTTTATTGCGATCGGTGCGTTCTTACTTGCGGGTGGCCGTGTCGCGCCACAATATACCGCGCAAGGCGGATTCTTCCCGAAAGGCTGGTGGTCGCCGCTCGCGGCAATCACATATGCGGTTTACAGCTTCGGAGGAATGGAGATGGTAGCGGTCACGACCGGCGAGTCTCGTTCCGCAAAGGAAACACCACAAGCCGTCTGGTTCACGTTTCTAACACTCACCTTCGTATATGTCGGTGCGATGATCGTCCTGCTCGGAATCATGCCGTGGAATCATGCGGGAGTGACCGAAAGCCCCTTCGTGACAACGTTCCGCATGGTGAAGATCGCTCACGCATCGGGAATAATGAATTTAGTGGTGCTGACGGCGGCGCTGTCCGGAGCCAATGCCACGATTTATGTCGCGTCGCGAATGATTTTCTCGCTTGCGCGCACGGGATGGGCGCCGGCGAAACTTGGCATCCTGAATCGCGAAGGCTCTCCACAATACGCTGTGGCAGTATCGTCGATTGGAATTGTGATCGCGTTGGTATTGGTGACGTGGGCTGCAGGGAATGCTTTCCGTTACATTTTGGGAGCAGCTTTCACCGGCATGATTTTGTCATGGATTGTTTCCTTGGCGGCTCACATAAGCTTCCGCCGCGATTATTCGCGCGAAGAACTGTCGGCGCTGACGTTGCGCTCTCCGCTCGGCACTGCTGGATCCGTAGTTGGGCTCACGATGGTGATTGCCGCCCTCATTCAGACATGGCTCATGCCGCGAGTAAATTTCTGGAGCGGTGTTTCACTTGTGAGCATTCTGACAATTGCATTCTTCCTTCTTCGGCGCCGCCGGCACTGAACAGAAACAGCGGACATACTGCCTTTCGGAAAGCGCGAAATACAGCAAATTGCCGATTTCCGCTGTGCCTCTAATCGTACATAGTTCTGCGAGACGTAAGGGGTCAGATCCTCGCGAATAATTCGCTTCCCGGAGCATCCCGCACGGGCGAAAGAGCGAATCCTCCGCAGCGAGCAGGTGTGACCGAGTCGTTGATCAATTGGTTCCTGTGGTCCTGCGACTTTGGCGAAACAAGACCGGGGAGATCCCTGCGCAACCGGCGAAGACCGGGCCGCACCTGAACGCCCAGGTCTCGACGTCTTTCACGGAGCAGTTTTCGGAGGATAAGCTCGTATGAAGTCCCTTCTGTTCTTCTGCATCGTACTTCTTTCTGTGCTTTCTCTGGTTTGTATCTCGATTCCAACGATGGCGCAGTCCATCACTACCGGCGATGTGGCCGGCACGATCACCGACCCCAGCGGCGCCGCCGTTCAAGGCGCAACCGTCACGTTGAAGAATACGGCGACCGGAGTAGCTTCGACCGCTTCTTCGAACGGTACCGGCGCTTATCGTTTCCCGTTTCTAAACCCGGGCCACTACACCGTCAGCGCTAAGATGCAGGGATTTTCGGCTTCCGCCCCCCATACAGCCACGGTCGCTGTCGGACAGGGCAGCACGGTGAACATTCAACTACAGGTGGCGGCAACCTCGACGACGGTCGAGGTCAGTGGCATAGGCAGTGTCATCCAAACCGAGAACGGCAACGTTTCCACTACTGTCAGTCCTGAGATCGTCTCCAATATTCCCAACCCGGGGAACGATTTGACGTACTACGTGCAGCTGGCTCCCGGCGCCACGATGAACACGCAGATGGGCTACGGCAACACGGCTCTCTTCGGGATATCAGGAACTTCGAATTACTTCACCGTAGATGGGATGAGCGAAAACGATCCTTTCCTTAATCTGAGTAACTCCGGTGCGACCAATCTGCTGCTGGGAACCAACGACGTTGACACCGCGACGGTTGTAAGTAACGGATATTCGGGAGAATATGGGACGCTGGCCGGCGCGAACGTGAACTACGTGACCAAGTCGGGAGGGAACAAAGTTCACGGGAATGCTGAATACTTCTGGAATGGCAGTACGCTCAACGCCAACGACTGGTTCAACAACAATACCGCGACGCCGCGCCCATTCGACAACGCCAACCAGTGGGCGGTTTCGATCGGTGGACCGATCAGGAAAAACAAGACCTTCTTCTTTGTCGATCAGGAAGGCCTGCGGCTGTTGATTCCGACCGCTATCCCGGTAAACATCCCCAGCACTCAGTTCCAAGCTGCCACCTTGTCCACGATACCGACCAGTGAAGTTCCCTTTTACAACAGCCTTTTCAATATCTACAACAGCGCCCCAGGGGCCAGCCGCGCGTCAAATATATTGCCCAGCGGAGGCTGCGATGGCACTGTGACCTTGACCGGTGGTGCTCCCTGTGCCTTGGAGTTCAATTCTAATATCAACAATCTGACTACCGAATGGTTGCTGACGGGCCGCGTCGATCAAAATTTTGGAAACAACGATCATGCGTTCATCCACTTCGAAACCGATCATGGACTCCAGGCAACGTACACCGATCCCCTGAATTCGATCCTGAATGCGCAGAGCGTCCAACCGGAATACGAAGGCCAGATCCAAGAGAACCATACCTTCGGGGCATTCGCCACGAACCAGTTTATCGTTGCGGGTTCGTGGTACAGCGCCATCTTCGCCCCCAGCAACATAGGAGCAGCAACGAGCTTGATGCCTTACGAGATGACGTTCTCCGGCGGACAGTTTTATACGCCCGGTGGCACCAGCTACAACACTTGGCCCCAAGGCCGCAACGTCAGCCAATATCAGATCTCCGATGACTTTGCTTGGCAGAAGGGCCAACACAGCTTCAGGTTCGGCGTCAACTTCCGACGCAACGACCTGACCGACTACACGCCCGGCGGCTTTCTGGCGACGATTCCACTGGCAATCTTCGCCAGCGAAGCTAGTTTCATGAATGGCAGCGCCGATACTTACGAGCAAGCCTTTGCCAGCCGGCCAACCGAACCGCTTGCGATCTATAATCTAGGCTTTTACGCTCAGGACGAGTGGGCCGTCCGGAGCAATCTAAAGCTGACGCTCTCACTTCGTGCCGAACACAATTCCAACCCCATCTGCGTCACCAATTGCTTCGATCGTTTGGCCAATCAGTTCTCTCTGATTTCGCATGACCCGACTCAACCTTACAATCAAGCGATCCAAACCGGGCTCCATAGCGCTCTGCCAAATTACCAGGGGATCGGCTGGGAACCTCGCCTCGGCTTTGCCTGGCAGCCATTGAGCAGTGGAAAAACGGTCATCCGCGGCGGCATCGGCATCTTTGCCGATGCTTTCCCGGGATCACTTGCCACCTCATTTGACACGAACTCGCCTCTGAAGAACACATTTGTGGTTCCCGGAGGTGTCGGCGGTCCTCCGGTGGCACCTGGAGTGGCTGGAGATGAAGCTTCGCTGGCCTTGGCCTCTAACAGTGCCTTTGTGAGTGGGTTCAACTCTGGCTACAACATTGGCCAGATCATTGCGACACTGCCTTCGAGCGTTCCATTCAGCCCACCGGTCATCGTCAACTCAGCGCATAACATTAAGTACCCCACTTACGATGAATGGAACCTTGAGGTTGAGCAGGCGCTCAGCAACAAGATGTCGTTCAGTGTGAACTATGTCGGCAATCACGGGTCCGATCTGGCCGCCTTCAATCCCGGCGTGAATGCCTTTTGCAACAGCACCCCATTGACCTATCAGCCATCCCTTCCTACGTGCACGAGTACACTGGGGATCAGTTCCTTCGCGGGGCTGCCCTCCGCCCCTCCGGATGCTCGTTTTAGCCTTGTCAATGAGGTTGGCAATCCCGGAGTATCGAACTATAACGGGTTAATCCTGGCCTTCACCCGCAACGTCTCGACCAATTTCCAGGTGCAGGGTTCCTTCACTTGGAGTCACGCGCTGGACGACATCTCAAATGGCGGATTCCTGCCTTTCAACTTCGGCAGCAATACGAGCATTCTATCGCCCCAAGATCCCTACAACTTCAAGGCGTACAACTATGGCAATGCCGACTACGACGCCCGCAAGCAATTCAATCTCGCCTACTCTTATCAGACGCCAAGATTTCACGGCTGGATGGACGCGCTGACGAACTGGACGGTTTCCGGGGTGCTGTTCTTCCGCACCGGCCTGCCTTTCACGGCCATCGACGGGCCGTCGACCGGTGCCCTCGGCTCCTACAATTACGGACCTGCGCTTGGTCTGGACTTATTCGCCAATCAGTTAGTGCCGCCACTCAGCTGCAGTTCTTCGGCTGCTTTTAACTCGTCCGGAACCAATACGCCTTGTATGAGTTTGGCTGATTTCACTTCGCCAATCGGTCCCGGCGGCATCGGAACTTTCGGCGCAGCACACCGCAACCAGATCTACGGTCCAAACTTCTTCGACACCGACCTTACGGTGATGAAGAATTTTCGGGTTCCACATTGGGAGAGTGCGCAGTTCCAAATCGGCGCTCAGGCATTCAACATCCTGAACCATCCCAATTTCGATCAGCCGATTGGCGATATTGGAAACCCCCAGTTCGGTCAAAGCGTTCTAACTGTGGCCACACCAACCAGCATTTTTGGCTCGTTCCTCGGCGCCAATGCCTCGCCGCGCGCACTACAAATACGAGCTCAACTTACTTTCTAAGCCGCAAAGCAATGTCAAAAGAAGGCCCGGCGCAAACCGGGCCGCTTTTTTGCTAGGGGAATCAATGCTGAACCCATTATGGATGGCACTGTCCGGCATTCATTTGTTCTGACATTGATTTAGCCTTCGAATAATCGGGATTGAATTCGAGCACGCGCTCGATAAAGCGACGGGCCACGTCTTTTTGCCCAGCAGTGCAGAACGCGATCGCCAGATTCATGCCGATGGCACTGCGGTACGGAACACGCGCGAATGCCCCTTGCCATAGCTCTACAGCTCTGCGCAGATTTCCCGAGCGAGCCTCGATCATGCCGAGATTCGCGGCTGCTTCGTTATCGAGCGGATCAACCTTCAAAGCGCGTTCGTAGAGCTCTTGCGCTTCCTTGTCGTTCTTGCGAAGTTGTTCAACAAACCCGGCGGCGGAGAGCAGCGCAGGATCGTCCGGTTGTTCGCTAAGCGCCTTGCGAAGATACTCCGATGAGTTACGCGCCGCATCATCGACGCCGCGCTCGGCTAAGGTCTCCCAAGCCAGTGCGAAGTCCCGAGTGGTTGCCAGGTTTTCATCACTTTTGGGGAACGATGCGAGCGGAGCTCCCCGAACCTGCAACTGTGGCAACACCTGTGCGGTCGGATAGCGGAGGATGCGATGATCTGTGCCCTGCGTGTGGGCTACGTCTTTTGAAGGCAATGCCGGCATGTGACAGCTTGTGCAATCTGCTTTGTCGGGATGATGCTTCGCGGCGAAGGCTTCACCGTGACAGGCCAGGCACTTACCGCGATAGTAAGCTGCCTTCTCGGACGCGGCCGGTTCCGCATGCGGATTGTGACAACTTCCGCACCACATTCTGTCGCCGGACTTCCGCTTGCATTCGCTGAGCGATAGCGCTTCAAACTGGCTCAATGCCTGTGGCGTCTGGACTTCACTCGAAGACCGCAGAAAATAGTGCACGAAGTCGGAAAGCCGCTCTCCAGGCCGAAAGTCGTACAAATGTTTGCCGGGTTGCTCAACGGCTGTCGTGCCTTCGAAATGACACTCCATGCAGATGGCATCGCGCCTTTCGGCACTCAGTTTCGCAGGGTTAATGATCGCACCCTTCCCATGAAGATGCCCTTCACTCGAACCATGGCAGCGTTCGCAGGTAATGCCGCCGTGGGCAAAGGGCGGACCGGCAAACTTGTTGTCTGTGCCCGCGATTGGGGATCGCATGCCGCTGGTATGACAATTGAGGCAGCTCGCATATGCTGGCAGATTCATGGGCATTGCTGTCGCTTGGGTGAAGGCCGGAGTCATATTCCATCGCGCTTCTTGCGAGTACCAATTGATAGGAGCTTCGAAAAGAAAGCCGTCGACAGAAAAAAGATACGTGCGTCCCTTCACGCCCGAGCCGATGAAATAGAGAAGCTGCCTTTGGCCGTGGAAATCTTTTTCGCTGGATCGTTCGTAGCTCATCCATACGCTGCCGTCTTGTGTGAAGACGCGATAATGCACGCCTGAGGGCTTATGCGTGAAGTCACCGATCTCTAGACCGTCGGCCGCGGGACCGCTGGCCCGCGCCATCACTGTGTTGGAATACGTGTTGTAAATTTCGGCGTGGCATGAGGCACAGGCTTCGCTTCCCGGCTGCGTGGTTGACACTTGGGGCTGGGGGACGTCTTTTATGTGAGAGGAAGTATCTTGCGAAAAAACGCCGCCGACCAGAAACAACGCAAAAATCAAAACCGAAAGCAATGGCCGGGAAGACACGCAGGCATTTTAGTCGATTCTTGCGGCACGAGAGCGTGCCGGCTCTCACACATGTCGGGCCTGCTATGCTTTTGGCTCTGGAGAAACTCTATGCGAAACGCTGTCCTCGCCATTATGTTTTTTTCGATTTTCGCTTGTGCGCAAGATCAGCGCCATCCTTTTACTTTCGATGACGCCGCAAATCTGCATAGTGCAGCCGCTGTCGCGATTTCACCTGATGGCAAAGAAATTCTCTATCGCGTCCGCTACGGAGGAGCCAAAGGCCCAGACAAAATCGAGTGGCACATGATTCCAATCGTCGGGGGCGAGTCGCGGCATCTCATGATTCCTGAAACATTCAAGCCCGCTGGATTTACCCGCGACGGCTCCGCGCTTTACGGACTTTATGAGGTCGACCATAAGCTGCAGGTGGCCACGTTTCCTCTCGCGGCGCCAAACACAGCCGCGGCAGCAGCCGCGACTCCTACACCACTTACTGCTTTGCCGCGAGGTGTTCACTCCGCGCACATTTCTCCGGACGGTGCACACTACGCCATTCTTGCCGACCCGCGATTGCCCGATCCGCTCGCAGAAGTGCACACCATCATCGAGGCCGAACCCACCAGCCTGTATGTGATCGCCGCCGATGGCAGCGGAGGCGGGTGGTGGTGTGGAGACTTGCACAATATTGGGGAGATCTCGTGGTCAGAAGATGGTTCATCGATCGCCGTCCTTTCCCAGACTCCTAAAATCGGGTTTCATTACGTTCGTTCGTTTATCGATGTGTGTAGCGCAAATGGCGCGAAGCACATCGCGACCATCGACAATGCAGCTCAAGGCATCGGATGGATCGACGGCGGCAAAGATCTGGTTTTTCTCAGCACGACCACCCCCGTACTCACTCCTGATCATGTTTGGACTGTTTCTGCGGGCGGCGGGAACCCGACCGACCGCACGCCGAAGCTTGATGGCAGCGCAGAGCAGCTTCATGTGGACACGCGCGGAAATGCGTGGGTAACCGTTGCGCATGGCGTGCACTCCGACATCGAATCCTTTGGGAATGGCTCTCTTGCCAGCAGATTTTCCTGGGCTGAGGGCGCCGTCTTTAACGTTATTTCACCGCAAATCGGATCCGCGCCAGACGTTCACGCGTTCACGGTAGGTGATCCGCAGCATGCCAGCAACGTGGCCGTGGCGCACGACCAAGCGTTGCAGCGGATTACAACTGAAGGTGACGATCTGCTGGCGAAGACCGCGCTGGGCGAAGTTCGCGACGTGCACTGGACGAATCAGGATAAGGTCAGCAAGGAGAATATTCCGCTCGAAGGCGTCGCGACGTTCCCCTCCGACTATCAAGCAGGCAAGAAATATCCGTTCCTCATTCTGCCGCATGGCGGCCCCGAGGCCAATGACTCGTTTGGCTTCGATATGTTCACGCGCATCATCGCCGGAATGGGTTACGTCGTTCTCCAGCCGGAATATCGCGGCTCGACGGGATATGGAAGCGAGTTTCTGGGGGCCATTTACCAACACTTCGGCGACCGAGCCTACTCCGACGTTAACAGCGGTACCGACTTCGCCATCGCAGAAGGCTGGGCTGATCCCAATCGGCTGGCGATTTTCGGCTGGAGCGCCGGCGGATTCATGACCTCGTGGACAGTCACGCAAACCAATCGCTACAAAGCTGCAATCGAGGGCGCCGGCATCACGGATTGGCTCACTTTCATATGGACGAGTGACGTTCAACAGATCGACTATGACGCTCGCTGGACGGACAAAGATCCCAATGCGTTTTTTGCGTTTTCTGCGATGATGCACTCGGAAGGAGTTACCACGCCGTTGCTGATTTTGCATGGGGCGGCGGACGAACGCGTTCCGACCTATCAAGGCCGCGAATATTTCGAAATTCTGGCGGCTCGCGGCAAGACAACTCGGTTAGTAGAGTATCCCGGCTCGCCGCATTTCCCCACAGTTTGGGAGCAACGCCAGGATGTTTTCCGAGAAATCGGAGCCTGGCTGGCGAAGTACAACCCGTAGAGCCTGTTTCCAGAAGTCCGATGGGCGATTTCGTGAGGCAAAAATCCAGCGGTTTCCATTTTGTGTCATGGGAATGCTTGGGGCGACAACCAAGAGCGATTCTCTTGGCATCTGAGCTTCACCAATTCGATGCCGATCTTCAATCGTATCGTTCGCGCTGCTGTAAAGCCGATTCCAGCCGTAATCACGCCCAAAGCTCGCGCTGTGCTCGATTACGCGATGGCTGGGAGCTTTTTCCTGGCGGCCGGGTGGTTTTGGCGCCGCAATCGGCAAGCTGCCACGGCGGCGCTTCTTTGCGGAGGTACAGAGTTAGGCATTGCTCTGCTCACCGACTACCCGGGAGGAGGGAAGAAAATGATCCACTTTCCCGCACGCCGGGAAATCGATTTCGGTCTCAGCACCATGTTGGCTGCTACGCCGGAGTTTTTCGCTTTTGATCACGAACCTGAGGAGAAGTTTTTCGTTGGCCAGGCTGCGATTCTTACTGCGGCGAACGAACTCACGCGTTTCCCAGAGCGCGCTCTTCGCAGGAAACGGCGGGCTGCCTAGACCCTCCCAATCTTCTTCCGCGACACCCTCCAATAGAAGCCCTAATTAACTCGAACCCGGCCCTGAGAATTTTCTGTATAGTTGTCTGCTTCCAGTTCAGAGGCCAGCGAGGAAATTATGGGTCGAGTCCGGGCAGTCCGCAGAACGATTCTGCTTACCAGCATTTTCCTTCTGAGCGCACTTCTTTTTGGCGCGCTTGCGTGCTACGCGCAGGAGCAGTCGGATCGCATCTTTTTTCATGCAAAGGTTTTCACTGGCGATCCGCTGAATCCTTACGCGGAAGCGGTCGCCATCCGAGGAGAAAAGATTGTCGCCGTCGGCAATCTGCCGGAAGTGGAAAAATCGGTCTCCGTGACCGCCGAACGCATCGACCTCGAAGGCAAGAGCCTTTTCCCCGGCTTCATCGACTCACACAGCCATTCGATTGACGGCGGCCTCACGCTGATTGGCGCCGACGTCACTGACAAGGTGGATAAGCTCGACCAGCTTCCTCCATTTGTCGATGAGGCAAAACGAGCAGGGCGCGGGCTGCGGGGCGACATTCTCGAAGTGACAGGGCTGCCGCTCGAATTCTGGTCGCATACTGACGTTCTCAACGCCGACTTCAGCACCGGCGCATACGAAAAACAGCCACTCCTGCTACGCGGCATGGATGGTCACACCGCCTGGGCGAACCATACGTTGCTGGAACGCGCGGGCATCACTTCTGAATTTCTGAGGAATCTCTCGCCCATCGAACGCAGCTATTACGGCGTCGACAAAAATATGCAACCGACCGGATTTCTGGTCGATGCTGGCACTGAGAAAATCGAGAAGCTCCTGCCGGAAGTGACGTCCGAGCAACTGCTGGCTGCCGGTCGCGCTGCCTTACAGTACAACTATAGTCTTGGTATCACGGCATGGCTTGATCCGTTAGCCACTGATCAGGTTTTGCACGCCTACAAGTTGCTGGCTGATCATGGCGAGTTGAGGTCGGAAATCGTCGCCTTTCCGCAGGTTCTGGTAAAAGATCCATTGGCAGAGCTGGCGCATGTGCAGAAGACGCGAGAGGCTTACAAGAATGTTCCTCATCTGCACATCACGGGAATCAAAATTTTCGCCGACGGCGTAGCTGAGTTTCCTTCGCAGACCGCGAATTTCACCAAGCCTTACAGAAATACTGGGCGGAATGGAGAACTGCTGTTCGACCCGGCAAAATTTGCTCAACTCTGCATCGCGGCCGATAAGCAGGGACTGATCATCCACGTTCATGCCATTGGCGATGGCGCTGTAAAGGCCGCGTTGGATGGCATCGCGGCAGCGCGCGCCGCTAACCCTAACTCCCACTTACCGCATACGATTACCCACGAGCAGTTTGTGCGTCCCCAGGATTTTTCGCGCTTCCGTGAAGTTGGTGTGATCAGCGCTCTCCAGCTCTTCTGGGCTGAGGCCAGCAACGACACCATCGAAATTCTCAAGCCCTACATCGATTCCGAGATCTACAAATGGCAATATCCCGCCCGCTCCATCCTCGATAACGGCGGCGTCATTTCCGGGGCCAGCGATTGGCCGGTATCGACGGCCAATGTTTTCTATGGAATTTATCAGGCTGAAACCCGAAAAGGCAGCGAAGGCGTGCTTGACGCGTCCCAAGACATGCCGCGCGAAGCCATGTTTTGCGCCTACACGCGCAATTCTGCTAAGGCTATGAATATGGATTCGATCGGCACGATTGCCCCGGGAAAGCGAGCGGATATGGTGCTGCTGGATCGTGATGTGCTCACGATATCCCCAGAAGAGATGCGCGAGACCAAGGTGCTATGGACAATGGTGGCCGGGGAGACCGTATATCGCGCGAAGTAGACCTCCGCAGCCCCTAGTGCGTCCCTAGCGAAGCCTGCACGGTTGCTGTGGGCAGTTCATCGCCGCGGAAATATTTGGGATTGTCTTTCGACCCTTCCTTGAAATTCGCGGCTTTCATCTCCGGCATCGCGGTAAACGGCTTGCTGTAGTCATTGGCGGCGTTCCAGAACAAGAACCCGATTCCGCCTTTTGCGCGGGCAGTTTCCACCTGAATCTTGATGTATTCGGGCGAGTATGTCTTCGTGCGCCAGTGGAACGCCTGCAACCACGGACGAATGACCACGCCAGATCCCTTGGTGATCAGCTCATAACGATCCATCGATTCGCCGATGAAGTGTGCGGGCTCGTCGCCTGGGTGCGGGATATTGTCCATGCCGAAGAAATGCGAGGGATAAATCATCGGGCTTAACACATCGCAGTAATGCGCCATCTGAACAATGTCTTGGCCGGTGTGGGAAAGATCGACCTGGCGCTGCCACGCCATTACACCGAAGACGTCGAGCGAGAGCAGCACTCCCGTGGGATGGAGTTCGGCATAGGCATGCTTCAGAAAGCCGGCGATAACATCGGAACGCTGAATGGTGGCGGCTGCGGGCGTCCGGGGTTCGGCTTTCGAGTTCTGGCTTTCCGGGACCTTTTGATCCCTTTGGAAAACGAAGCTCGCATCCTTCTGGTCGCCTTCGGCAGGGAAGCGAACGTAATCAAACTGAATCTCGTCGACGCCAAGTTGGGCTACATACTTGGCGAGGGCGATGTCGTAATCCTGAACTTTGGGGTTTGATGGATCGGTCCAGACGAGCTTTCCGTTTTCCCGCCAGGCAGTCTGGTTCTTGCGAGACTGGACCGCGAGCTCGGGATGATTCACGACGAGATGCTCGTCGCGGAAGATCGCAATTCGAGCAATCGCGTGCATATTCTGCTGATGCACAAAGTGTACGAACTTGGGGACATCGTGAATATAAACATGATGATCGCCCAGAAGTGGATGCTCAAACGGGATGTTTACGCTGCCGTCGGAGTCTTTGATGTCGAAGACGACGGCGTTGCCGCCAACGGCGCGCCACTGCTTGATAATGCGCAACCCGTGATCGCTGCCGGCCATTACGCCGGTCAAATAGACGGCGCGAACTTCAAAATCTTTAGGAACCGGAATCGTCTTTTCGACGATCGGG
>Ga0335072_10007991_pt1 | contig 15367 bp, 11 predicted proteins | sample Lox_Sample_21_FD_206725 | JGI IMG/M metagenome (GOLD analysis project Ga0335072, IMG submission 206725) | Soil microbial communities from Loxahatchee National Wildlife Refuge, Florida, United States - Lox_Sample_2.1 | ecosystem: Environmental > Terrestrial > Soil > Wetlands | place: USA... | reverse complement strand
ACGGTCACCGCGACGAAGATGCCGTTCATCGGGCGCGGCTGAACCCTGGGCGAGTCAGCTCAAACCGCTGTGCCTCGCGTCAAGAGCAAGACCCCGGCGCTCGTCAACCACGGTATGCCTTCGGGGTGCGTTGGCTCTTAGTTTGGCTCTTCTCCTTCGGGCGCAGCACTTGCCGCGCCTCCGTACAGATTGATACCGCGGCAAGTGTACGCTAGAGAGATGGACGTAGCAGTCACCGAGCTTCGGGCGCATCTCAGCGAGTGGCTTGAACGAGCCCGCGGCGGCACTGAACTAGTGATTACCGACCGCGGGGTGCCTGTTGCCAGGCTGCTCGGCCTCAATACCACCGCCACCCTTGAGCGCCTGACAGCCGACGGGGTCATCGGTCGGCCAGCGGCCGCTCAGCGCCCACGAGCGGCAGGACGGGCGCGCCCGCGTCCGCGCCGGCCGCTGGCGGAGATTGTCAGCGACCAGCGGCGCTGACCAGTGTCGCTGGTCTACTTCGATGCCAGCGCCTTCGTGAAGCTGCTGGCGGAAGAAACGGGAAGCGACCTCGCCGCTGAGTTGTGGGACGGATGCGACGCCGCGGTGTCGAGCCGCCTGGCCTATCCCGAGGTCCGGGCCGCGCTGGCCGCCGCTAACCGCAACCACGACCTCGCCGCTGAGGACCTGGACACTGCCGAGCAAACATGGTCCGGCTACTGGGCCGCTACCCGTCCAGTTGAACTCACCGCAGCCGTCGAGCAGAATGCAGGCCGGCTGGCTCGCCTGCACTCGCTCAGAGGCGCCGATGCTGTCCACCTTGCCAGCGCCTTGGTCATCGGAGACACCGAGCTGATCGTCGCTGTTTGGGACCGGCGCTTGCACGCTGGAGCCCAGGCAGCCGGACTACGTGTCGCTCCAGCCCAGCTCGAGCCCTGACCGTCAGGAACTGATCAAGACAGCGGAACAGTTTCCCTGCCAGCCCGCCGGCCGCGACCTGGCGGGCGGCTGCCGGTGCCGTAGCGGCCCGACCAGACCGAGATCACGGCCATGGCCGGATGGCTGTCTCGCATCCCCTGACTCGGCCGTCAGGCCGAGACGATCGTCTCCACGCGCCCGGCGACGTCGTAGACCAGGCCCGAGACGCCGACCCCTTCGAGTCGGCCTCGGCGCGCAGCACGCGGACGTCGCGAGCGACTGCCGTCCGCGGGTCGCCGGTGGACATCGCGGGAAGGTCGCCTGCTGGAGATTTTCAGTAGTAAAAGGTGTAATGGGAAGATTTTCGAATTATTCTGGTGACAGTGCGTCGCAAGCCCACCAGGAGCCTCCGGACCGTCGTTCCCGTTTTGCTTGCCATCGCGCTCACTGCCGCGTCGGCTGCCCAGCCTGCGGTGGCGCGGGAGGCCAGCGCTCTGCCGCTGGTCAGCGACCCTGCCGCGCTCGTGAACCCGCTGATCGGCACAGCAGGCGGCGGCAACACCTTCCCCGGCCCGGACACGCCTTTCGGCATGATTCAGTGGAGCCCTGACACCGCGCCGAACCGCGCGGACGGCGGCGGGTACTCCTATGCCGACAGCGAGATCTCCGGGTTCAGCCTGACCCACCTGTCCGGGCCGGGCTGCGACGCGTTCGGCGACGTGCCGGTGCTGCCGACGGTGGGCGCGATCGGGAGCTCGCCGTCCAGCGCCACGGAAACCTTCTCCCACTCGGCCGAGACCGCAACGGCCGGGTATTACGCCGTCACGCTCGGCGACGGCGTCGGCGTTCAGCTGACCGACGCGACGCGCGCGGGCATCGCCCAGTTCACGTTCCCCGCGACCACCAAGGCCAACCTGCTGCTGAAGCTGACCGGCAGCGAGGAACCGGACGCCGTTACCACAGCGCAGGTCGTCGGGAACGACGAGATCACCGGCTCGGTTACTTCCGGGCATTTCTGCAAGACAACTGGCTGGGAGCGTGACTACACGCTGCACTTCGACATGGTCTTCGACCAGCCCTTCACGGCCAGCGGTACCTGGGCGGCGAGCCCAATCCCCGGCGTGGGCATGCTGCGCGGGCCAGGCGGCGAATACGTGACCTTCGACACCACGGCTAAGCAGACGATCACCGCGAAGGTCGGCATCTCGTTTACCTCCGCGGCGAACGCGGCGCTGAATCTGGAGGCTGAGATTCCGGGCTGGAACTTCGGCCATGTCGAGCATGCCAACCAGGCGGCCTGGAACGCGATGCTCGGCAAGATCCGGGTCGGCGGCGGAACGCAGGCACAGCAGGTGCAGTTCTACACGGCGCTCTACCACGCGCTGCTGTACCCAAGCGTTTTCAGCGACGTCAACGGTCAGTACACAGGCTTCGACGGGGCCGTGCATACGGCGCCACCTGGTCACACCGAGTACGCCAACTACTCGGGCTGGGACATCTACCGCGGCCAGGTCCAACTCGCTGCCCTGGTCGCGCCGCGGCAGACCAGCGACTCGATCACCTCGATGCTGAACGACTACACGCAGACCGGCCAGCTGCCGAAATGGAGCCTGGCAGACGGCGAAACCTACGCTCAGGCCGGTGATCCCGCCGACGCCGTTATCGCGGGCGCTTATGCATTCGGGGCCCGCGACTTCAACGTCTCAAAGGCGCTCGCCGATATGATCCACGAGGCGACCGTGCCGAACGACGTCCGCCCCGGCCTCACGCTGCTGCAGCGAGACGGGTACCTGCCCTACGACGGCAGCTACGGCTGCTGCAACTTCTACGGCGCAGTATCCACCCAGCTCGAGTACGACACCGACGACTACGCGATCGCGTCGCTGGCCAGAGCTACCGGCCAGCACGCCGACTACCGTGAGTTTGCCGCGCTGGCGCAGAACTGGCACAACGTCTTTAACACCACGACCGGCTACGTGCAGCCCCGGCTGTCGGCCGGGCGGTGGCTGCCGGACTTCTCGCCGGCGACGCTGGCTGGTTTCGTCGAGGGCACGTCGGCGCTGTACACCCCCATGGTCCCGTTCGACATCCAGGGCCTGATCGATGCTCGCGGCGGCGACGCAGCGTGGGTCAGCTACCTGGACGCTCTGTTGTCCAATATCACCAGTCCCGGCCCGCAGAACGCCGACCTGCGCAACGAGCCCAGCCTGGAGATCCCCTACGAGTACGACTACGCGGGCGCACCGTACCGGACCCAGCGCGTGGTCAGGGAGATCGAAGACGACCTCTACTCCGACACCCCGGCTGGCGAGCCAGGCAACGACGACCTGGGCACGCTCAGCGCCGCCTACGTCTGGGACGAGCTCGGGTTCTATCCGGAAACGCCGGGCACCGGCGTGCTCGCGCTGGCCAGCCCGGTGTTCCCGGAGGCGGTCGTGCATCTGCCGAGCGGGGCGCGTCTCAGGATCAACGCGCCCGCAGCCCAGGACACCGCACCCTACGTGCAGGGCCTCACAGTGAACGGCCAGCCCTGGAACCGGGCATACGTCGCCTACGGCACCATGGCGCGCGGCGGGACACTGCACTATGACCTAGCTGCGACGCCCGACGCCACGTGGGCAAGCAGCCCGGCCGCCGCGCCGCCGTCCGACCCCGGCCGGCGAGTGGCACCTGCTAGCCTCAGCCGGTCCAGCCAGCGGCCTGATCCTCGCGCCCGGCTGGTGCGGCAGCGCGTCGTTCGAGGTCGCCAACCTGATTGGCCGCGCGCTGACCGTCCAGTGGAGCGCGAGCGCCGGCGCCGGGACCAGCCCGGCCGGCGGCTCGGTCCCGGCCAGCATGCTCACCGTGGAAGAGATCGCCCGGCTCGTCGGCCATGCCAGCAGGAAAGTCACCGAAACCGTTTACCGTCGCCAGCTGCGGCCCGTCCGCACGACCGGCGCCGAAAAGATGAGCGCGCTGGTCAGAGCGGCCGGCCACTTGCCGCGCGAGTAGCGACCTGACCTTCGAGCGAACGGATTCAGCACGCAGGAAAGCGGCTTCTTCGGTGGCACAAGCCGTCACTCGCCGCCGGGCGCAACCGGGTCGCTGGAACTCGACACGATTATCACTTCGAGGGCCTGGGGTCCGTGCACTCCCGTCGCCGTCCCGCGCGCACACGATGACCATCTTCCGGGTACGCCTCCTCCTGCAGTTGCGCGGATGGCTCGAGCCTGGCGCGACAGCTTGAACCGCGGAGCCCTGAGCGACTGGGACGCAGGCTTCGACGTCGGCTGCGCCGTCCAGGAGGTCCTGTCCGCCCAGATGAGCGAGGGCGCCGGACCGACATCCGGCTGATCCGCGCCCGGCTCTGCCTGGGCTAAGGCCCGTGGCTCGCGCGCGGTCAGGCGCTTGCGGCTGCCATGATGCTCGCGATGGCCGCTGGCAGCGGCAGCGGCGACGATCGCGCGGAGAAGTGGAGCTCGCTCGCCCTGGTCCGCCGGACAATCTCGGGTGCTGTCGTTTCGGTCACGCCGCCACCCGGCAGAACCGTCAGGTGCCCGTCGGCCCGCCGAACCAGCCCTGCGATGACATCGGCACCGTCCAGGGCAGTCGCTGCGCCGCCTGAGGTCAGCAGGCGGTCCACCCCAAGGCTCACCACTTCAGGAAACGCGGCCTGTATATCCGCAGCCTGGTCGAACGCACGGTGAAAGGTGACGCTCGCGGGCCTCGCCAGGGCGATGAGCGGCTCGCAGGCGGCGCGGTCCACGGCGCCACTGGCGGTGAGCGCACCGAGAACGATCCCGTCCGCACCTGCGGCCTGGGCGGCCACGATGTCCCGTGCCATCACGTCGAGTTCCGCTGCCGAGTAGACGAAATCGCCGCCGCGGGGCCGGACCAGGACGTGAACGGCGAGCCGGGCGGGGCCCGGCGCGGCTGCCGCCTGCGCAACCGCCCAGTAGATCAGGCCAATACTCGGCGTCGTGCCGCCGACAGCAAGATCGGCGCACAGTTCGACCCGGTCAGCGCCCGCGTCAATGGCTGCGCGCACGCCCGCGGCCGACTCGACGCACACCTCGTAACGCATGAGATCCTCGCGGCGGCCTGACGACGGGCAGGCGTCTCGCTCCGCTCACAGCAGCTGGGGTGTGAGGTCGGGGTGTGCCATGCCAGTGCTGAACGGGAATACCGGAAAGTTCAGGTGCTGATGGCCGAGCCGCTGCAAGTCCTGGTCGACACCGCCGGGCGTCAGCGCTAGCAGCCAGTCGGCTGCAGCCTCGTAGAGTTCAGGCTCGAGGTAGCCGATCTTGACCACGACTATGTCGGCAGCTGCGACGTCCAGACCGAGCGCGTTGAAGTCAGCGATCTTGTGGTAGGGCTTGCGCCGGGAGGTCAGGATCACGCGCAGCCCGCCTGCCTCGATCACGGCAATGTCGCCGCCGACCGTGTCCTCCCGCAATAGCGAGTGAACTGTCCCAGCGAGACGCACTGGCCCCGACGGACCCGCGTCGATCTTGCCGCCTGCCTCGACAACGACGCGGCCGCCGACCCCCGCTTCGAGCGCGGCCGCGACAGCGGCCGGATCGGTGATACTCGCCTGGATGACGTGCACGGACCCGCTGGTCACGGCCGGCGTAGCGAGCAGGCGGCCAAGCGTGTAGGACACGTCGCCCGCACCGCCTGCCGTGGGATTGTCACCGGAATCGCTGATGAAGAACGGCCGCGCGGCGCTGGCGACGGCGCGCGCCATGCACTCATCGAGTGAGCCCGTTGGCGCCACGAACTCGAACGCATCCCGCGCGTCCCAGTACGCCTGGGCGAGTCCGCGGGCCTGCTCGGCAATGACGTCGGCGTCGTCGCCGGTCACGACGACTGCGGCATGACATCGCGGCTCGTCCGCCCAGGCGTAGCCGACCCAGATGGCCGCGTCCAGCACGCCGTCGAGTTCCGTCACTGCGGGAATCCGGGCGTAGATCGACCGCGCCGGCTCGATGCGCGTGCTGGTCTTCTCACCCGGCAGCAGCACGGGAACGGGAACCCAGGCCTTGAGCGGCTTGCCGCCGTCGCTCAGCCTCGCCACGAGGTTCCGCGCTGCGCGCTCCCGAGTGTCCCACGCGTCCTCGTGCGGTGCCATGCGGTAGCAGGTGATGAGGTCGGTAAGCCGCGCTAGCTCCGGCGAGACGTTGCCGTGCAGGTCCATTGAGGCCGAGATGAGCGTGGCGGGGCCAACGACCTGGCGAAGCGAACGCGCCAGGTCGGCTTCGGCGTCGGTCATGCCGGTGACCGTCATGGCGCCGTGAATGTCGAGGAGCAGACCGTCCAGCTGGCCGGCCTCATCGGCCCGCCGCAGTATCTCGGCCTTCAGCTCGCGATAAGCGGCGGCCTCGACCGGACCGCCCGGCAAGGCGCGGGCATGCAGCAGCGGGATCCACTGTGCGTTGGCAGCCCATGGCGCTCGGCTGAGCCACGAATACCGGCCAAGCAGTGCTGCATCGCGGGTGACGACGAAGTCGTCGAGACCAGTCCGGTGCGGAGAGAACGTACTCGCCTCGATGGCGATCCCGGCGATGCCGATCCGGTAGCGCTGGCTCATTCGGAGTGACCACTTCCTCCATAAATCGAAGTAAGTTATTTCAATTTTTGATTGTCTTACACCCGATGTAGGCATTACGGTAACCGAACATAGCGCAAGGCATGTACCCCTAACACGTTTTCGCCTGTACTTAGCACTGCGTCCTGACCCGGTTCCGTGCCACACCCAGGAGAGCTCATGAGGCAACTGTTCAGGCCGGCAATGCGCCCGAGGCCGGCCATCCTGACCGCCTTCGGCGTTTCAGCCGCGTTGCTGATCACCGCCTGCGGCAGCGGAGGAAGTGCTGGCAGCAGTTCGTCATCCGCCGCCTCGGCGGGCAACTCGGCGAGCTTCGCCCTCCCGCCGGACGCCACGCCGAACTGGATTTTCCCGATCGCCACGCCGGCCCATCTTGCTTCTTACAATGGCTCGATCCAGGCCGAGATGTACCTGCCGCTGTACCAGTACGACACGGTCTCCGGTTCGCTAGCGCTCGACGACAAGATCAGCGCGGCTCAGCCACCGGTGTACAGCAACGGGGACAAGACGGTCACAATCACGCTGAACAACCTCGCGTGGTCTAACGGCAAGCCCGTCACCAGCCGCGACGTCCAGTTCTGGTACAACCTCGTCAAGGACAACAAATCACAGTGGGGCGCTTACAGCGCGGGCGACATCCCCGACAACATTGCCTCGTTCTCTATCGTCAACGCCAAGACGTTCCGCCTCACCCTGACCCATGCCTATAACCCCGGCTGGTTCACCGCGAACCAGCTCAGCATGATCACCCCGCTCCCGCAAGCGGCCTGGGACGTGGAGAGCAGCTCGGGCAAGGTTGGCAACTACGACGAGACCACAGCGGGTGCCAAGCAGGTCTTCAGCTACCTCGTCGCGGCGTCAGGAAAGATCGCGAGCTATGGCTCCAGCCCGCTGTGGCGAGTGACCGACGGCCCGTTCCAACTCAAGAGCTGGAACACCAGTGGCGAGGTCGTGCTCGCCAAGAGCGGCACATACAAGGGCGGCGAGCCAGCGCGCCTCAGCTCCGTCTCGTTCCTGCCCTTCACTTCGGATGAGTCTGAGTTCGACGTCCTGCACTCCGGCGGAGTGGACTACGGCTACGTCCCGGTCACCGACCTCGCCCAGGAGGGAGTGCTCAAGAGCGAGGGCTACACCATCGAGCCGTGGGTCGGCTGGGCCATCAGCTACATCCCGTACAACTTCAACAACCCGACGATGGGGCCGGTCTTCAAGCAGCTGTACGTCCGGCAGGCCCTGCAGATGGCCGTTGACCAGAACACTATCGCCAACGATGTCTGGCACGGCGAGGCGACGGTGGGATACGGGCCGGTGCCGCAGACGCCCGTGACGTCCTACCTCTCCCCGGTACAGAAGGACAACCCCTATCCCTTCGACGTAACCAAGGCCCGTGCTCTGCTCACCTCGCATGGCTGGTCCGCGGCCTCAGGACACACGGCGGTGTGCAAGAAGCCGGGTACGGCCAGCAACGAGTGCGGTGCCGGGATCGCAGCCGGCACGAAGCTCCAGTTCACCATCATCAGCGAGAGCGGGAGCACCGAGACCACCAACATGATGCAGGACCTTCAGTCGACGTTCTCGCAGATCGGCGCAGCCCTCTCGGTGAAGCAGGCGCCGCTCAACACGGTGCTCAACGACTCGGCGATCTGCAAGTCGTCGCAGGCGGCCTGTTCCTGGCAGCTGTCGTTCTTCGGCACGCAAGGCAGCTGGTATTACCCGGCCTATCCGAGCGGAGAGCAGATCTTCGCCAGTCAGGCGGGGGTCAACCTCGGCAGTTACGCCAGCAGCGAGGCCGACAATCTGATCAGCGAGACTAACCTGTCTGCCTCGGCATCCGCCATGCAGGCTTACTCCGCCTACCTGGCGAAGAACCTGCCGGTGATCTGGGTGCCGAACCCGGACTACCAGGTCTCCGCGATCAAGACATCGCTCAAGGGCGTGGAGCAGAACCCGCTCGCCACGATGAATCCGCAACAGTGGTACCTGGCGAAGTGACGGTGACGGCGGGGCGCCGGGAGCCCGGCGCCCCGCCGGACACCGGCGACGCATTGCGGCGCACGCCCGCGATCCCTCCGGCTGTCCTGTTCGTCATCAAGCGGGTTCTCCAGTCGGTCGCGGTGATCCTGCTCGTCTCAGTCATCGTCTTCGGCCTGCTGCACGCGCTGCCGGGCGGACCGGCTCGGGGCATCCTGGGCCAGCAGGCGACGCTCGCCCAGATCCAGGCGTTCAACAAGGCTCAGGGTTTTGACAAGCCCATCGTCGAGCAGTACTGGCTGTACCTGGCGCGCCTGCTGCACGGAAACCTCGGCGTCTCGTACAAGCTCAACCAGACCGTCGGCTCGCTCATCGCCCAGCGACTGCCTAAGACGATCGTGCTCAGCGGACTGTCCACGCTGCTCGCGCTGATCATCGCTGTGCCGCTCGGTGTCTGGCAGGCAGTGCGCCGGCAGAAGCTTCCTGACCATGTCATTACCGCCGGGGCGTTCGTCGGTTACGCCATGCCGAGCTTTTTCCTCGCGCTGCTCCTCGTCATCGCGTTCGCGGACAAGATCCGGCTGTTCCCGCCGCAGGCGCCGCAGGCAAGCACGCTGGCCGGGATCCTGAGCGACCCGAGGGCACTGGTACTGCCAGTGGTCACCGGAACGGTCGCGACCGTCGCGGTCTTCAGCCGGTACGTGCGATCGGCTGTGCTCGACAACCTGGCTGAGGACTACACGCGGACCGCGCGCGCGAAAGGCGTCGCCGAGGCCAGGGTCGTCGCCGTCCACGTGTTGCGCAACTCGCTCACGCCATTCATCACCATGCTCGGCTACTACGTCCCGGTGATGTTCTCAGGTGCGATCGTCATCGAGTCGGTTTTCAACTACCCCGGCATGGGCTTGCTGTTCTGGAATGCCGCGCAGACCTCTGACTACCCGACGGAACTGGGCGTGGTCCTCGTGATCGCGGTCGCCACAGTGGTCGGCTCGCTCCTCGCCGACCTGCTGCAAGCGCTGGCCGATCCGCGGGTCCGGGGGAGCATGTCATGACGCAGCTTGTTCCATCGGGCGGCACAGCACCCTCGAACGACGTCATACCGGGCACGCTTGCGGCTACAGGCCACCCGACATCATCGCGCGGCCTCTACGTGCGGGTGGCGTCGCAGCTCGTCAGGAACCCGGTGGCAATGATCAGCCTCGGTGTCATCCTCGCGCTCATTGTGTTCTGCTTCGCCGGACCGCTGGTCTACCACACCGACCAGCTGCACGTGGACTTCAGCCAGCAAAACTTGTCGCCGCGAGCAGGTCATCCGCTCGGCACCGACGACGTGGGCCATGACATCCTCGGCCGCCTCATGTACGGCGGGCAAGTGTCACTGGAGATCGGCATCGCGGCCGGGATCATCGCGACGGTTATCGGAATGCTGTGGGGCGCTGTCGCCGGCTACGCCGGCGGCTGGGTAGACGCGGTCATGATGCGCATCGTCGACGCCGGCATAGCCATCCCGGCGCTGTTCCTGCTGATGGTGGCCTCGACGATCGTGACACCGCAGGTACCCGTGCTGATCCTCCTGATCGGCGTGGTCTCCTGGCTTGTCCCTGCCCGGCTCGTCCGAGCAGAGGCGCTCTCGCTGCGGACGCGCGAGTACATGCAAGCCATGATCGCCATGGGCGGCGGAAGGCGGAGAGCGATCACCCGCCACATCATCCCGAATGTCGTCGGAACCGTCGTTGTCAACGCCACCTTCCAGGTCGCCGATGCGATCATGCTGCTGGCTTATCTCAGCTTCCTCGGCCTCGGCGTTCCGCTACCAGGCACTGACTGGGGCGGCATGCTCAGCAACGGCATCAACTACGCCTTCGACGGCTACTGGTGGGAGATCATCCCGCCCGGTATCGCCATCGTCGTCGTGGTCTGCGCCTTCAACTTCGTCGGAGACGGCCTCAGGGACGCCTTCGAAGTCCGGCTGAAGGGGAGGTGACCAGCTGGTGAGCGCAGCAGCGCTTCGGATCACCGACCTTGTGGTCTCGTTCGGTGACAGCCGCGCCGTCGACGGCGTGTCGCTGAGCGTCGCGCCCGGCGAGATTGTCGCGCTCGTGGGTGAGTCAGGCTCGGGCAAAACCATGACCGCCATGGCGGCCGTGGGCCTGCTGCCGCCGCTCGCCCGCCAGACCGGCTCAATTGAGATCGCCGGTACCGGCATCTCCGGCCTCAGCCCGCGAGAGCTCCGGAATATCCGCGGCCGCCGGGTCGCCATGGTGTTCCAGGAGCCGATGACTGCCCTCAACCCGGCCTTCACGGTCGGCTGGCAGGTCGCCGAGGCGATCCGGGTCCATGACCGATCAGTCTCCAGGACGGCAGCGCTTGACCGGGCCGCCGAGCTTCTCCAGCTCGCCGGTATCCCGGATCCGCAGCGGCGACTCCGCCAGTTCCCGCACGAGCTGTCCGGCGGTCTCCGGCAGCGGGTAATGATCGCGATCGCCATCGCCTGTGACCCCGCCGTGCTGATCGCTGACGAGGCCACGACAGCGCTGGACGTTACCGTGCAGGCCGAAATCCTTGACCTCCTGCGTGAGATCAGGGATCGTCTGGGCACCGCGATCCTGGTGATCACGCACAACATGGGGGTGGTTGCCGACAGCGCGGACCGTGTCATAGTGATGCACGACGGGAAGATCGTTGAGGAAGCCACGGTCGGCGATCTCTTCCATCACCCGGCTGCCGGCTATACGCGCACTCTCCTCGCCGCAGTCCCGCGGCTGGAGCGCCATCCACGCGGGGCACGAATGACTGCGGCGTCATCAAAGGCCGCGGAACAGGCAGACGGGCCTGCGACCACGCCGCAGCCGGCGTACAAAGCCGCTCCGGCACTAGCACAGACTGGCTCAGAGCCAGTCCTGGCGATCGATGACATCACGGTCGACTTCGGTTCGCGCGCCCGTCGGCTCCGGGCCGTGGACGGAGTCAGCTTCACCCTGGACGCGGGGGAGATCCTGGGGCTCGTCGGCGAGTCGGGCTCCGGGAAGTCGACGGTCGGCCGGTGCGCGATGGGACTGCTGAGCCCGACGTCCGGCTCGGTCCGGTTGCTGGGCGAGGACCTCTCTGGCGCGCGCGGCCGGAAATTGCACCGGCTTCGTCAGCGCTGCGGGATTGTCTTCCAGGACCCCGGCTCGTCGCTCGACCCGCGGATGACGATCGAGGAATGCATTGCCGAGCCGCTCGTAATCGCACGCTCAGGTAACCGCCAGAGCCGGGCCACGCGAGTCACCGACCTCCTCCGGAGCGTCCGGCTTGATCCTGCGGTCCGCGCTCGCTACCCACACGAGCTCTCCGGAGGGCAGCGGCAGCGGGTGTCCATCGCGCGCGCCCTGGCTCTGGCGCCAGAGCTTCTCGTCGCTGACGAACCGACCAGCGCGCTTGACGTGTCGGTACAGGCAACCGTTCTCGACCTGCTGCTTGACCTTCAGGCCGAGCTCGGATTCGCCTGTCTGTTCATCAGTCACGACCTCGCCGTCGTGAGCTTCCTGGCCCAGCGCGTGGCAGTGATGCAGTCGGGCCGGCTCGTTGAGGCAGGAGAGCGCGACCAAGTGCTGTTCGCGCCGGCCGAGAACTACACACGGCGGCTTGTCGCCGCCGCCCCCGTTCCTCATCCAGAAGAGCAGAGGCGCAGGCGCGAGGAAAGGCTGGTACTTCAGAGCAGATCCTTAAGATAATTCGCCCTGACATCAGTCTGCTGAACAGCTCCTTGGAGTACTCCCGTGCAAAGTCGCGGACGTCCTACGCCTGCCGAAATGCTGCAACTCATTCGCGAAACCGGTCCGATTTCCCGCACCGAACTAGCCCGGCTGTCCGGGCTAGCGCTCTCGACGGTGTCGCTGCGGGTGGACGACCTGGTCAGTTCCGGCCTGATCGAGGAGGCTGGTGACGGGAAGTCGCGCGGCGGGCGGCCGCCCAAGCTTGTGCAGGTGCGGTCCGGCGGCGGGGTCGTGCTCGCCGCAGACCTGGGCTCGCACCATGCCCGGCTGGCGATCTTCGACCTCAGCGGCCAGCAGGTTGCCGGCGACGAGGTACCGGTGACCTTCAGCGACGGCCCGGACATCGTGCTCAACGCTATCGCCGACCGCATGGAAGAGCTCGTCCGCGAGCACGGCTCGCTGGAGGTCCGGGGCGTCGGGATCGGGCTGCCAGGCCCGGTCGAGCCCGTATCCGGACGTGTCACCAGCCCGTCCCGGATGCCGGGGTGGCACGGAATTCAGGCCAGCTCGCTGCTAGCGGCCCGGTTCAATGCGCCAGTCGCCGTGGACAATGACGCGAATCTCCTCGCCCTCGGCGAGTACCGGACGCGGTGGGCGGCAGAGGGCGTGCGTCATCTCGTCGCGGTGAAGATCGGCCGGGGCATCGGCTGCGGCATTGTCGCCTCCGGCAGTGTCTACCGTGGCGCCAATGGTGCCGCGGGCGACATCAGTCATGTGCGTGCCGCCTCGCTCGACCCGGACAAAGCCCGGCTATGCGGATGCGGCCGGCTGGGCTGCCTGGAAACACTCGCCAGCGGCGCGGCGCTGCTCGAGGAGCTTGCGGCGAAGGGGATGGATCTCGGCTCCACCGCGGACCTGGTGGAGCAGGTCCACCGGGGCGACCCGGCAGCGAACCTGGCGGTTCGCACCGCCGGCTGGCATCTGGGCGAGGTACTTGCCGTTGTTGTCAACTTCTACAACCCGCAGGTCCTGGTGCTGGGCGGCCTGCTGGCCAGCGCCGACCCGCTGATCGCCTCGCTGCGGTCGGCGATCTACGAGCGGTGCCTGCCAATGGCTAGCGAGGCCGTCAAGATCACCACAACGTCGGCAGGCCCGGACACAGGTCTGATCGGCGCGGCCTGGCTGATTCTCGACCGGCTGGGCCAGGCGGCGTCCGCATGACGGAGCCTGTGCCCGCGTCGCGGCCGGCCAGGCCCGGCAGCGAGGGCGACGTAGTCCTAGCGCTCGATATCGGAGCCACGCGAATCAAGGCAGCATTGATCAGTGCCGACGGCCAGCGCCAGGCTGTTCGCATAAGCGATACCCAGCGGACAGACGGTCCGTCGGCTGTGCTGCGCAGAGTCGGCAACGTGGCCGCCGAGCTGATCGCTGGCACAGACGGCGCGGCCGGGCCGAACCGAGGACTTGACCCCGATGCTATCCGTGCCGGCGGCGCAGCTGTCTGCGGCACCGTTGACCAGGCTGGCCTAGTCGAGTCAGCCAACCTTGGGTGGCACCAGATGGACCTCGGCAGCGTCCTCAGTGGGAGGCTGGGCTTTCCGGTCACCGTCATCAATGACGCGCACGCGGGGGCTATCGGCGAAGGCAGCTTCGGCGCGGCGGGAAGCCTGCGCGACTATCTGTATGTCGCGCTAGGGACGGGGATTGGCGCGGCAATCGTCCTTGACGGCCGCGTGGTCGAGGGTGCCCACGGTCACGCGGGGGAACTCGGCCACATCGAGGTGGAGCGACCCGGCCGGGCCTGCGCTTGCGGATCATGCGGCTGTCTGGAGACCATCATGTCCGCCGCGGCGATCGAGGCCCGCTGGTCGGAGACTTATGGTGCGTCGCTGTCCGCACGAGAGATCGTCGATCGCGTCATCTCCGGTGACCCGGCGGCCGCGAAGCTATGGTCCGAGGCCATCGACGCTCTCGCCGACGGCCTGCTGACCTTCGTGAGCCTGATAGACCCAGGCGCAATGGTCCTCGGCGGTGGCCTCAGCAATGCGGGCGAGCATCTGGTCGGACCGCTGGCCAGCAGCATGCGTGCGCGAGCCCGTTCGTTTCACATCCCGACCGAGCTGCGGCTGGCCACTCTCGGCGACTGGTCAGCGTGCGCGGGCGCCGCGGTACAGGCTCGCACGCGGCTCCTGAGCACGGTGCCCTGCTAGCCGGGCGCATGTCAAGACCCATGGAAGACACCGCTCAGTAAACCGTCGTCTCGGCCGGACGCTTGCGCAGCGCCCTCTCATGCATGATGGCGGACGGCTGGTCCCGCTCATCTGTGGTCATGTGGCCACACTCCATCATCTCAACCCTGTTTCCAAGGAAAAGCGCCGCTTGGTCGTGGGCTCTCCGTGAAAGCGTACTGAGCACTATCCGCGAGGTTGCGCATCAACCGCGGCCGACTGGCCTGCCGCAAGCTTTGGATAAAGGCTGTGTCGACCACCTCCGGGACGCGGGTCTCCGGAGCGACACCTCAAGGTCGCTCGCCGGGTCTTCTCGCATTGTGAAGAACAGGCCTGCACTCACGTCGGGTTTGCCGCTTGACTCTCCGGCTGGGCCAAAGCGTGATGGGACTGATAAGCGCAGCGGCTGCCGTCAACTACAGCCGGGATAGCCGAGAACACCGCAGCGACCGGGGTAGCCCTATCTTCCGACGAAGTAGCCGACCTCAACGCCTCGGCACAGCAGCTGGAAGTGCACGGCGACCGCTACGGTACCTTCCACATGCGCTTCGTGGACCGCTAGCACGCGACAGCGCACCGGCGCCTCGTTCCGGCTTCCTGGCGCCGCGAGCCCTGCGCTGTCCGATCCTCCGGGCCGGAAGGTCACTCGCTCTCTGGAGGCCGCCGGTTTCGAGCGGGTGCGCGTCAAGGGCAGTCACGCTGTCTGCCGTCGCTGCGGTTGGCGGCCGCTGGGGTCGGCTGGACTTGCTGGTTTAACAACGCGGGTGTGTTCGGTCCGGGGGGCGCTGTTGACGAGGTGACCGTGCCTCAGTGGCGGCAGGTCGTGGACACCAACCTGACCGGCTCGTTTTTGTGCGCGCACCATGCGGTGCAGATGATGAAGGCGCAGGATCCGCGCGGCGGCCGGATCATCAACAACGGCTCGGTATCGGCGCATAGCCCGCGGCCGCGCAGCGCGGGTTACACGGCGACCAAGCATG
>Ga0335072_10007990_pt1 | contig 15369 bp, 18 predicted proteins | sample Lox_Sample_21_FD_206725 | JGI IMG/M metagenome (GOLD analysis project Ga0335072, IMG submission 206725) | Soil microbial communities from Loxahatchee National Wildlife Refuge, Florida, United States - Lox_Sample_2.1 | ecosystem: Environmental > Terrestrial > Soil > Wetlands | place: USA... | reverse complement strand
CCAAGATCACTTACCGGCCAAAGGACGGTAAGGCCGAGGACCTACTCCAGGCATTCCGGAACTCGATGTACCCCCGGATCGTGGTCACCGTGGACATGATCGCGACCGGGACCGACGTCAAGCCGCTCGAATGCCTGGTCTTCATGCGCAGTGTGAAGAGCCGGACGTACTTCGAGCAGATGCTTGGCCGTGGCGTCCGGGTCATCGATGAGACCGAGTTCCAGTCGGTCACCGACGACGCGAAGACCAAGGACGGGTTCATCGTGGTCGACGCGGTCGGCGTCATGGACACCCCGCTGGCCGAGACCGTGCAGCCGCTCGAACGCAAGGCCAGCCAGAGCCTGGAAAAGCTATTCAACCTGGTAGGTTTCGGCAACAAAGACCCCCAAGTCGCATCCTCCATCGCAGGGCGGCTGGCCCGCCTGGACAAGCACCTCACAAAAGACGACAGTGAAATACTCACCGGCCTCGCAGGCGGTACCGACCTGGGTACGATCGCTCGCCGCCTGGTGGACGCGCTCGACCCGGACCAGCAAGTCGCCGTCACCGTAGCGGCGGGGAAGTCAGCAGACGACCCGGCGGCCGTCAAGGCGAGCGCAGATGCCATGCTCGCCTACGCGCTGGAACCGCTGGCCACCAACCCCAAGCTTCGTGGCGCGATTCTCGACATACGCAGGTCCTACGAGCAGACGATCGATGAGGTATCCAAGGACGAGGTGCTCTTTGCCGGGCATTCCGCCGAGGCCCGCGAGAAGGCATCCGCGCTGGTGTCGTCGTTCAAGGAGTACATCGAGAAGCACAAGGACGACATTCGGGCGCTCCAGGTGCTCTACAGCCGCCCGCACAAGGACCGCCTGACGTTCGCCGAGGTCAAGGAGCTGGCCAAGGCCATCGAACGCCCGCCGCGCCAGTGGACACCGGATATTCTCTGGCGTGCATACGAGGTGCTGGACAAGTCGAAAGTACGTGCCTCGGGTGGCAAGATGCTCACCGACATCGTGTCATTGGTACGGTATACGCTCCACCAGGACGACGAGCTGGTCCCGTTCCGCGACCAGGTGGAGCAACGGTTCGCCGCATGGCTGAGTGCTCAGGACCAGAAGGGGGTCACCTTCACGGTGGAGCAGAAGCAGTGGCTGACCTGGATGAAGGAGAACATCGCCGGAGAACTCAGGATAACGCCCGAGTCGTTCGAATACACCCCGTTCACGGAGCATGGAGGTATTGGAAAGGCAGTACAAGTCTTCGGGGATCGGCTCACGCCGCTCTTGAGCGAACTGACAGAGGTGCTTGCAGCGTGAGTGATTTGCCCGATGGCTGGACCTCCACACCCATTTCAGAAGTAGCAGATTTGGTCCGTGGGGTCACTTACAAGAAGGCGGACGCCTCCGCATCCCCTGTCAATGGATATCTGCCAATCCTTCGCGCGACTAACATCAATGGGAAGCTCTCCCTCGAATCAGAAATGGTCTTCGTCCCGGACCGTTACATTCGCCGGGAGCAGCGTATGCGGGTTGGCGACATCGTGGTTGCTACGTCCAGTGGAAGCGCGAGCGTTGTTGGTAAGTCGGCCGAGCTAAAGACGCCGTGGGAAGGTGGCTTCGGCGCGTTCTGCACCGTCATTCGGCCGAGCCCTGAGCTTGCACCCCGCTACCTCGCCCATATGGTAGCTAGTCCTCGGGTCCGAGAGCACTGGCGCAAACTTGCACAAGGTACCAACATTAACAATCTAAAGTCTTCCGACCTGGCGAACACCGTAATCGCGCTACCTCCCTTCGCAGAGCAAGGCCGGATTGTCGCTGCCATCGAGGAGCACTTCTCCCGGCTCGACGCCGGAGTAGGCGCTCTTGAGAGGGTCCAGCAGAACCTCAAGCGGATGCGCGATGTCGTCAGGTTCGCTGCCACTCTAGGTCAGTTGGTTCCTCAAGACCCGGAGGACGAGCCTGCCGCAAGTCTCATTGCCCGCGTGAAACCCACCGGCCGCTTTCGCGGAAGCAAGCCACTGCCTAGTGGCCTGGGGTCGCTACCACCAGGCTGGAGCTGGGCACTGATGGGGAGCCTGGCGCAGAGGGTCACAGTTGGTCACGTTGGGCCCATGAAGGATGAGTACATTGATGACGGCATTCCGTTTCTGAGATCACAGAATGTTCGCGAGGACCGATTTGACCCCAGTGGTCTGCGTTTCATATCGCCTTCTTTTCATAAACGACTCAGTAAGTCACGTCTAACACCCGGAGATCTAGTGATCGTCAGGTCCGGGAACGTGGGAACGGCCTGTGTCATACCTGACTGGTTGGGGGATGAAGCAAACTGCGCTGATCTTGTGATCGTGCAAAGACCAGAAGCCCTTGACCCGCATTATGCGGCACTTTACATGAATTCTCTCGCTCGCTCGCGGGTTCGCGCGGGTCGAGTGGGAGTGGCCCTCACACACTTCAACACTCAGTCCGTAGCGGAACTTCCGGTTCCCGTTCCTCCAATGAGCGAGCAGAAGCGAATAGTAGCGAAGGCCCAAAGACTAATATCTGTGGTGGACTCTCTCGAAGAAGATCTCATTGAAGGCCTGCGGAAGGCTTCCGCCTTGCGGTCATCTATCCTTGCCAGTGCTTTCTCTGGCAGACTCGGCGCCCAGGACAGTACCGAGGAGCCTGCTTCGATGCTGCTCAAACGGATCGTCGCAGAGAGAGTGTCATCCGACAGCCAAGGGCCCAAGCAGGGCAGGAAGCCCCGCGCAGCCAGAGAGAAGATCACGGCATGAGCGACAGCGCCACGATCGTCCAAAAACTCTGGAACTACTGCAACGTCCTACGGGATGACGGGCTGTCCTACCAGGACTACATCGAGCAGTTGACCTTCCTGCTCTTCTTGAAGATGGGGGACGAGCAGACGAAACCACCATTCAGCCGACCTGCCATTGTCCCCCGAGGTCTGGATTGGGCATCGCTTGTGCGCCTCGATGGTGACAGCCTGGAGGTACAGTACCTGCACGTCTTGGCTGAACTCGGAAAGTACCCCGGCACACTTGGTGTCATCTTCCGCAAGGCCCAGAACAAGATCCAGGACCCGGCCAAGCTCAAGCGGCTGGTCTCTGATCTGATCGACCGTGAGCAGTGGATGATCCTCGATGCTGACGTGAAGGGCGACGCTTACGAGGGCCTGCTTGCCAAGAACGCCGAGGACGTCAAGACAGGCGCGGGACAGTACTTCACGCCGCGCCCGCTAATCCGGGCGATCGTTGACGTGATGCGGCCCACCGCGTCCATGCGGGTGATGGACCCCGCTGCGGGCACTGGAGGCTTCCTCCTCGCCGCCTACGAGCAGATGAAGTCAGGAGCCCTTGACCCGGACGAGAAGAAGTTCCTCCGGAACGAGGCACTCCGCGGCTGGGAGATCGTCGATGCCACGGCCCGGCTTTGTGCCATGAACCTGCTGCTGCACGGGATCAGCGCGCCGGAGAGTCCGAGCCTGATCACGGTGGACGACTCCCTCAGATCGGCACCGTCCGAGCACTTCGACATGGTGCTGACCAATCCGCCGTTCGGCCGGAAGTCCTCCTATAAGGTCGTCAACGCGCTGGGTGAGACCGAGCGTGAGGACATGAGCTACCTGCGCGAGGACTTCTGGGCGACCACCTCCAACAAGCAGCTCAACTTCCTACAGCACGTCCGATCGTTGCTTACCATTAACGGGCGCGCCGCGATCGTCGTCCCTGACAACGTGCTGTTCGAGGGCGGCGCGGGCGAGACCATCCGGAGACGGCTGCTTGAGCAGTGCGACGTACATACCCTTCTGCGCCTGCCGACCGGGATCTTCTATGCGGGCGGCGTCAAGGCTAACGTGCTGTTCTTCGACCGCAAGCCGCCATCCGAGCGCCCATGGACCCAACGGCTGTGGATCTATGACTTCCGCACCAACCAGAGCTTCACGCTTAAGACCCGAGCCCTCGCTCGTGCTGACCTCGATGACTTCGTGGCCAGTTACAACCCTGACAACCGCCACGAGCGCACTGAGACGGAGCGGTTCAGGCCGTTCACCTACGACGAGCTGGTCGCCCGAGACAAGGCATCCCTTGACATCTTCTGGCTCCGCGACGAGTCACTGGAGGACACTGGCAACCTGCCAGCTCCCGAGCTGATAGCTGCGGAGATCGTCGAAGATCTGCAAGCGGCACTAGACCAGTTCGCAGCAATCGCGACATCGCTAGCAACAGCGGACGCCGCGACAGACTGACGCGACCGGCGGCCCGTGCCAGCGCGGGCTTCCACGGCGGCCTGGCCTCACCATGCCCAGGAGCCTCAGGATGCGCCAGGAGCCACGCGGGCGCGCGGGCTACCGGAGCACACCGGCCGAGTCCTGGAGGTACTCCACGGCGATCGTGGCGGCGTCGACGGCCAGCGCGGTTGCAACGTCCTGGGAGTCCGGGCCATGGTGGACAGCGGCACGTCCGCGCGACCGGGCCAGATGTCGCGAGATGCAACGAATGGCCTGTCCCGCTAAAATAGAGACATCGCCTGGTTCTAGCGGACCTTGAGGGAGGCGGTTCGGGATTGATCCCCCGGGCCGCCTTCTTCGCGAAGAGGTCCGCTGCCCGTCCAGGTAACCGCTAGAGCATAGGAGATTCGATGTTCAAGAACTTCTTCGAGGCGCGTGACGAGTTAGACCGCGCCATCCTCACTGACGAGATCACGTTAGCCGCGCAGGCACTAGCGATCTTCCGCTTCCTGCTGAGCCACGCCTTCTATGACTACGAGAAGTACCCCGAGCGGTACGGCTTCGTCAACCGCAAGGTGTGGGGCGTCGACAACATCGGCAGGTACAACGGGTGCTCCGAGCGGACTGCCCGGGATCACCTCACCGCGCTCCAGGATGCCAAGCTGATCCACCGGCAGCCCCAGGCAACGTGGGCCGCAGGCCGCCAGGACGACGAGATCACCATCGTCTGGGTGACTTTCCACGCCCCGGACATCGACTCCATACCGGCAGATCTCTCCGACCAACCGGCAGATTCTGCCGTTTCTTTCATCAGTACTAAGAACTACAAGAATGACTACAACAACACTAATGATGTTGTCGTCGCTACCCCTTCGGGGAAGACCAAGGATCGGGCCAAGGACTCTACCCGGTCGGAGGGTACTGCCCGGTCATCCTCTACGGCCCGGGCTGGCACCCGGGCCAAGGACGAGTCCCCGGTAGATGGGATCGCCTCGCTCGAAGAGTACGTCTCGGACCTAGAGGGTTGCGTCGGGAAGCTGGAGGTACGCCTCTTCTCGGAGGACGACGGCCAGATCGACGTTCCGGTCCTGGCCAGGAAGCTCCGGAACCTCTGCATCCGGTACGAGTTCCACTGCCTGTGGTCCGACATCCTCCGGCTCGTCCCGGTCGACGACAAGTGGTGGTGGCAGGCTGGCAACAAGGAAGTCCCGGCTGGATACCTCCTGCGCCTGATCGAGCTGGACATGATCAGGATGAACAAGGAGAAGAAGACCGACGAGCTGGAGGACCGGCTCCTGGAGCTGTTCAACGGGCGCGAGTACCTGCCCGGCCATCGGATCTCCGAGCTGATGCCCGACGTCGACCCCGAGCTAACGATGATGCTGTCCAACCGGCTACTGGAAGAGGGCGTGATCAAGAAGCACCCGACGAAGATCAACTGCTTCGTGCTGGGCACCCCCAGGCCGGTCCAGGACGACGCGCCGGTCGCGGTGGCCACGCCGGTCAAGTTCGCCGCCCGGGGCCTGGCCGACAAGATCGTCACCGCCCTGGCCAGGGGTCAGGTTCGGGAGGACTACATCGCTCAGCGGGTCAACTCGGACTACGACAGCATCCAGCCCGCGCTCGAACTCCTGGTGGCTGACGGCACGATCACCCGCAGTATCAAGCCCGAGGACTCGTACTACCTCTACGTCCTGACCGAGCACTTGAATCGGGCTCGGTCATGAGGATCGGATGGCACGTCCACCTGTTAGGCCGGATCGGCATGGGCGCGGCACCCTGCGGCGCTGCAAGGGCCGTAGGCGCAAGACCCGGGCCGACGGAGATAGGTGGTTATGCGCCGGGACACGACGTAAGCGCTGTAACGCTGCTGGACGACATGAGATTACAACTCCTACCGCGTGGTGCGAGACAATGAGAAGTGTCGGCACCACGAGAGGAGCCCGCGCACATGGAAGACCACCCCGCCCTGTTAAGACCGAGCGAGGCCGCCAGGATGCTGGCCATCAGCCGCACCACGCTGGCCGTGATGGAGCGCACGGGCCGCCTGGTGCCCGTCGACATCGGCGATCCCGACGGCCGTAAGCGGCTGCTGCGCTACCGGCGCACGGACGTCAACCAGCTCGCGGGCGTGGCCGATGCCTAGCCACGATCCAGAGCGCGCCTGGGTCCAGAGCCGGATCGCGGACCTGGACCACCGGCTCGACCAGACCGCAGCGGAGATGGCATCCGCGTTAGACCTTTACCGGGATGACTGGTCGACCTCCACCAACGAGATGATGCGGGCGCACGCCGAGCAAATGCAGCGCCTGCGTGACGACCAGGCCGCGTGGCTCGCGAACTTCACCAACGGCGAGGCCGGGGAGCCAGCGCCGACACAAGACGTTGGCCAGGGCCATGGTGCATCTGCCACCGGGCCTGCACCTGCCCCGGGGCCTGGCCCTGGCCAACCCAACCCACACGCGGCCGAGCTGGCCGAGGCCGAGCGCATCCGGAATCTCAGCCTCCAGGACTTTGCAGTGGAGCGCGAGCGGTTGATCCGGTCCCGCACGTCGCGCGGCATGTTCGGCTAAAGGAGCCAAGATGAGCGAGTTCAACGAACCATTCGAGCAGCCGATGGCCCCGACCGAGTACGGGAAGTTCCGGGCCGAACAGCACCGTCAGCACCTGATCGAGTCGGCGGCGAACGCGACCCAGGCTTCCATGGCATCCCACGCGGCCACCAGCACCGTCCTGCGGGCCGCGCACCAAGGACTCTACGGTCACGCAACGCCCCAGGAGCTTGGGGCCGCGGTGGCCGCCCGGCAGGCCGTGGTGGGCAGCGCGTATGGTGGCCGGCCCTTAGAGCGCCAGGGCGGGCTGTACGACCCGGCATCGTACCTGTGCGCGCCAGCGCCGCCGCAGCGCGACCTACGGCAGGTGGACGCCCCAGGCGGCCAGCCGACCACGGTGTCGCCACTCTGGGCGCACATGCAAGGACGGCAGTAGTGTCCGGGCCGATGGAGCCGACCCCCACGCGGTTACGCCCGTACAGCTCGCCCTCGACGGGCGGGGCCGTTCCGAGGTCGCAGGAGTTCGGTACCGGGCTCAATGGCGACGACCCGGGCAACTCTCCGACGTCGGCCGGGCAGGATGCCGGGCTAGCCGTGAACGCACAGCAATTCCGCGCTCAGGTTAGCCCCGGTGTGCGTCCGACCAGTGTGCTCCAGTCCATCGTGCGGAATCCGGGCGGCCTCGGCATGTCGGCGGCCGACGCGGCGCGCCGAACGTTCGACGGCCAGTACCTCGGCAGCATCAATGGCACCTCGGTCAGCAGTTTTGAACCGTCCGCGATGCTGCGCATGCAGGGCCTCAACAGCGAGTAGGAGATCATCATGGCAAGACGAGATGCGCGCGACCGCGTGTTCGCCGACCGCTCCACCGGCCACTTTGAGAAGGTCGGTGAGACCGAGGCCGACGACATCGTGGATGTCTCAGGGATGCCGTCACCCAACACCACGGAGGTTCGCAGGCCGCGCACCGTCACTGCACCTCCACCGGGCCAGCACGTCTCACATCGGAGGCCGGTCGAGGTCAACGCTGAGACCGGGCAGCGTCTTGGCACTCGCACTGAGAGGGCACTCTCGGAAGCCGTGGGGAAGCTCTCAATTGCTGAGAGCGTCGACCAGGTGCTGTATCCGAGGGAACGCGAGATGCTGCGCCACGTCTTCGGTCTCAACCTGCTCGGGCGCGACCGCGCGTAGCGAGTACAGCGACCAGGAACTAGCGAGTACAAACGAGGTCTCACCGGGTACACGCACGGATCGAGGGGGTTCGCATGGACGACGGCAGAGAGTGCCTCCAGTGTGGCGGGCCGATGGAACATCGCAGGTCAGATGCCGTCTTTTGCCGCCAGCGATGCCGACGCAGGTATTACCGGAGAGGGCAGTCTAGTAACTACATAGCGCCCACAGCGTGGCCATTCCCAGACCGGGCCGAGGAGCGCTTCCACGAACAGCTCACGGCCGAGGGCGTCAGGTCTCAGCCCCTCACCGACCGTGAGAGATCGCTCCTCGAAAAGCAGCGCCGCAACCCGGGCGTGCTCTTGCCAGAGCTACAGCAACTCCTGCTCGACCGCGAACGTGAGCGCCAGCGACGTGAAGCTGAGAGCTACCGGCAGCACCAGCCCCTAAAGGTTGAGACCCCCCTTGACCCAAGTTCGCACGGCAGCGTGGCACGACGTGGCCGCTACGACCGGGCGCGCAATAGGCCGCAAGACTCCCACGTGTCCGTCCTGCGACCCGGGCTGGGCCGATCCGGGCCACCACCCTTCGACGACGAACCGCAGTGCTTCGATGCTCCAGTCGGCAGGAATGTCATCCCGTGGCGCCGATGAGTGCTCCAGCATCCGGACGCACTATCCACCATCGGGTACCAACACCTGGTACAAACCTGGAACCTGTCGGGCCACGCGAATAGACATCGAAATGGCCACGGCCGACAGTGGCGCAATGACCTGCTGTAATTCAGCCGAATCTATTGAGTGACGATCAAATCTAATGCTCTGCGGAGTGGAACCACTCCAGGGCGTAGTGTGCCCGACTGATCAGGTCAGCGACGCCAACGTCTAGGGGGAAGGCCCGGAGGTGGCACCGCCATGACGGCCGACTGCGGCCTGCTGCGCAACTCGTCGCGGATGAGCTTCATTACCGCCTCGTCCCTCGCCTCGGCTTCTTCCAGCGCCGGGTTGACGTCCTTCCGCGCCTGGACCACGAGCGACCCGTCCGGTGCGGCGGCAAAGTTGCCAGACTCCATCGCCGTCCGGGCCTGCTCGGTGAGCATGAACCACCGCTCATAGAGAACTCGGACTTCGAGGTCCGCCTGGCGCGTCGCCTCGAACGCCTCCTGCACTTCATCGGACGCGTAGGCGTGGAGGCGGCCCTGTGCCTCGAACCAGCCTGGCTGCTCATAGCTAGCGAAGAAGTCCTTGAGTTGCTGTTCGGCGTCCTCGGGCAGCCGGTACATGCGCAGCTCGTGCTGACGTTTCATCTGCCGGTACTTCAACGCCGCGATGGTTTCCTCGTAGGCAGCCGCCCGTTTTTCCCAGAGGCGGTCCTCGCGCGCTGCGGCTAGCGAAGCCATGGTGTTGGCGGTACTAGCCGTGATGGTCCGGATGGTGGCGTTCTTGGTGCTGCGGAAGCCAGCTATCGCGACCGTCGCGGTACCCGCGATACCGAGTCCGGCGACGCCTGCGGCTATCCATGCCGCCTCGACGGTGGGGTTCACGCCGGAGCACGTTAGCGCATGGGCGGCCCGCATGCTCGACGCCACGCCGCAGTCGATAGGTTACTTATCGTCAGCGGGCCGCCATGCCGAGGCGCTGCTGTCCCAGCGCAGCACCTTGCCGCGCACCTCGTCGGCCGTCACGTCCAGGTCGAGTAGCGCGAGCCGGGCCTCGTCGGGCAGGTCTGCCGTTATGGTGATCATCGCTGCTGAGCCGTCGCGCACGCCGATCCGGTACTCGTCAGGCTCGCCCTTCCTCCGGACACGCTTTCGCGCAAGGTCGCTCACACGCTTCGGCAGCTTCACCGCGCCATCGGCTGCCTGCTTGCCGAGGGCCTGGATGAACGCCAAGGAAAAGTTTCCGAGCGCGAACCCAAGCGCTAGCTGCTCAGGGCTGAGGTGGTTTTGGACCCGGACGCCGCGCTTGTCGAACTCGTCCTTGAGTTCCATGAGTTCGTCCACCGTCAACTCGGTTAGAGGCCGATCCAGTCTCGCGGCCAGCGGGTCAACGGCCCTCGGCTCAACGTTCGCAGGTTCATCAGTCACGCGGTCAGCCTACGGAAGCCCGGATGAACAAACTATCCCTCCCGACGGCGTGCCCTCCGTTTGCCAATCGCAGGTAGAGCACGCCGTCAGAGTGCTAACTGCCTGATGAATATGCTAGAGTTTATTCATGACCGATGCAGCGATCTGGCTCCGCGTCTCGACGGGCCACCAGGACTCTGACAACCAGGTCCCCGACGTCGAGCGGTTCGCCGGGCACCACGGCTACGACATCGCCGCGCGCTACACCGTCAGCGAGTCCGCGTGGAACGGCGGCAAGGACGGCGGGGAGTACCGCAGGACGCTCAAGCGGGCACTCGACGACGCGCACGCCGGGAAGTTCAAGGTGCTGATCGTGTGGGCGCTTGACCGGATCACCCGCGAGGGGGCCGAGGGCGCGCTGCGGATCATCCGGCAGTTCCGGGAGCGCGGGTGCATCGTCGTGTCGGTCAAGGAGAGCTGGCTCAACGGGTCGCCCGAGATCCAGGACGTCCTGGTGGCGTTCGCGGGATGGATGGCGCAGCAGGAGTCGGCGAGGCGCAGCGAGCGCATCCGGGCCGGGCTCGAACGACGCCGGGCCGAGGGCAAGCCGGTCGGCCGCCAGGCTGGCGCAGTTGACAAGAAGGCGCGTAAGCGGGCGGGCTACGTCGCATCGTGGGAAGGCGGCGCACGCCGGGCCGCGCAGCAGGAGAGGCAGGCGTCATGACCATGACCACCAGCCACCCGGGCACGGGCATCTACCTCGTGACGGTCACGACTGCCGAGGGCAGGACCGTCGAATGTGCGGGCGATGAGGACTACGTGGATGGCTGGCTCGACGAGTTCAGGTCGGCCGACACCCTCGTCCAGGTCGAGCGCCACAAGATGGCCGAGGCCGAGCTGGCCGTCTACGGGCCGATATGGGACAGCCCGGGCACCTCGCCCGAGGAGGACTTCTAGCCCGGCACCGATGCGCTGAGGCCCGACTGCCACCATGGCGGCCGGGCCTTCGTCATGCCGTGGCCGAATGGAAATGGCACCCCCCATCCTTAGCCGTTTTGCTATTTCAATTGCCACCTCCTGACGACGCACGCGGGTGGGGGCACCCGTTCCTGCACAGTGGCGCGAGCACCTCCTGGTCACGCGACTCGCGGCAGGCCGGACATCGGGGCAGTGGTATCGGGCGACCTGGCCGGTAGGCATGACGAGTGTGCCGACGGCGCACTTCATCTGTTCAGCGCATGCAGGGTGGCTTGGCGAAGAAATTCAGGAAAGTCGCCCCCCAATGCCGCACGGCGAACATCGCTCCCAGTTAGACAAACGATCACGTAGTTTTCTCGAGATGTCCGGAGTGTCTCGTGCCATGTCGTCTCGGCGAACCCAGACCATGAGATGAAGAATGCAACGGTACATCGGTTATGCCGGTTTCGTATCTTGCCCTCAAGGAGAGAGAAATCTGGTCGCCCTGGCCTGGTCGTCCAGTTCTTGCACTCTACGAGGACAAGCGGGCCGTCTCTGGAATAAACTGGGTCCCGGCTGTCATTCAATAGAATCAGATCTATTTCTTCGGTTTTGGTTCGCACCTTGTGCTCATAAACTACAAATCCGGGTACCTGCTCAAATAGTGCCATCATCAATGACTCAAGAGTGTTACCTTTGTCGGAGGGGGACTTAGCAGCTTCTACTCGGCCTACCAATTCGGATACCTGCGCATGGTGGCTGCCAAGAATCCTGTCCGCTGAGCGTGCGAGCGTTTTTGTCATATCATAAAGCAACTGTTCCGCGGGAGTCTCAAGGTCATCCTGAATGCGCCTAGCCTTATCATAAGCTTCCTTGAGATTCGCGCCACCGACCGGAAATCTATAAACTAGAGGAATGGGTAGCGGAAGTCGGCCGTCAAATTCGTCAATAGTCAATCCTTCTACCGCGCTTGCCCTATTCAGGATGGATTTGCGAAGAAGGTCATAGTAGAAATTCAGTCCCACTGCCTCCATCCACAGTTCAGGATAGGGGCTGTGCTCAATGATTGACCAGAATGTGCCATTGTCATCGCGTATCAGTTCGCCGTCCCAAATGATGGTGAGACCCTTGTACGGTTCGTTGTCGCGCCAGGTGCCGACGTGTACAAAAACACCAACTGGGAGATCGGCCACGGTTATTTGCTTCAAAATTTCCTGGTCCAGAGTTACTCTCTTCCGGCGCCAGTCGTCAGGCTCAGAAGCGTATGCCGCAAATGCGGCTAGCGCTTTTTCTCGCGTTGTGGCCATCGCTTTTTCTCGGTTCATACCGTCCGCCTAGCCCACGGCCGTCTATGAGGCGTCCTGCGGAGAACGCTCTACATGCATTATCGCATTAAGTCGTTCCATCGGTCTCTCCGCTATGGTCGGATTGATGCCTATTAATGTAAAGCAACGCCTCCGCGGCCTTCAATGTATCGATGTCCCCTTTTACTTCGTCCAGGGAAGGGTCAGTGGAGATGCCTAGGTCATTAGCCATTAGCCGCCGAAGCATGAAAAGTTGATTCTTTATACCACTATCCCATTCAGACGGATGCTCTATGTTTCCTGCCAACGCCCCAGCCAGCAATTCCATAGCCTTCGCAGTAACTTGTGGCGCCATCTGTATTACCAATGGGCTTCCGAGCACCTCTACTGTGCCAAGCGAGCGCATTAGTTCCTGAACGATTGATGTAGTTCTTTCCTCATCATGTTGTGAGTGCATTGCAGCGTACAGCGCGAGAGCGGAAAGGTTGGCTGACAATTCGCCATATGCTCTCCTCTTCGTCTCCCGAAGCGCAGCCTTTCGTGCTTCCTCATGCTGCATCCGGAGAAGGATAATTTGGTCAGCACGATTTGCGCGTGCGAGCAGCCAGGTCGCCGTGATACCGGCAAGTCCCACCGCCGCAGTGGCTACTACGCCCACCCACTCGTATGACATAGATGCCATGATGGCGGATCAAGGGGCCGATCACTAGGTATCCCGGTAACCGTTCTGAGTGAATCATCTGGCCGGGCTACGAGGATTCCCCGGCCCTGCCTGACGGTAACCAATCCTTCGTTGGCCAGCACGCCGACTGTGCGACGTGCGGTGTTCCGCGCTATCCCGCACCCTTGCATGAGGTAGCCGATGCTCGGTACCGAGGGCACCGGACATCAATCGGGCCTCGGGCCGACGAAGGTTCCGAGGCCACGAACGATGTACAGTCGGTCCTCCTCGACCAGCAAGCTGATGGCCTTCCGCACCGTATCCCGGGCGAAGCCGGTCTCCTGGACGAGCGTCGCTTCGGATGGAATCCTCTGGCCGCGTTCGTACTCACCGTCATCCATCCGCTGACGTAGGACGTTCGCGAGCTGGAGGTAGCGCGGCACGTCCTCTCTGTCCAGCTCCATGATCGAAAAATAGCTGACCAGCGACTACTACCAACAGTGACCGACGTAGGTAGACGTGGGTAGACGTCGTGTCATAGGCTCGTGCGCATGTACCCGGAAGGTCTTGACTACGGCGACCAGGTGCCCCGGTTGCTGGCGTTCCAGGCGGCACACCCTGAGATCACGATCAAGCGACCGACTCAGAATCCGTTCCCGGCATGGGTGGCAGAACGGGACGGCCGCATGATCGTGTCACGGCTCACGTTGAAGTACTTCATGGACGAGCTGGAGCAGATGTTCCCCTAGAGTCCGATCAAGCCCGGTCAGGCTTGCCGGGCGAGCTTCCGCAGCTTGGCCAAGTTGCCGAGGCGCACCTCAACCCGGATGCCGTGGCCGACGTAGGCAACAGCCTTGCCGTCAGGATCGGGCATCGGCCAGCCGTCGATCTCTTCGTCCCACTGCTCCGCGTACGCGGTTACACCCGCGCTGCGCAGGAACTCGTTGCGCTCCCGGTCATCCAGGCGCTCCCACCGCTGGCGGAACGTCTCGCCCGTCGAGGTCGTCTCCGTGCGGGGCTGTACCGGCTCCATGGAGGCGTACCGGGTTAGCTGCTCCTGGGCAAGCTTCAGCTTCTCCTGGTCGGCCGTGACGTCCCTGCCGGTCGCCTGGCCGATGGCTATCAGACTCGACAGGTGGCCGATCGTGTCGGCTGCCCGGGCCATTTCCTCCGAGTAGTCGCGACCGGGCACGAGACGATCCTCGGTCAGTTCCTCGTCGCCGACGTTATCGAGCAGCGCCATCGCGAGGCATTCCTCCATGAGGTGGGCCTTGATGCGCTTCGTCCGGCACCGGCCGTCGTAGAGGTTCGCTGCCCGGCAGTGGTAATACCTGTACGCCTTGTCGCCGGTCCTAGTGACGCTGACGTACATAGCCGCACCGCACTCGCCGCAGAACGCGATCTGGAGAAGCGGAGATGCGTTCACCCTGGCGCTGCTGCCGTTGGCCGCCAGCCGGGCCTGCACGGCGTCGTAGTCCTCACGGGCGACGAGCGCCTCGGCCCGGTAGATGACCGCGCCGTCAGCATCGCGTACCGGCTGGCCGCTGGCGTCGACCATCGCGCCAGTAATCGCGGCAGACGCGAGGATCTTGCGGACGGTGGTCGACTTCCACTCCGACGGCTGCGGTGGCTTGCCATTGCGGATGCGGACGATGTTCCGCGACGTCGGCACACCCGAGTTGTTGAGCCACCGGGCGATGATGTTCAACGACTGGAACGCGAGGTACCGGCGCACCATCTCAGCGACCACCGGGCCATACTCCGGATCGAGCTCGAATCCCCAGCCTTTGCCGTCTAGTTTCACCGGCATGTAGCCGAAGGGCACCTGACCGCCCGTGTACTGGCCGGATGCGCGGAGCTTGTCGTATGCGTCCTTCACCCGGGCCGCAATCGTCTCGCGCTCGAACTCAGCGAAGATGGCGATGACCTGGGCGAACGCCCGCCCCGCTGGCGTCGTCATGTCGAGGCTGGGGTCGATGCAGATCAGCGACTTGCCATGGTCCTTCATCCAGTCCCACAGCTTCAGGAAGTCGAACAGGCTGCGCGTCAGCCGGTCGAGCCGGGCGACGATCAGCGCATCCCACTGGCAGATCATGGCAGGGTCGGTCAGCCACGGGCCGAGGCCCTTGCGCTTGAACGGGTCAACCGCGCCCGACACGTCGAGGTCTTCAGCCTCGCCGATGATGTCGTGCTCGTGAAGCGTGGCGTACTGGGCGTTCTTCGCGTGCTGGCGCTCAGGCGACGTCGTTTCGTCGGTGAGGTCGCTCAGCCGGATAACTGACAGAAGGCGCATGTTACGATGATAGCGTGGTTTGTAAGAACGCTAGTACGGAGGGCCGTAGTTGTTGGCCAGGTCGAAGTGCGTGACGCCCAGGTCGAACGCCCGGCGGATGATCGCGCGCTGGTCCTCGATCGGCTTGCCGTCCCCGAAGTTCTGCCACAATCCGA
>Ga0335072_10007988_pt1 | contig 15374 bp, 9 predicted proteins | sample Lox_Sample_21_FD_206725 | JGI IMG/M metagenome (GOLD analysis project Ga0335072, IMG submission 206725) | Soil microbial communities from Loxahatchee National Wildlife Refuge, Florida, United States - Lox_Sample_2.1 | ecosystem: Environmental > Terrestrial > Soil > Wetlands | place: USA: Florida... | reverse complement strand
CACCAGCCTGCGCGGTCTCACCCCGAATGAGTTCGCAGCCCGGTCCACGACGGACCACAACCAGAACGGATTCTGGTTATGAGCGAGGACAGTTTGGGGGCAAGGTCACCGACAAAAGATCGTGCCATTGGAGTTGACGGTCTTTTTCCTGTGCCCGTTCTGCGGCGTTCGGCAAGGCAAGCCGGAAGAAATCGACCGATCGATAGCGATAGTTGTCGAAGCCGCGCAAAATTTGAATCGCGCGAGTTTTCCATTGAAATCATAAGCGAAAAATTTTGACGGCTCGACGGTCGGGTTTCGATCGTCATCAGAAAAAAATTGCACTGATAAATCATCGCGTTACGATGTATTGAGAGAATCGAGTGGGAGTGAGGGACTGCCGCTCGCGATAGATTATCTATGTATTTCAACGGCTTATAAAGACAGCGACAGTAGTTGAGATGCATTGTTAAATCTGGCGGACTGACCGCATAACTGATTGAAATACAAAGGTAATAAGAAAGGCGTTGAGCAAGTTGAGCCGTTTGTAGCAGATAATTTGACGGTATTTCTGACGGTCTTTTTAGAAATGCACGCCAGCCGAAATCAAAAGACCGTCAAATAGGGCGGATAATGCTGACGGTCTTTTCCATAAGGCGGCGTGTTTTTGAAAGTGCGCTGGAAGGGGTAACTCTTTGCCTATTCGGCGCGTTTTACACAATGGAAAAAGGCAGCCGTCAGGCTGGCCCGAGAAAAGATAGTTGACAAATTTGCGTTATAATGGCTATTAATTACCCGTCATGGCGCAGAGACGAAAACTTTCCATGCGGGCTCGCCAGCACAAAACAGCCAGCTTCCTGTCGGCGCACCCGGTCTTCACGCGGACTGAGTTTGCCGCGGCCTTCGGTCATTCGGCGAGCGCGGCCAATGTCACCAGCCTGCTCCGGCATCACCTGCGCGCCGGCAACATAAAGCGTGTCAGTCGCGAGGTGTTTGCCGCGGTCCCGGCCCATCTGGCGGTGGACCGGATGGTGATCGAGCGCTTCGCCGCGGCGAGCAAGCTGCGCACCGATGGCGTTCTTGGATTTCACTCCGCGCTCGAGCTGCATGGCATAGCCTATTCCGAGTTCAGTGAGGTCCAGCTCGTCAGCGCCGGACGGACCGAACTTGTGGAGCTCCCGTTCGGCGCCTGCCGCTTCGTTACTCCGCCGAAGGCGTTGGTGATGGCAGGCAAGGCGGACTACCTGACGACGACCATCGATCGGCAGGGTGTGGCGGTGCGCGTGACCACGGTCGAACGCACGACCGTCGATGTCCTGCACCGGCCGGAACTTGCCGGCGGTGTCGAGGAAGTCCTGAAGTCGCTGGATCTGGTGCGCTATCTCGACCCTGCGAAGGTCGCCGACTATGTCGAGCTGCTGGACAATCGCTCGATCGCCTCCGTTTCCGGCTGGTGGCTCGAGAGGCGGCGCGACGCGCTCGGCGTCACCGACGACGTCCTGGTGCGCCTGCGAGCCCGGCTTCCACGATCGAAGCACTACGCGCTGGGCGCCCAATCTGGTCATGCCGTCCTCGTCGAACCGTGGCGCGTGCTCCTCCCACGAGAGGCCGTCGACGCTGCTTTTGAAGGCGTCTGATGGTCGCTTCGCGCGAAACCCTTCAGGATCTTGCGGCTGAGCGGCAGCTTCAGCCCGCGACGCTGGAGCGCGTGATCCGGCTGATCGACATTCTCGACGCCTTTGGCGCCGACACCCTGATTGGGCCACGCATCGCCTTGAAAGGCGGTACGGCCCTCAACGTTTTCCATGCCGCCCTTGGCCGCCTCTCGATCGACATCGACGTCAACTATGTCGGCGCAATCGAGAAGGAGCGCATGGATGCGGACCGGCCGGGATTGGAGGATCGGATCGAGCGGTTGATGGAATCGAAAGGCTACGCCGCAAGGCGCGAGCCGTCGGAGCATGCGGGTGGCAAATGGATCTACCGCTACGCCTCCGCGCTCGGCGGCGCCGGGACCATCGAGATCGATATCAACTACCTCTTCCGCGGTCCCCTTTACGGCGTGGATCGCATGTCGTCGGCGGCCATCGGATCGTACCGAGCGACAAATGTGCCGGTTCTCGACATCCATGAGATCGTCGCCGGCAAGATGGTCGCGCTAGTCACGCGGCGCGCGGCGCGTGATCTATTCGATGCACATCGGATCATCGCCATGCCATCGCTCGACTGGACGAAGATCAAAGCGACCACCTTGATGATCGGTGCGAGCGCCAAGAGTTTCGACTGGCGCACAGCCTCGCCCGACGCGATCGCGTGCGAGCTCGGCGACATCACCGGCAAGCTGACCATGTGCTTGCATGATCGGTATTTCGATGCCTTCGGCGGCCCGGCAGGCTGGATCGAAAGCGTCACGGCCGAATGCCGGCAAAAACTCGCTCCACTGTTCCAGTTGACGACCGGAGAGCGGGCGTTTCTGGACGCCGTGCTGGAGCGGGGAGAGATCGATGCGTCATCACTCGATGTTCCGGCACCCGTGCGCGCCGCGATAGAAGCCTCTCCGGCGTTGAGATGGAAAGCGCAGAACGTCAAAGCCTGGAAATCCGGCGACAAGTCGCTGGCGCTACGCATGAGACGAGCACGGCGACCGCCCGGAAAGCCAACGCCATGAAGACCGGTTTGAATGGAGGTGTGTCGGAACGACTGAACCCGGGCGGTGGCGCCGAGGCTGCGCACGAAATTGAGGTAGAGATTGAGCAGATTCGAGCTCGCTTAGCCGCAAATGAGGCGGAACGGAAAGAGCTCGCGGCCGCGCTAAGATATCTCGTGAGCCGGCGCTCGACGACGGTCGCGAATTATTCGTCACCCGCCATTGCAGATGCGCCGAGGGTGACAGCCGCGTCACCCGCCGCGGAAAAGGTTGCGCTATTTCGGCGCCTGTTCGCAGGCCGCGCTGACGTATTCCCTGTCAGGTGGGAAAATCGAAAGACCGCCAAGTCGGGCTATGCGCCTGCGTGCGCCAACGAGTGGGTCAAGGGGATATGCGGCAAGCCCCAGGTCAAATGTGGGGAATGCCCTCATCAAGCTTTCATCCCGGTCACCGACGACATCATCGAAAAGCATCTGCGCGGCGAGGGCGCACACGGTTCTGGCGGCGACTTCGTGGCGGGTGTTTATCCGCTGCTTCCTGACGAGACCTGCTGGTTTTTGGCCGCTGATTTTGACGAGGAGAGTTGGGCGGCTGACGCCTTGGCCGTGCTTGAAATTTGCCAGGCCAAGGGCGTGCCCGCGGCCCTTGAACGGTCTCGATCCGGCAATGGCTGTCATGTGTGGATTTTCTTCTCCGAACCGGTTTCGGCGCGCACCGCTCGGCAGCTTGGCGCGACCGTGCTGACGGAGACAATGGAGCGTCGGCCCGAAATAGGTTTCGCCTCATATGATCGCTTCTTCCCCAGCCAGGACACCATGCCGGTCGGCGGTTTCGGCAATCTAATCGCCTTGCCTTTGCAGCGCTGGGCGCGCGAGCTTGGAAACAGTGTCTTCGTCGACCAAGATCTTCGTCCGTACGACGACCAATGGGTGTTTCTGGCCGCGAGGCCGCGGTTATCGGCGAAGGCTGCCGCCGAAATCGTCGAGGAGGCGGAGATGCGCGGCCGTATTCTGGGCGTCCGCATGCCCGTCGAAGATGAGGATGCGGACGAGCCTTGGCGGATGACGCCTTCTCGGCGCCCCAAAGTGGGCCCGATCGGCAGTCCCCTATCGGGCAAGATCACGATAGTGATCGCCGACCAACTCTATATAGACCGGGCCGATTTGCCGCCGGCAACGACGGCGCGGCTCATACGCCTAGCGGCCTTCCAAAACCCAGAGTTCTATCGTGCGCAGTCGATGCGCTTCCCGACCTTCGGTAAGCCTCGGATTGTCTCCTGCGCCGAACTTCATCGGCGTCATGTGGGGCTGCCTCGCGGATGCCTCGACGAAGCTGTTGAGCTGATCCGAGCCGAGGGCGCCAAGATTGAGTTGAATGATCTGAGGGTGACGGGCAATCCGCTTGCCAGCCGAGTACGGTTTCAGGGGACGCTGTACGAGCCGCAGGTCAAGGCGTTTGAGGCTCTTCTTCCGCATGAGAATGGCGTGCTCGCGGCGACGACCGCTTTCGGCAAGACGGTGGTGGCCGCGGCCCTTATTGCGCAACGCGGATGCAATGCGCTCGTTCTCGTCCATCGCCGCGAGTTACTCGCCCAGTGGGTGGAGCGGCTAAGGACATTCCTTGACATCGATCCGAAGGACATCGGCGTTATCGGCGCCGGACGCCGTAAACCGACTGGCGTCATTGATGTCGCGCTGATCCAAAGCCTCGTGCGCCGAGGCGAAGTCTCCGATCTGGTGGCGGACTACGGCCATCTGGTTGTCGATGAATGCCATCATCTCTCGGCAGCGAGTTTTGAGCTCGTAGCCCGCCGGGCGAAAGCGCGCTATGTCCTCGGACTGTCCGCGACGGTGGCCCGCAAAGATGGTCATCATCCGATCATCTTCATGCAATGCGGCCCTGTTCAACACCGCGTTGACGCGCGTACCCATGCGGCTGGGCGGGGGATCGTTCACCGCGTCGCGACTCGATCGACGCAGTTTCAATTGCCGCCGCCTTTGGGAGAATCGGACCGTCCTTCCATGCCGGCGGTCTATGCGGCTGTCGCGCGGGATGAGCCGCGCAATAACCTGATCTTCGACGATGTGCTAAAAGCGCTGGAGGCGAAGCGCTCACCGATCGTGCTCACCGAGCGCCGGGATCATCTCGAATATCTGCAAGGCCGTTTTTCGCGCTTCGTGCGCAATCTTGTCGTCCTTCGAGGCGGAATGTCGGTAGCCGAACGCAAGGTGTCAGATGCCGGGCTGCGAGTGGCGGGCGATCAGGAACGGCTGGTTCTGGCGACAGGGCGTTACATCGGCGAGGGTTTTGATGATCCAAGATTGGACGCGCTGTTCTTGACGATGCCCATTTCATGGAAGGGCACGTTGGCACAATATGTCGGTCGGCTTCACCGGCAGCATGCTCGTAAAACAGAGGTTCTCGTCGTCGACTATGTCGATGAACTCGTGCCCATACTTGCGCGGATGGCGGCAAAGCGGCGATCTGGATATCGAGCGCTCGGCTATACGGTTGAGTGATCAACCACCGGCCCAAGTGTCGCAAGGACATTGCATAAATGTGACCATCGTGCGGTAGCAGCCCTTCAACCAGTTAGAGACCAATTCGATGAAAGCAAAGCGCCGACGCCTGAAATTTGCGACCACCCCGATCAAGGAACCCAAGCTTTCGCGCACCCACGCGCCCACCGATCTATCGCCGGTGGAGTGGCAGAGAGGCTTGCGCCGGCAGTTTGGCCGCGAGCAGGCGTTCGGGCTTGAGAATTTGACGAGCGAGCCGTTTTTCTCCGAGTTTCGAGTCACCAACCCCGCCTCGAAATCGAATTACCGCGTAGCGATCCGGGGCAAGGGGCCGGGCGGCAATTTCTGCTCGTGCCCCGATTACGCGACGAGCGAGCTCGGCACCTGCAAGCATATCGAATTCACGCTTGCACGACTGGAGAAGAAGCGCGGCGCCAAAGCCGCGTTCGCGCGCGGCTACCAACCGCCTTTTTCCGAGCTGTTTCTCCACAACGATGGTCGGCGCCGCATCCATTTCCGGGCCGGAACCGACTGCCCGCCGGCGCTGCGCGAAGCCGCGGCGGCCTTGTTCGACATGAGCCATGACGGGATGCTGCCGGACGACCGCTACGACGAACTCGAATCCTTCATGGCCATGGCGTCGAAGTCGGGTCACGAGTTCCGAGCCTATGACGATGCGCTCGATTTCATCGCGGAAAGGCGGGATGCGCAACGCCGGGTCTCGAAGCTCGCGGAACTGTTTCCTCAAGGAACTGCCGACCCCGAGCTCCGGTCCCTTCTGAAAGTGCCGCTCTATCTGTATCAGGCCGAAGGCGCGTTGTTCGCAGTCCGGGCAGGCAGGGCATTGATCGGCGACGACATGGGATTGGGCAAGACCGTGCAGGCCATCGCCGCCATGGAAATACTGGCGCGGCACTTCGGCGTCTCAAGGGTGCTAGTGATCTGCCCGACCTCGCTCAAATACCAGTGGCAGAGCGAGATTCTGCGTTTCTCTGGCAGGAAGGGCGAGACCGCGGCGCGGGTCATCAATGGCGGCCGCGCGCAGCGCCAGAACGACTATCGCTTGGACGATTTCTGCAAGATCACGAATTATGAGAAACTCAAACCCGACCTCGATCTGATTGCGGACTGGGCGCCCGATCTCGTGATCGTCGACGAAGCACAGCGCGTGAAAAATTGGAACACCATCGCCGCACGGGCCTTGAAGCGCATCGATAGTCCCTACGCGATCGTGCTGACGGGCACCCCTTTGGAGAACAAGCTCGAAGAGCTGATCTCGATCGTTCAGTTCATCGATCAACGTCGTCTGGGTCCGACCTGGAAGCTGCTGCATGAGCACCAGGTCAAGGACGATGGCGGGCGGGTCACGGGCTATACCGGGCTCGAGAAGATCGGTCAGACGCTGGCGCCGATCATGATCCGCCGCCGCAAATCGGAAGTGCTGAAGCAATTACCGGATCGTCTCGACCAGAACCTTCTGGTGCCGATGACAGAGATGCAGATGTTCCATCACCAGGAAAACGCCGATGTGGTGGCAAAGATCGTCCAGCGCTGGCGGAAAACGCGATTCTTATCCGAAAAGGATCAGCGGAGGCTGACCTGCGCGCTGCAGAACATGCGCATGTCGTGCAACAGCACCTATCTCTTGGATCAAGAGACGGACCACGGCGTCAAAGCCGATGAGCTGGCGGCGCTATTCGACGATCTATTCGCCGAGCCGAAAGCCAAGGCGGTGGTGTTCTCGCAATGGACACGAACCCACGATATCGTCATTCGGCGCCTCGAAGCGCGGGGCTTGGGTTATGTCAGCTTCCATGGCGGCGTGCCGTCGGAGAAGCGGCCGGCGCTGGTCGAGCGCTTTCGCAATGACCCCGCCTGCCGGGTGTTCCTGTCCACGGACGCCGGCAGCACGGGTCTCAACCTGCAGCATGCCTCGACTCTCGTGAACATGGACTTGCCGTGGAATCCGGCTGTGCTGGAGCAGCGCATCGCACGCATCCATCGCCTCGGTCAGGCTCGGCCTGTGCGGGTCATCAATTTCGTCGCCAAGGGCACTATCGAGGAAGGGATGCTTGCGGTGCTGGCGTTCAAGCGCTCGCTGTCGGCCGGAATTCTCGACGGCGGCAGCGGCGAGATTTCGCTGGGCGGCTCGCGTCTCAACCGCTTCATGAAGGAGGTGGAGAACGTCACCGGGCGCATGGGCGAAAGCGAGGCGGTGACGCCGGCGGAGGAGGCCGGGAATAACGGCATCGCTGCTGACGGCACCGAACTTGCGGAAGACGCGAAGGCGGATGCCGATATCGGTGCCGGCGATGCTGTGCGCGCGAACGAGCCCGCAATGCAAAGGAGCGATCCCGCGGCGGATCCGTGGTTTGCCTTGGTGCAAGTGGGCACGCAGTTCGTTGCCGCTCTCGCCGCCGCCAACGATCCCAAGGCCAAGGCGCATCCATGGATCGAACGGAATCCGGCCACCGGCGTGCGGAGCCTCAAAATGCCACTGCCGCCGCCGGAAATCGCGCGACAACTTGCCGATACGCTTTCGGTGCTCGCGGATCGGTTGCGAAGCAGGAGTGCATGACAGTCTTTCTTGCCGGGTTGAGAGAGGCGCATTCTTCGAAAAATTTTCAAAAATCGGCTGATCGATTCCGATAGTCTCTGAAACCGAGCAAATCGCGGATCGTCAAAATTTCTGTTTGAAATCAAGAGAACAAATTTCTGATGGATCGGTGAGACGGTTCTTTGACCGATACATAGATATTTGTGTTTCTGAATCAAAGTGTTACCATAGCTCAGAGCAATCGAGTGGGAGTGAGGGGCGGCCGCCTTTAAAAATTATCTATGTAATTCAATGATTTATCTTGTTCCGAATGTCATCGGCGATGCATCGTCCATAGCACCAAACGATCCGATAAGTTGTTGATCGATCAAGTGGTTTTGCCTGATGACAAGCAGATTTTGGCTTCGTGCAGCTGAACAAGTTGACGGTCTTTCTGGCGGTTCTTTTCGAAGTGAGTAGCACCCGAAACAAAAAGACCGTCAGATGAAATTCATAGTGTTGACGGTCTTTTCCATAAGGTTGGCTTGTTCCACTGAAGTGGCATGCCTCCCCGCAGGAGGAGTTGGCTGGGACCTGACGGCTCAGTCGCAGGGTCTATCCTCCATTTGATAAAGTGCGAGTTATCGTAGTTTGGTTACGATAACGGCAACAAAATCAAACAATCCGATCTGCACCCAGCTTGAGCAGGGCGCGCCGCACAGCGGCGGGGGATGGTGTGGCGTCGGCATTTGCACTCTTCGCACTACTTAGACGATGTTTATGTAGCGCGAAGATTACAGTTTCTCTCGTCATTGGGAGCTTGCGCTTGGGTCCTGTATCCGCGCGCCTTCAAAGACCGGTTCCGATGGTACAACTCCTTGCGTTCCTCGGCCCGCAATCCGAGGAAAAGTACCATCGCGTCCTGCTTCAGGACGTTTGTTTCCAAAAGATGCGTTGGGATCGGTGATCTGTAGCCCGTTCGGCGCGCTTTTCACGACCGAGAGGACGGCTCCCGGTCCCTGTGAGAAACATGTCTACATCCTTCTGACGGGGCCCGGTCGCCATCTTCAGATGCTACGAGAACAGTTTGGCGATCTCGGCCACCGGTATGAACAACCTTCGGCTTCCTTCGACGAGAAATCTGAATCGGTAGCGTTGATAGAACTGCGCGGCTTTGTCGTCTTTGGCGTCGACCACGAAGGCGTAGGACGCGATGTCGTTCCGCAGCACGCGGCTAAGGGCATCGAAGAGCATGAACTCTCCGTGCCCTTCGCGCTGATGGCGAGCATCAACCGCCAGCCGCCCCATCAGCGTAGCGGGCACGACCGGATAGCGTGGCAGCCGCTTCGCCAGCGGCTCGGGCAGTTCGGCAAGAGCGATGCTGGTCGCCGCAAGCGTGTAATAGCCGATCGGAACGCGATCACCGTCGCTGACCAGTACGAAGCACGAGGCGACCCGCCGCCTGGCGTCCTGCCCCGCTTGCTGTTGCAGATACCTGTCCAGCGGCTCGACGCCGCTGGCGAAGCTGTCTCGATCATGCTGGTCCGATAGAGGCTCGATGCGCGGTGCCGGTGCAGTGGAGGTCACTCAGGCGCCGGTCAGCTTGAGATATCGCTGTGCGGCCGCCCTGAGCCGAGCATTCGGTTCTCGTGGATGGAGGAGTGCCTCCGCGAAGGCCCGGCTGTCGGCGGCGTTCAGCCGGATGGTCTGGGTTTCCTCGATGACACGCACGGCCGCGTCATGCACGCTGGCGATCACGAAATCCGTCAGCGTGCGCCCCTGCAGCTCGGCGGCGCGCTGGAACAACGCTTTCTGGTCGCGGGAGACCCGCGCCTCCAGCCGCTCGTCTCGCGCTTTGGTCGTGGCTTTTCCTGACATGTCGCGCATACCTTGAGTTGCACCCGGAACGCGGCTATCATGTACGGCTAATAGACGGACGTTTCAAGCGGCGTTGAGTGCTGGCACCGCGGATAGAGGTCGCCATCGGCGACAGAGGGGGGCGCATGGATATCGGTAAACTGAACGGCATGGTGGCCGAAGATGCCGCCCTGCGCCGCCGTCAGGTGCTCCAGCCGGTGGGTGGCAAAGGTGACAAGATCTTTCCGCCGACTTATCCGCCATCTGACGAAGCCAAACGCGCCAACCGAAATGCGCCACCCAGGCACGTCTATGAGCGCCGGCGGCTGAACGGGGCAGACATCTGGTGTGTCCTGGTCGACAGCGTACAGTCTCAGGCAAATCGACTTGAGGAATGCCTGCTCGCCGCCGTCTCTGACGGCATTCCTATTCCCTATGTCGAAGTCGATTTTACCGAAGCCAAGCTTGACGGCATCAGCAAGATCACGTCGCTCGATGCCCCGCATCGTGTCTACGACGCCATTCTGCGTGACAGCCTGTACAAGGACGTCCCTTTCATGCAGAGCGATGTCGGCCAGCGTCTCGCCAAGGCGAAAGCGGCGGATGCGTCGGTTCTGCTCGAAACATCGCCGACGGCGCTCTTGTTTGGCGCGTGGCATTCGACCGGGCAAGGCGGCGGCCTCGGCGCCAAGTTCGCCCGCTGCCTAATTTCCGAAATCGTCGGTATCGATGTGCCGGTCGAAGACGTGGTTGTGAACCAGCGAACCGGTGAAGTCGAGGTTCAAACTTCTGGTCGGCGCACTGGCAGTCGCATCGACCCGCTAGGCATACTCAACAAGGTCAAGATCTATCAAGCTAAAGCCGATCCGAGTGATTGGACGGCGAAGGAAGACGAGGCGGCAACGAAGGGCGCAAATAAAGAGCCTGTGCTCTACCCGACGAAAAAAGGTAAGCCGGGGCGCGCCTCTCTCATTAATCATGGCAACGTGATACCGTCCGTTCAGTCGCTCGGCGTCACCTGCGATCATATCGAGCACGGATTCGTCTTGAGTTTTGCAGCGCTACGCCGGTTACGCTTTGGCGGTGACAAGAAGGATGTGGCAGGACGCAGCTTGCTTGCTGCGCTCGGCCTCGTTGCGCTCGCTGAGCAGGATGCGCGAGGCTACGCGCTGCGATCGCGTTGCGATCTCGTCTGTGACGGCCGTGCGTCGCTCGAAATCGTACACTCTGATGGCTCTATCGAAGCACTCGCGATCGATCGCACGCAAGCACGAGCACTTTACGATGCAGCATATCATGCGGCGCAAGGGGCCGGCTTTTCGCTCTCGTCCAAACCGCTGGAACTCAAGCCTCAAGACAAGCTCGTGGAGATTGTCCGAAAGAGCCAGGAATTGGCTCTTGCGGGAAAAGGCAGCGAGGAAGAAGAGGCGGGCGGCGATGACGCTGGTTCTGGAAATTGAATTTCTGTCAGGCGTCTCATTTGCGGCCATAAGTCCCAGCAGTGGAGCGCCCGACTGGCCGCCACAGCCCGATCGCATCTTCTCCGCGTTGGTCGCCAGTTGGGCGGCACGAGGCGAGCGGGAAGAGGAGCGCAGAGCGCTCGAATGGTTGGAAATGCTTTCGGTTCCGTGTCTTTTCGCATCGGATGCGGAGCCTCGCCCCGGAGTAACTGTGTTTGTCCCTGCGAATGATGCGAGCAGCGACAAGCAGAAGCATGCTAGAAGTGTTTTGCCCGCATTACGCAATCGGCAGGAGCGCGAGTATGGCTTTCCTTCCGCGCGTCCGCATGACCCGGTTATACGCCTGTGCTGGCCCGACGCGGAACCCGACGAGTCGATGTTTTCCGCGTTGCAGGCTTTGGCCCACGACACAGCCTATATCGGCCACTCCGCCAGCATGACACGGTGCCGCTTTCTACGGGATGGAAGCGCACTTGAGTGGGGCGCAGCAAAGCGTCCTCAGCGCAGTGTCTATCGGGGGCGTCTGGAAGAACTGCGTCAAGCCTATGTCCGTTTTGAGAAATCGGCCGACAAGAAAGACCGACCGCAAAAGGGTGCGCGCATCCCACCGGAGCCGGAGACGAACGTCGCGTGGACAAATCTGTTCGGCGCCGGAAATCGCTGGATGGTTCTCGAGCACGTCACAGGCGATATGCCGGATGTGCGTGCTTGTGCGCTCGTCGCCAAAACGCTGCGAGACACACTTCTCAGCGGATATCGGCAGATCGGACTCGAAGACAAAATCCCCGGAGGCGTCAGCGGCCACGCACCAAGCGACGCACCAATCCGCACCCCGCACCTCGCAATCATACCGTTGGCGTTCGCTGGTTTTCCCTATGCCGACGGTCGTGTGATGGGTTTCGCGCTCGTTCCGCCGGCGGACAACGAAATATTGACCGACAAAACGTTTCGCAAAGTCATGCGGAGCCTTTCGCCTGTTGATGAAGATCGCGGCCGCCGGATTCTCGCCTTGATGTCGAAGTCGGGAACGTCCGCTGATTCCGCCTTTTCGATTGGTCTTTCGCCGACCTTCGAGCCGCCGGCGGACAAGCGGTCGCTCGATCCCACGCTTTACACCCGGTCGGCCCGCATTTTCGCGACGGTGACGCCCATCGTGCTCGACCGACATCTGAAAGAGAAAGGCGCTGCACGTGAGGAAGAAGCTGCGGCGCAGATCGCCGCGGCGTGCCGCAATATCGGGCTGCCGGAACCCGAAGTAGTTGTTGTCGGCAAGCATTCAGCCGTCGAAGGCGCGCCATCCGCCTATCCTTCAGGAAACTCGCCGCGCTGGATGAACTGGCGTCTGCCGCCGTCGCTGGCCAGCCGCCAGCTCATCCATGCCGTCATCCGCTTTGCCGAGCCCGTCGACGGCCCGGTGATTCTGGGCGCGGGACGGTTTGTGGGTCTGGGGCTTTGCCGCCCGATCGACCGCGAGGGCGCCGATGCTGACCGCTGACGACTTCGGCGCTTTCTTCCGAGAGGTTCACGGCCATCCGCCCTTTCCGTGGCAGAAACGGTTGCTCGCGCAGGTGGCGGCGAAAGGCAAGTGGCCCGATATGCTCGATCTGCCAACCGGATCGGGCAAGACCGCGGCGATCGATATCGCTGTGTTCCATCTGGCGCTGCAAGCCGGTCTCGGCCCGGAGCGGCACGCGCCTGTCCGCATTGCTTTCGTCGTGGATCGCAGGTTGGTGGTGGATGACGCTTACGAGCGGGCCAAGGTGCTTGAAGAGAAGCTCGCCAAGCCGAAGCACCACATGGTTCAGCAAGTTGCCGAGCGGCTGAAGCAACTCTCTGGCGATGGGCCGCCGCTCATTGCGCGGCGCCTGCGTGGCGGTATTCCGCGCGAGGACGATTGGGCGCGCACGCCCTCGCAACCGACGGTGCTGTGCTCCACCGTCGATCAGGTCGGTTCGCGACTTCTGTTTCGCGGCTATGGAATTTCCGATTCCATGAAGCCGGTTCATGCCGGCCTGATCGGCTCCGATTGCCTTATCCTGCTCGACGAAGCGCATCTCGCCGAGCCGTTCAGGCAGACGCTAAGTTGGGTTGAGCGCTACCGCAGCGAGAAATGGCGTAAGGAAAAAAGTGGCGGGCCTTGGGGTTTTGCGCGTCTTTCCGCCACGCCCGGAGAAAAGTCGGAAGATGTCTTTTCGCTCGACAACGATGATCGAGCAAACCCGATTCTGAGGCGGCGGATCGAAGCCGAAAAGCCTGCGCTGCTCGTTGGGTCCGTCAAATCGAGAAAGGAGACGGCGGAGACGGTCGAGATCGATGATGCGTATGACGGGAGGGGTAGCAGTACGAGCGACCTTGCACGCCGCGCGCCGGTTGTTGTCAATCAGATCAAAGAGGGGCTCAAGCACTTCAAAGACAGCGAAAGCGGCGTCCGACGTCCGGCGATAGGTGTGGTCGTCAACCGTGTTGCCAGGGCGCGAGAGGTTTTCGCGCAACTTGGGAAGCAGTTTCCGGAAAAGCCTGAGGGCAGTGCGGCTGAAGTGGCAACTCCTGAGGTCGTCCTGATGATCGGACCGGCGAGGCCGGTGGACCGGGACGATCTCGTTGAAAAGCTGAAGCCAATCCGCACCGGCGAATCGCGTGAGATCGAAAGGCCGCTCGTCCTCGTCGCGACCCAATGTATCGAGGCCGGCGTGGATATTGATCTCGACGCGCTCATCACTGAGGCTGCCCCAGTCGATTCCTTGCGGCAGCGTTTCGGCCGACTCAATCGCGCGGGCCGTGACATAAAGCCCTACGCGGCAATCGTCGCGGACAGAACAGATCTTTCGGGACGGGTGGACGACCCCGTCTATGGCAAAGCGATCAAGCTGGCCTGGGATTATCTTGGAAGCGTTGCGACGAAAGAGAACAGCTCTTTGTCCGTCGATTTCGGCATCGAGAAGATGAATGCGCTGACGCCTCCAGACCACAACGCGCTCACTGAAAAACCCGATGCGCCCGTTCTTCTGCCTGCCCATCTTGATCTGTTGAGTGAGACCTCGCCAATTCCGGCGGCAGATCCGGATGTAGCGTTGTATCTGCATGGTCCGGCTCGCCAGCCGGATTCGATCACAATCGTTTGGCGGGCGGACATCGACCCCGCTTGGGACGATCAGAATTTGATCCGCCTGCTGACATTTGTTCCACCGCGCTCGGGCGAGGCAATCGAATTGCCCGCCTGGACGGTACGGCGATGGCTGCAAGGACGTGGAAAATCGGCTGTCGAGGTGGCAGACATCCCGACGCGCGAGCCTGATGACGAGGAAGGGCGGGGTGGAAGGCGTGTCTTCCGCTGGAAGGGAGATGATGCGCGCTCTCAATGGATCAGCCCGTCCGAGGTTCGATCCGGGGACACCATCATCGTTCCAGCAAGCTATGGAGGCGTAGACACCTTCGGCTGGAGTCCCGAATGTAAAGAAGCCGCGCAGGATGTCGCCCACAAAGCAGCGAAGCCTTTCGCACGGAAGAAGTTTGCCGTGCGCGTCACGCCGGGATTGACCGGGCAACATGTAAGCGACGAGGCGTTAGCGGGAACGCTGGCCAGCTTACGAGCGGAAAATCCAGAGACGGTCAGACAGACTTTGCTCAATCTCGAATTGCCGCCCGAAGTCAGGAACGGACTCGCATGGCTTGGCGAAGCTAAGGGCTGGCCTGGTAAGCCGCGCGTCGTTATCGACTTCGATCTCTATGGAGAAAACGAGAAGGGGGAACCGCGCGGAGTGGTTTTGTTGGCGCCGTTCGGGGTCAGATTTCCTGAAGCACGGCAGGTCGAGGATCATGGCGAAAACGGCGGTCCCAATTCGACCGAAGACGACATAGCCGGCTCGGTTTTTGATTTTCCGCTTTCGTTGGATCAACACAGCCGCGACGTTGAGGGCAAAGCCCAAGAGCTTGCGAAGCGTGCCGGTCTGCCAGCCGAGCGCGTCGCGGATCTGAAGCTTGCAGGGTTTCTTCACGACCAAGGAAAGTGCGATCCGCGATTCCAGGCTTGGCTGCATTTCGGTGATCCGCTGGGCTTCGACGCAGGAGACGAGAAAGACGTCCTCGCCAAATCGGGCCGCACGCTGCCGCCCGCGGCGCGGGAAAAAGTAGGACTGCCGGATCGCTGGCGGCACGAGGCTCTGTCAGTCAGGCTAGCACGCACGCATGCGGGCATGGCACACGCCGGTGATCCTGATCTCGTCCTCTGGCTCGTCGGCTCTCATCACGGATATGGACGTCCCTTCTTTCCGCATCGGGATCCCTACGAACAAGCACGGGAGGTTGGGCCGCAATCTCTCGCCTTCGACTGGAATGGTCTTGATTGGCCTTCGTTCTTCGCGCGGCTCAAAGCTCAT
>Ga0335072_10007987_pt1 | contig 15375 bp, 9 predicted proteins | sample Lox_Sample_21_FD_206725 | JGI IMG/M metagenome (GOLD analysis project Ga0335072, IMG submission 206725) | Soil microbial communities from Loxahatchee National Wildlife Refuge, Florida, United States - Lox_Sample_2.1 | ecosystem: Environmental > Terrestrial > Soil > Wetlands | place: USA: Florida... | reverse complement strand
AGCCGCCTTCCGCAAAGACGGCACGCTCGATCTCGACGAGGGGGTCGCGGGCGAGCTCGAGCTCTCAGTCGACAGGCTCACTTCTGGAAACCAGCTCTACGATCGAGAGCTCCGCCGTCGGATGGACGCCCGCCGCTACCCGACGATCCAGGGTCGAGTAACACGGGTCGTCGCCAACGGGTCCCATCCTCGCTACCTGGTCTCGGGAGACGTCTTGTTCCACGGCAAGACGCGCAGCTTCGAGCACGAGATGCGCATCAGGTCGCGCAACGGAGAAATCGAGCTGGCGGGTGACTACGTGTTCGACATCCGCGAGTTCGGCATGAAACCACCGAGCATGCTCATGGTCCGGGTCTACCCCGAGATCAGCGTGCGTGTGGAGCTTCACGGATCAGGCGAGCTGTGACGTCAAATCCCGCGCGCTGACTGCTCCGGCAAATCGAAGCGAGTTTCCCCCCGCCGCCGATGGGTATGGCACCAGCGCTCTCAGAGACGTCGTGATATCCAAGAAGGAGGCGCGCGTGGGCGTCATGCTGCTCGTCCTGTTGCTGGCGTCGATGGCCGGCGTCCTCGGCTTCAGAGGACCCATCTCGTGGACTCTCGCAGCGATAGCCTCAATCCCTCCGGTGGGCCTGTCGCTCGGGAGCGGACGCTCCGACGTTGCGCGAGGCTGGTACCAGTGGTAGCACCCGCTCGAGGTCCCGTGACGGCGCAGCCCCAACGCGCTGCTCCTTCAGTCCCGGCCACAGGGCCGGCGAGACGCCACCCGGACCGGAAGACAGCCTGGGTCATCGTGCTTCTTGCACGCTCACGGGAGGGAGCCGTTCCGCCGCCGGAAGTGCTTGAAGAGCGCCTCGCGCGAGCGACGCGTGAATTTCCGTTAATTTCGTCGCGCCTCACCTCGGGCCACTGGGTTCACGCTGGCCCACCTCGCGTCTCCGTTGCTGGCGCTGACGCCGACCCGCTCGCCATAGCCCCCGTAGGGCACTTCGACCTTCGGCACGAGTCACCCCTCCGGATCGTCACATCACAATCCAACTGGGTTCTGCTTTGTGCCCACCACTTCGCTTTCGACGGTTTGGGCATGGTCTCCCTCCTACGGTCGCTGCTGGACGGCGCCAGCGCCGCTGCACCTGACTACGTCACCCGCAGCTCGCCTCGTCGCCCGCCGACCGACGCACTACGCAGGCTTTTCCGCTATGCAGACCCGGTCGCTCCCTCCGAATGGCCGGCCCCAGCAGACTCGTTCGCAGCGACAAAGGTCCAGGTCTCCGGGCCACACATCACCGCGCAGATCGCCCGTGCGTCTGTATTGGCCGTTGGCGACCACAACGCTGAGCGCGGATATCCCCTGCGGCGGGCGGGCCTTTCCATTGCGATCGGTGGCGTTCGCGGCGAGGCGGCGACCTACCGTCGAGTGGACCTTCGTCCAGACCAAGACCTCGAAGCAGAGGTCGTTGCCGCGATGTCGGAATCGGCGGTGCCAACGGAATTGGCGGGTCTTCCTCCCGGGGCGTTCCTGCTCCGTCCGCTTCTGCGTCGGCTCTCCGACACTGTGCTTGTGTCCAATCTTGGCCGCCAGACCCTCGAGGGGATCGATGACCTGCAGTTCTATCCCGTTGCTCGTGGTCGTTCCGCAGTCGCTGTCGGCGCAGTCGGCCGCGTGGCGGGTCCGACGACCTTGACGTTGCGTGCCCGAGATCTCACGCCACCGGATGCAACAGCGCTTCTCGAGCGAATTGCCGAGCGCCTGGGTACTCCAACCGCGAGCGAACCTGCCCACAGTGCTATCCGAGCCCACGCAACAGACCGTCTCGCAGCGCCCCCGGAAGGATTCGAACCTTCGCACCCGGTTTAGGAAACCGATGCTCTATCCCCTGAGCTACGGGGGCTCGAGGGCCAGGCCCTCAGCGCAGCGCAGCACCATTGTGCACCACGGCACTTGGCAGTCTGCACCGGAAGCCGCCACAAGGCGCTCCGAGAAGAGAATCCACCTGAAGTAACCCCGTGGCACCATGAAGTCTCTGTGTTGCCCACTTGTGCTCCGGGCGTTATGAGCCCGAGCAGTTTGACTGGCTGGATGCGATGAATGCGACGCATCCCGTGTTTGCCAGGATCTACGACCGGAGGTCGCGAGCACTCGAGGCGCGGGGCGTCGGCGAGCACCGCCGGGACTTGTTAGACGGCCTGTCAGGCGAGGTGCTCGAGCTCGGGATCGGCAATGGGCTGAATCTTGGCTACTACCCGAAATCCGTTCGCCATGTGATCGCGCTCGAACCTGAACCCTTCTTGCTCGAAAAGGCGAAGGCCGCTGCCCTTGTTGCCGCGACCGACGTGTCATTCATCCGAGGCGTCGTCGATGCAGTGCCGCTCCATGACGAGTCGGTTGACGCCGTGGTTTGCAGCTTGGTGCTGTGCTCCGTTCCCTCAGTCGAACGAGCGCTGACCGAGGTACGGCGAGTTCTGCGAGCAGGAGGGCAATTGCGGTTTTACGAGCATGTTGTCGCACGGGACGGTGCTCTGCCCTTGATGCAACGGTGGCTCAATCCGTTGTGGTCGAAGCTCGCCGGGGGTTGCAGCTTGACGCGCGACATCGAACGTGACATCGAGCGCGCGGGATTCGAGTTCGTCTCCTGTTCGCGCTTCGAATTTCACCCGACGTTCACAGGTCGCATGACTTCGCCGCATATCAGCGGCAACGCCCGGTACTGACGCACGTCCATCGCATCGTTCTGCCTAGACCTCGCAATCGAATTTGTGAGGAACGCATCGGGTGTTCAGATTCGTTGACCTCGCCATACACGCGACACATGTTGTTCATGTTTTTGGAGAGTGTTGCCGGGTAGTTGAGGCAGGTGCGGTGCGTCACCGGGATGGCGGGGCTTGCCCCGGCCGACACGGAGGCAACAGAAGGGCGGGCGGTTACGGAGGAGCTACTTCGTTCGCGTCGTCGTCGCGGCGCGGCGCTCGACGAGTTCAGGGGTGTGCGTGAGCGAGGAATACCGGGTTTCGAAGATGCTGTCCCACCCTTACCAAACAAGATCGTCGTTACGGGCGGCACTGGGTGCGTCGGAACTTCGTTGCTTGGTCTGTTGCGGACACTCGGGGTGCAGGAGCTCACGAGTTTCTCGAGACGGCCGCCCTCTTCGCAGCGTCGCCACCGCGGAGTCAGCTATCGCCAGGTCGACATTCGGGATCCCTCGTCCGTCCGTGCTGCACTCCGCGAGAAGGAGCCCGATCTCGTGATCCATCTTGCCGGTCAGCGGCAACCTGCTCTGGCCGAGCGACGGGTCGCCGAGACCATTTCCTCGAACGTCATCGGAACCATGTCGGTGCTGGCGTCTGCCGGCGCTACTGGGGTTCCCCGGGTAGTCACCGCCTCCACTGGAAAATCACTGCGTTTCTTTGCCTCTGAGGTGTACGCGGCGACCAAGAAAATGGCTGAGTACCTCGTGGCGATCGCGCCCGAGCGCTGGGGCGTATCCACTTCGACGACGCGCTTCACTCACATCGTCGACAACTCCGTCGCCTACCGGCGGTTCCGGAGATGGGCGCATAGCGGCGCTCCCATAAAGCTGCACGCTCCGGGGATTGCGTTCTACGCGCAGTCCGCCCGAGAGGCCGCACAGCTTCTCGTCGCGACCATCCCGTCCATGCACAGTGCAATGCCGAAACTCACCGTCCTAGCCGATATCGGATGGCCCCATGATCTCCTTGACCTCGCCCTTGATGTCATCGAGGACGAGCAGAGCGACTCCTTTCTATGCTTCACCGGCTACGAGCCGGGCTACATGGACCAGATCTATCCGGGCACGTTCGACCCGCTCCGGGACGATTGCTCGCCGCTTCTGAACGTCGTCGAGACGGAGCGGATGACGTCGTCGCCCGACGGTCTGCCCCGGATCCAGCGCATCCAGATGGTCCCGACGGCGGACGCCTCATTGGATGACGCCATCCAATGTCTCGAAGCGTCATGGCGTCAGGGGGCTGCTGCCGTCGAGTTGCGTGCCCAGCTGCACATCGCGTCCGTGGCACTCCTGAAGAAGACCTTCGAGGATGCGTCCGCCCGGGATCTCGAAACGATCTTGTCCCTGGCGCGCGACAAGGTCGGTCACGCCAAGGAGCACCGGATCGTTCACCGCCAACTGAAGACGGCCGCCAAGGCGCAGGGCGTCGCACAGCGGCTCGCCAGCTGAAGACACAGAGGGAGAAACAGGGATACGTGAGCACGCGTGAGTGCCGTCCCGCAGCCCCATGGCCGCGGTCTCACGTCAAGTACGAGCACAACCGAAGGTCCCCACGATGACGAAAGGTACATGAGATGCGAGGCATCAAACGGTCGATCCGGTTGTTCCAGGGGTTCCGAACCGAACAACAAGATCCTCGAAGTTTTTACCGGCTGCTGGCCGACGACACCATCCGCGAGATCTCTCGCTACTGCCAGCTCACTGGCGCCCGCGTGATCGATATCGGCGGCGCTTCCGGCTACGTCGGTGACGCGCTAACTGAAGCAGGAGCGTCGACTCTCACGGTCGAATACGAGTGGTCGCAGATCGTCGAACATGGTCGCCACCTCAAGCACGGCGTGCAGGCAGACGGGCGCGCGCTCCCAGTCTTCGATGCGACGTTTGACATCGCGTACAGCTCCAACGTGCTCGAGCACGTGGTCCATCCAGAACGCATGCTCGAAGAGATGGTCCGATCCGTCACGCCGGGCGGGATTGTTTTCGTCACATACACCAATTGGCTCTCTCCTTGGGGCGGCCATGAGACCTCGCCCTGGCACTACCTCGGCGGCGAACGGGCAGTTCGCCGATATAAGCGCCGCCGCGGTGAGCTCCCCAAGAATCTCTATGGCGTCAGCCTTTTCAACCTGCCGATCGGCCAGGTCTTGAACTGGGCCCGCCACTACCCGGACGTCGAAGTACTCGACGCGTTCCCCCGCTACTACCCGCACTGGACCTGGCCGCTGGTCAGGATCCCTGGGGTGCGGGAAGTCGCCACCTGGAACTTGGCACTGGTGCTCCGCAGGCGCACCAACGAGCGCTTCAAGGCCCTCACCGAGCTCTCTGGGGCGCGACACGTCGTTCTACCCGAACCCACCGAAGTACTTGCAGACACTTCGATTGCGCCGGCGCGGCAGAAGGCACAAGCACGATGACGAGCACCCTCACACTCGATGCCCGTCGCGTGGACCAAGCGTCCCCCGACCCGACTCCGCCGCGACTCAGCCTCGTCGTACCGGCATACAACGAGGCGACCCGTCTGGCCCGTGGCATTCCAAAGCTGCTCGAGGTCATTCCGCGGGACGAGACCGAAATCATCGTGGTCGACGATGGAAGCACCGACGGTACGGCTGAGGTTGCTCGCCGTCATCTCGCGGATGTACCTCGGCGGGTCCTGTTGAGACTTCCCAAGAACAGTGGGAAGGGCGCAGCTGTCCGCGCGGGAGTCGTCGAAGCAAGCGGCGAGATCATCGCCTACATGGACGCTGACATGGCGACCGACCCCGGTGATCTGATCAACCTGGTCGGTGCCTTACGTGCCAGTCCTGTAGCCGTCGGCTCTCGCGCGGCCGCAGGGTCCGTGGTCGAGGACAAGAGCCCTTTGCGGACGCTGATGACTCGGACGTTCGGGCTTCTCGTGGCCAGTGCTGTGGACCTTCCTATGCGCGACACCCAATGCGGCTTCAAGGCATTTCACGGTTCTGTCGCCAAGTTGCTCTTCCATGGCACCCGTGTCGACAGCTTCGCCTTCGACGTCGAAGTGCTCACGCGAGCGGCGAGGCTCGGACTGCATATGGAAGAAGTGCCGGTCCGGTGGACCGAGGTTGCGGGAAGCAAAGTCCGAGTCGTCCGACACTCACTCGAGATGCTGATCGACGTCGGGAAGACCAGATGGCGACGCGCCTGCGAGTCCCCGATTCACGGCGTCGCCCTTACCGATACCAATCCGTGGGAAGGCGCGCAGTTGCTCCGGTCGTGCGTTCGACCGGTTGACACAGTTCTCTCCTGGGAAGGCGGCGCACTGGCGCTCTTCCCATGCGTGCCTCCCACCGTCGCATCGCATCTTGTCAGGCGCATGGCGCGGCAAGTGGAGTCGCATCGCCTGCAACACGTCGTCTTGACACTCGAGACGCTCGAACGCTCGGACTTTCGATTCGACAAGGCGATCGCATGACCTTGGGAGACGACACGGCGCCCAATGAGGCCGTGTGATGGCAAGTACACCGGGCGCACCACAGCGTCGGGAAGACGAACCTAGGCCGACACAGTCCCTTCCGTCTCGGAAGGGTTACGGGCCGGCCCAGGTTCTGCCGTTCCCGGTTGCCACACAACCGGAACACGGCGCACCGCGAACGACATCGACCGACCCACTGAGTCGCTGGACGATCGCGATCGCCGGCGCATGCGCACTGCTTGTGGCGTTCGTGCAGTCGCCGGGACGCATCGTGTCTGACACGAAGCTTCCGCTGGACATGTCGCCCATCTCTTATATGTCGAGCGCCCTACACATGTGGGACCCCACGATGTGGAGTGGCTCGATTCAGACGTTGAGCTTCGGCTACCTCTTCCCGATGGGTGCGTTCTTTGCCCTGGGACATCTCCTGCACATTCCGGTTTGGTGCACCGAGCGACTCTGGCTGGCATTGCTGCTCACCACCGGGTTCTGGGGCATGGTCCGTTTGGCTGAAGCGCTCGGCATCGGCAACCGACGTGGGCGCGTCCTGGGTGCCGTCGCGTACGTGATTGCTCCCATCGTCGTCACGTGGGCCGCCACCACGGCGGCACTTCTTGCGGTTGTGCTCCTCCCATGGGTGCTCGTGCCTCTCGTGCGGGGCTCACAGCACGGTTCACCCCGGCGCGCCGCGTTTGCGTCGGGATTCGCGGTTGCCCTCATGGGCGGCGTCAACTCCACCGTCGTCATCGCCACGTTGCCGCTCGGGGCGGTTTGGCTCCTGACGCGACAGCCTGGCGAACGTCGACGGTCACTCGCGGGTTGGTGGATTGTCGCTCTTGTCCTTGCTTGCTTCTGGTGGGCTGCCGCACTCGCGATCGAAAGCCGTTTCGGGTACAACTATCTCCCTTACACCGAGACGGCCACCGTAACCACCGCAACGGCGTCGCTCTTCGAAGCCTTGCGAGGCGCGTCCTTCTGGATCGATCATTTCACCCTCCGCGGACCCCTGGTCCCCGGGGCATGGACGCTCATATCCTCTGTCGGCCCCATCCTGGCGACCGCCGTCGTTACGGCGCTCGGCTTGGCGGGCTTGGTGCGGCGCATTCCCGAGCGCCTCTTCCTGGTTACAGCATTGGCTGTCGGCGTCGTCGTCATCGCAGCCGGTTACGGAGGCGCTCTTGGCGGTCCCGCAGCGAGCTGGGTGCAAGACCTCATCGGTGGGCCACTGGCCGAGCTGCGCAACGTGAGCAAATTCTCTCCTGACGTGGCTCTGCCCTTGGCCCTTGGTTTCGCCAGCATCACCTCGGTGCCACTTCGAGCGCCACGAGAGGCGCAGGCATCGGGCGCGACCCCAGGAGGTGGGCGCGCCTGGCTGCGCCCACTCCTCGCACTGGTGGTCGCGGCGGCGCTGATCGCGGCAGCCGCACCGTTCTGGGAGTCGCAGCTCTACCCGCGAGGGACTTTTGCTTCGATCCCTTCCTACTGGACACAGACTGCGAATTGGCTCGACGCCCACCAAGATCACGGCACGGCGTTGCTCGCACCCGGTGCAGACTTCGGCGAATACACGTGGGGGCGTCCGCTCGACGAACCCCTCTCCGTGCTGGCTTCGAGCTCATGGAGCGTCCGTTCGTTGATCCCCTTCGGGTCCAATGGGAACGACCAAGTGCTCGACACTATGGAAGCGTCGCTCGACCAGGACGTCGCACAGCCGCGAATGGCCGACTACCTCGCGAGGGCGGGCTTCGACTACGTCGTTGTGAGAAACGACCTCGATCTCACGGCGACGCAAGCACCCGCGCCCGCGCAAGTCAGACAGGTCATGTCGCAAACTCCCGGACTGAAGCTCGTGGCCTCGTTCGGCCCCGTGATCTCCAGGCATCAGGCGAATCCCAGTGGCTTCTCGATCTACGACAACGTCGCGCTCCATGGTCTCCGTTCGGTCCAGATCTACCGGGTGGAGCCCTCGTCGGCGTTCGTGCGGACGTACGCCGCGTCCGACCCCGTTGTCGTCAGCGGTTCGCCATCGTCACTTCTGAGCCTCCTGGACGCTGGTCAGCTCGAGGGGAAAGCGGCCATCCTCGCCGGTGACGTGGGTAGCAAGACCACGGTTTCGGCAAAGGACGCGACGTGGGCCGACACTGACGGGAACCAACGCCGCGATGTGAGCTTTGGGGCCATTCGCGACAACGACTCATACGTCCTCGGGCCGGATCAGCGGAGTTCCATAGCTCAGAAGAACGTGCCGCAGAACTTCGCGGTGGTGAGCGGGACAGAGCATCAGACGGTGGCCAAGCCCATCGGAGCCGCGAGCGTGACAGCTTCCTCCTTCTCGTCGACTCCGCTCGCGCCGGACGCCGCGCAAGGACCGGGCGCCGCATTTGACAACGACCGAGCGACTGCATGGGTCGCCAACGCGCACAACGACTCAGTCGGACAATGGGCTCAAATCAATTTCGGTAGGTCAGTGGACTTGCACGAGGTATCGGTCCGACCGCTCGCTGACGCGCCGCAGCGCCCTACCGTCCGCGCCGTGACTATCTCGACGGCGGGAGGCTCAGTCGTTCGGCGACTGCATCCGGGCACCAACGTGCTCACCGTGCCGCGGAGCGAGAGCTCGTGGCTGCGGGTCACCCTGACCGAAGTGCAACCGGCACGAGGGCGACCCCTCAGCGGCTTCCCGTTGGGCGCTGGCTTGACATCGGTTCAGATTCCCGGGGTCCGCTATGTCCCGGCACTCCGTTTGCCCGCCGACGAGATCTCCTCTTTCGACCACGACGGGCAGCGCATCGCCCTCTCAATGAGCGCCCCGGTGACCAACGCGAACGCGGACCTGGGGCAGTCCACGGATGATGACCCGTTGCTCGTGCGCGAGTTCGAACTCCCGGCTGCAACCAAACTGACCATGGTCGGCCAGGCGACTCCGACCCCAGGGTCTGCCCTCGACTCCCTCATCCCGCCCGTGAGTGCAAGCGTCGCGGTGACCTCGTCGTCCGTCCTCGGCCAACTACCACGTTTCAGTCCGTCGAATCTCGTGACTCGGTCTGGCTTGCCATGGATCGCAGGCCAAGGTGATGCACATCCCTCGGTCACGTTTCGTTGGGCCGGGGCCCGCACGGTCGATGCCATCAAGCTGACACCCACGGCCGAGGCGGCGCGGCCGCTCGAAGTGCGAATCACGAGTGGCGCTGGCAGTGCAGTGCTCAAGGTCCCACGCCACGGAGGCACGCTCCGGTTCCCTCCGATGACGACCGACTCGCTGACCGTCCACTTCGTAAAGTCCAGTCGCGTCGTCGGTCAGGTCCCGGCAACGAGGACCCGGTTCTTCCTTCCGGTCGGGGTTGCCCAGCTGACCGTCCCGGTACTCGGGCAGGTGACCTCCACTGTCTCCTCGCCAGATCGAGCCGTCGCGATTCCGTGCGGCAAAGGACCTTCCATCTTCGTGGACGGAAAGGTGCTCACCACGGAGGTGACCGGCACTGTCTCAGACCTTGAGAACTTGACTCCCATGGGTCTCGTCGTCTGCGGCGGATCAGTAGCGCTCGACGCTGGACACCACGTCCTGGAAGCGGGCCGGCTGGACGGTGCCTTCAAGGTGACGTCACTCGAGGCCGTCCCAGCGACGACATCACCCGTCCCCACGAGCCGCGCCGTCCGCGTCGTCGGGCCGTGGACGTCGGATCGGAACACAGCCCAGATCGGAGCTGGTGCTGCGGCCTATCTGGCGGTCGCGCAGAACTACAACCCAGGCTGGCACGCGAGCCTCAATGGTCGGTCGTTGACGGCAGTCCGCTTGGACGGCTGGGAACAGGCGTGGTTGGTTCCCGATGGCTCCGGCGGTCGGGTGGTCATGACGATGCCTGCGGACACGTGGTACCGATTCGCCCTACTGCTCGGCGCAGCGTTCGTCGCGCTCCTTGCCGCGGGCGCGCTCGTCCGGCGTGGCAAGCGCGATCAGCAGCCCGTCCACGAACGGGCGCAGCTCCCCGCGGCAGTCCTCGCCATATTGAGCTTCGCAGTCTTGGCGTTCGTCTGCGGACCACTGGCGTTGGTCCTCGTGCCTTTGCTCTACGTCGGTCATCGTTGGGGGCGTACACCGCTGGCGTTCGTTGCCGCTGGGGCGTTCCTCCTCGCGGGCGTGGCAGCGGCAGCCTCTCCCGGTGCCTCTCCCCAGACCGCGCTCGGTGCGTTCGGCTGGCCGGCTCAAGCTGGTGCTGCCGTCGCTTTCGCCGCGGTGCTCGCAGGCGTGATAGCGAAGGACGGACGATCGACTTCGTCAATTGACCCAAGCCCGCTGAGCGACGCGTCGCGGGGCTCCTGATGGCACTTCGCACCTTGCGCGACCCTCCGGCTCACGCCGCGCGCGCCGACCAGCCCTCCACCATCAGTGGCGCAGTGCTGTGGGCGGGCACCATGGCGTATGGGGGCTCGACCGTCGCCCTGCTCGCCGTGCTGTCTCGCCACGCCAGCAGGACGAATTTCTCAGCAGTCGCGGCGTTGCTGGGCCTGGCATTCGTCGTGTCGCTGGTCCCAGCGGGAATGACGTTGCGGAGCGCGTCACTGGTCGCAGATGGTCGGCCGCCGCCGGCCTTGACGCCAGCGTCGGGGTTCCTCATCACGGCGGTCTCGCTTGCCATCTCGCCTCTTCTGGCGGTGCTGCTGCATGTTCCCGTGTTGGCAGCAGCAATCGTCACCGTTCAGATGGTGGTCGCCATCCCGCTCGCGATCCGTCAGGGTGCCGTTCTTGGACGCCGCCGATTCGACACGCTCGGGACCAATCTCATTATCGAGGGGATCGCGCGCTTCGTGCTGGGGGGGCTGCTGGGCATCGCCCTGGGCATCACGGGACTGGCGCTCGGTTTGTGCGCCGGAACCATCATCGCGTTGATCGTGTTGCCCGAGTGGCGGGCCAACGTGCAAATGGCCGATCGCCCGCGTACTTCGCTGACGGCGACATCAGCGTCGCTCGCACTGCTCGGTCTGTTCGTCCAACTCGATGTGCTGATTGCTCCGTCAATCGTCGCCCGGGGCGGAGCGACCGCCTACGACTTGGCAGCTGTGCCTTCAAAGGGCGTCTACTTGGCGCTTCTTGCCATCGGTCCGATCATCTTTCCCTCCATGCGGGGGCGCCCGGATCGCAGGATCGTGCTCAAAGCAGCCTCGGTAGCGTTGGTGTTCGGCCTCTTCTGTACTGGCATTCTCGTCGCAGGGCGGCACGTGATCGGGGCGGTCCTCGCACGACCGCCAGCCGATCCTGTCGACATTGCGCTTCTCGGGACTGCGATGGCCGTGGCGGGTGTGACCGGGATCGCAATCAGCGCGGGCATCGCCCGTGGCATCAAACACCCGTGGCCGCCACTCGCCATCGGGATCGTTGTGATGCTCGCGTGCTGGCCTCTACGACCAGGCGTCCACGCTTTTGGCGTGGTGGTGCTGGTGAGCCAGCTCCTCGCGATGATCCCGTGCCTCGCGAAGAGCATGCGGAGAATGGGGCCCGAGTCGCTCGACGAGGAACACGTTATGGAGCTCTTTGCCGAGGCGGGAGACCCCTTCACACCGGCACAGGCAATTGGCGACCTCCCCGACGGGAATCAAGGCGACCAAGACGCACGTGACGGCGACGGCGACGACGGCGACAACGTCGCGGTCATCATCCCGACGTACCGACGTCCGCAATTGCTGCGGCGGCTCATCGAGACGGTCCACACGAGCGCCGAGCCTCCCGAAGAGATCATCGTGGTCGACAACGATCCTGATGGCTCGGTGGACCTCTCCGAACTGCCTGCCGGGGTCCAACTTGTTCGAGGAGGCTTCGGCATCAACGTCACCGCGGCGCGAAACGCCGGTTGGCGAGCTGCTACCTCTGGCGTATGCATCTTCATCGATGACGACAACGAGGTTGATCACGATTGCGTGGGCGCCCTGGCAGCCGCGTGCCGTGACGAAACCGTAGGTCTGGCCGGCCCGGTCATCTACTCGGGAAGCGAGGGTCGGATTTGGTGCGCAGGACTCGAGCGCTCGAAATGGACCGGAATCGTGCGCTGCGTCGGCATCGGCGCGACAGAGCCACCCAGCTCGGATTCGCGCTGGACCACGGCGGTGGTGCCGGACGCCTATGCACTCCGCCGCGATGTCCTCGAACGAGTGGGTGGTCTCGACGAAATTGCGTTTCCGATGTGCGGTGAGGAGCTCGATTTGAGCGAGCGCGTCGGCGCACTCGGGCTGGACAGGGTGGTGGTCCGCGCCGCGCGCGTTCGTCACTACGGCAACGTCTCGGAGGATCCGGGTGCACAACTCGTGCGCAGCACCATGGAACACGGCACCTTGCGGGCGCATCTGATGGCTCGCTCCCGTGTCCGGGTCCAACGACGCCATTCCCGGGGCCTCCCGCGTTGCACCACGCTCTTCGTGTTCATCCCCCTTTGGGCAATCGGCTCAATCGTGGCGTGCCTACGGGTCAAGGCGCCCTTGCGAGTTCGGATGCAAACGATCAAGGCCATTCTCTCGGGTATCGCCGAGGGCTATCGCGAGGAGCCGCCGTCGTGAATCTTTCGTATACCGGGCCATCCTCCCGCAGGGGGCTCTCGCTGGATGGTCCCCGGCGAGCGGGCAACTCAGCCAAGCCCGCGCTGTCGATCCTCGCGGTGACATGGCGTGACCTCGCTCACCCGGCAGCCGGAGGCGCGGAGGTGATGATCGATCGGTTGCTGAACGGATTCCACGAGCGGGGACACGACGTCACCCTCGTCTGCGGCGGCCCGACCTCCCCCCACCCGTTTCGGGTGATCGATTCGGGCGGAACGTATTCCCAATACGTCCGTGCCCCTGCGATATGCGTGCGCAACCTCAGACAGGTCGACGTGGTCATCGATGTGCAGAACGGCGTGCCTTTCTTCTCACCGCTCTGGCGCCGCGGCCCTTCCATCTGCCTGGTGCATCATGTCCACACCGACCAGTGGCAAACGCGCTTTCCCCTACCCGTCGCTCGAGTCCTGCGCGGTGTCGAGCACGAGGTCATGCCGTTCGTCTACAGGAAACGGCGCTACGCCGCGATTTCTCGATCGACCGAGCGCGCGCTGACCGATCTCGGCATACCGGAAGACGCCATCACCGTGATCGAGTCAGGCGTTGACATTCCCGAAGCCACTTTTCGTTCCACCTCCGAAGAGCCTTTGTTGCTGTCCCTTAATCGGCTCGTACCCCACAAACGAATCGACCTGCTGCTCGAGGCCTGGGCTAAGGCCTGTCCTCAGGTTGAGGGGCGTTTGGTGATCGCAGGCGATGGCCCCTTGCTTCCCGAGCTGCGACGGCAGGCATCAAGGGTGCCACGGGTAGAAGTCCTGGGTCGCGTAAGCGAGGATGAGAAGCGCAACCTCCTCGCCTCGGCCTGGACGGTCTTGAGTACCGCCCACCATGAAGGCTGGGGCATGTCGATGCTCGAAGCAGCTGCGTACGGGACGCCTGCGCTTGCCGTCGATGCTCCGGGAATTCGCGACGCGGTCATCGACGGCGTCACAGGGAGGCTTGTCGCCGTCGAGGACGAACGACTACTGCCTGAGATCTTCGGACGTGCCATCGTCTCGTTCATTGCGGACCACGAACAACGGGCCGAAATGGGTGCTGCGGCACGTCAGCGTGCAGAAGAATTCAGCTGGGATCGCTCGATCGACCGCTGGGAGAAGACGTTGCTCGAGGTCCGCGCTCGCGGGTGAGTGCGGCGGTAGCTATCTGCTCCCAACGTCGAACAGCACAGACGCGCGCTGGATCGGCCGCATTCACTGTCACCCGCTGATCTGAATGAACTGCGGCTGGTAGATGTGGTCGTTCGCCTCTAGCGCCGCAAGCCCGTCCAACGAATTGATGTTGTACGAGGCGACGAGCCCGTTGGCCGTGAGCTCGGGATGGAAGGTTGCGATATAGGCCAGCTCGTCGGGGTACTCGGTGGTCTCGGGAATGTTGTACACGTTCTGTGGCGTGCTCCAGGGCCCGGTCGGCGAGCAGGAGAACGTGAGGGCGACCTCCATGGTCTGGCCGGCCGAACCGCCGACACCCACGCCCATGTAGCCGCTGCCGTTCGCCAGCGGGATGACGCCGTCGATCAGCGGGAACCCCGGTGCAGCAATGGCATTGCTCTCGCCCGCCACCCAGTTGTGGCCGTTCCAATAGGTCCAGTCGTTGGTGTCGAGGGACTCCCCGACGGGCACGCGAGCCACCTTCATGCCGTTGAAGACGTTTGTGGTGAAGTTCATGGACATGCCGTAGATGTAGTCGTACCCGCCGCTCTGGGTCATCGCGTTGCCCCACTGGGTATCGGCGTCGGTCGGAACGAAGGTGAGCGACGTCAGCGTGGGCTTGCCCGACGAGAGCGACATCACCGCGATGCCTGACGTGCCCGCGTACGCGTCAAAGAGGCTCCCCGCCACCGGCGCGAACTCGTTGACGAAGATCAACTGTTGCCCGTTCTCCATGTACGTCGCGGCGACCTGCCACGAGTCGCCCGTCCCGTCGGCATCAGGGATGAGGGCCTGGGGCGACGAGTCGGTGCCACCGATATCGCCGCTCAGCGAGGGCATCGTGCCGATGAGCTCGCTGTTGTGGGGCATTCCGGTCAGCGAGGCGACGCCGCTCGCGAGCGCCGTCCCGACCAGCGTGTCGGAGAATGCGAAGGCCTCCTGCCCGTTGGGCAGCGCGGTCGAGTAGGTGGCGTCACCGCCGAGCCAGCCCGGTCCCTGCTGGTTGGCGAAGACAGAGTCGAGCGAGGTGTCCGCCGTGGCGGTCGGGGACGTGGTCGGCGCGCAGTCACCGCTGGACGGGCCACCGGCGATCGCGGCCGAGTAGAAGCCGGTGGTCATCGCAGACGAGCCGGACTGTGGCTGCGTTGTCGTCGTGGTCGTCGACGTCGAGGTGGTCGTCGAGGGAACGGTGGTGGACGTCGTGGTGGTCGACGGTGGCGACGTGGACGTCGTGGTGCCCCCGCTCTGGCCGCCCCCACCGGCCGGCGCGGCCGGGACCTGTGGCGCGAAGGCGTGGTCGACCCCGTCGGCGGTCACGAGGGAGTAGCCACCGTCGGAGGGCGTGACGACCATCCCCAGCGCGCTGGAGCCGGTCCCGCCGAGCGACCCGTAGAACGGCGCATCCCCGAACGTGAAGATGCCGCCGTCGGAGGCGACGAGCCAGTAGCCCCCGCCGTCTGGC
>Ga0335072_10007985_pt1 | contig 15380 bp, 15 predicted proteins | sample Lox_Sample_21_FD_206725 | JGI IMG/M metagenome (GOLD analysis project Ga0335072, IMG submission 206725) | Soil microbial communities from Loxahatchee National Wildlife Refuge, Florida, United States - Lox_Sample_2.1 | ecosystem: Environmental > Terrestrial > Soil > Wetlands | place: USA... | reverse complement strand
GAGGCTGTCCTTTCCGGCCTATCCGCGCCATGCTCCGTCAGATGCACGGGAGGACCCCGCCATGGACCAGGACGATCTCGACACCCGTCTCGGCTTCGCGCCGGATTTCGATGCGCCGATCGCCTATATGCAGCGCACCCGCGACTATTATTCGGCGATTGGCTACACCACGGCGTATCGCTGGGCCCATTACAACGAGGCGCCATTCACGCCCCTGCGCAAGCCGCTGAGAGAAGCGCGCGTCGCCCTCATCACCACCGCCGCGCCGTACCAGCCCGGCAAGGGCGAGCAAGGGCCCGGTGCGCCGTATAATGGTGGCGCCAAGTTCTATCAGGTCTATTCCGGTGACACGGCGCGCGATCACGACCTGCGTATCTCCCATATCGGCTACGACCGCGTGCACACCAGTGCCGAGGATAGCGGCACCTGGTTCCCGCTCGTTGCGCTTCGCCGTGCCGTCTCCACTGGCCGCGTCGGCGCCATTTCGCCGCGCTTCCACGGCGCCCCCACCAACCGGAGCCATCGTGTCACTGTGGAGACCGATGCACCCGAAATTTTGCGCCGCGTGCAGGAAGACGGTGCCGACGTGGCGATCCTGGTACCTAATTGCCCGGTCTGCCATCAGACCTGCAGCCTTGTCGCGCGCCATTTGGAAGCGAACGGCATTTCCACCGTGGTGATGGGCTGCGCCAAGGACATTGTGGAGCAAGCCGCTGTCCCGCGGTTCCTGTTCTCGGACTTCCCGTTGGGAAATAGCGCCGGCAAGCCGCACGACGTCGCCTCACAGGATCAGACGCTGGAGTTTGCGCTGCGCGTCCTGGAAGCCGCACCGGGCGCTCGCACCACGATGCAATCACCACTGCGATGGGCTGCGGAGGCGGATTGGAAGCTGGATTATCTCAACCTTGAACGCATCGGCCCCGAGGAATTGGGCCGCCGCCGCGCGGAATTCGACAAACAGAAGGACATCGCGCGGGAGATACGTGTCGGGAAGGCGGCATGAGCAGGCCGTTTGCCGGCACCCGGGTCCTCGACTTCACCCAGGTCCTGGCGGGTCCGTTCGGTTCCTACCAGCTTGCGCTCCTCGGTGCCGAGGTCATCAAGGTGGAACGCCGCGAGGGTGAGGACATGCGCCGAACCCCGCTCTCCCGCGAATGGGCGGATCGCGGCATGGCGCCGTCGTGGCTTGCGATCAACGGCAACAAGCGCAGCCTGACGCTGGATTTACAGAATCCGGCGGCGATCGAAATCATAGAGCGGCTTGTCGCGCGCGCCGACGTGGTGATGGAGAATTTCCGGCCCGGCGTGATGGATCGTCTCGGTATCGGCTACGCCGCGCTGGCCGCGATCAACCCGCGCCTGATCTATTGCGCCGTGTCGGGGTTCGGACAGACCGGCCCCTATCGCAACGAAGCCGGCTACGACGGCAAGATCCAGGCTCTGTCGGGCATCATGTCGCTCACCGGCCATGCCGACAAAGGTCCCACCCGTGCCGGTTTTGCGGTGTGCGACGTTCTTTCCGGGATGACGGCCGCATTTGCCGTCTCGTCAGCGCTGTATCAACGCACGCATACCGGTCAGGGCCAGTTCATCGACGTTTCGATGCTCGAAGCGAGCCTGGCCTTTCTCTCGACGCAGGTCGCCGATTTCACCGTCGCCGGCCATCGCCAGGAGCAATTCGGCAACCAGGCCATCAGCCGCAAGGTCACGGCAAATCTGTTTCGGTCCAAGGACAGCTATCTGCTGCTCGCGGTGAATAATGACAAACAGTACGAGGCGTTGCTGACCGCTATCGGCCGGGCAGACGTGCTTGAAGACCCGCGCTTTGCCGACTGGTTCCTGCGCAAAGAGAACGAGGTTGCGCTGCGCGCCGTCATTGAAGATGCACTATCGGCGGAAGATGCGAAAACCTGGGAGAAACGGCTGAACGACGCCGGCGCTCCCTGCGCCAGCATATGGCGCATCGAGGAGATCATCGACCATCCGCAGATCATTGCACGAGAGGCGATGCAGATCGCGGACACGCCCTATGGGCCGGTGCGACTGGTGGGCTCGGGCTTCCAGATGGCGCAGGATGGCGGGCGGTTGGATTCTGCCCCGCCCGAACTCGGCGCTCACACTGACGAGGTGCTGCGCGAGGCGGGATACAGCGACAAAGAGATAGCGGCGCTGCGCGCGGATTGCGTTGTCTGATATCGCCGCCCCCGTTGCGGCAGGCGGGCGGCGACCTGCTATCCGCCCAGCGCCCGCTTCGCCACGCTGGCCAGGAAGCCGGATGCCGCGGGCAGGATCGCATCGTTGAAATCGTAGTTTGAGTTGTGCAGCTCGCAGCCGCCTTCAGACGAGCCGTTGCCGATCCAGACGAACGCTCCGGGACGTTCCTGCAAATACCAGCAGAAGTCTTCGCCGGTCATTGCCGGCAGCATGTCGCGCCGCAGCGGCAGGCTCGCTGCGGTCACCGCCTCGGCCGCCAGATCACGTTCGGCGGGCGAATTCTGCGTCACCACGTTGCCGCCACGCGGTGCCATTTCGACTTCGATGTCGACATCGCAGCTCTGCGCCACGCCGGCGGCAGCGCGGCGAATGGCTTCGTCGATTTGCATGCTCACGGCCTGACGCAGCGTGCGAATGGTGCCCCGCAGCACCGCTTCGCCGGGTATCTGATTCACCGCGCTGCCGGCTTCCAAGGTCGCGATGGTGATCACCGCCGAGTCCAGCGGATTGACGTTACGTGAAACGATCGACTGCAACGCGAGCAAGAGATGGGCAGACGCAACGATCGGATCGCGCGCCAGATGTGGCATGGCGGCGTGGCCTGAATGGCCTTTGATGAGAAACGCCACGCGCTTGCCTGACGCCATCACCGGCCCGTCATGCACCGCGACGGTGCCTGGTTCGAGGCCCGGCCAGTTGTGGTAGCCGAAGATGCGCTCCATTGGGAAACGCTCGAACAAGCCATCGGCGATCATCGCACGCGCACCGCCCCCGCCCTCTTCTGCAGGCTGGAACACTAGCTGCACAGTGCCGGTCCACGACGCGTCATTCGCCAGCAACGCGGCGGCGCCAAGCAGCGACGTGGTATGGCCATCGTGGCCGCAGGCGTGCATCACGCCGGGATTGGTAGAGGCGTGCGGCGCGCCGGAGGTCTCCGTGATGGGCAACGCGTCCATGTCGGCGCGCAGGCCAACACTGCGATTGGACTGGCCGCGCGCCAGCGTCGCCACCACGCCATGCCCGCCCACGCCGGGAACGAACGGAATTCCCAACTCACTCAACCGTGCACAGACGAACGCCGCGGTTTCCTTCTCGTGCAGGGTAAGCTCGGGGTGCGCGTGCAAGTGGCGGCGCCAAGCGGTCAGTTTCTCGACGAGCGATGCGTCCATACGGATGCCGTAGCGTGAAACAATGTCGCATGCAACCTGGGGATGCCGGGCGCCGTCGGGACCCAGCATGGTTTCAGGCGGTACGCCTGGTGGAATCCTTTGCCTGCACCGCTTGTTCGAACGCCTCCCTGGCGCCCTTGATATGGCGGCGCATCAGGAACTCGGCCAGTTCGCTGTCATGCGAACGCAATGCGCCAGTGATACCGATATGCTCGCGGATGGCATCGCGAGCCCGCTGCGGCAGCATCAGATAGCGCCGGCGCATGACCTTGTAGAAGATGTAGAATTCCTCACCCAGAATTCCGCCCAGCATCGGGCTGCCGCTGGCGCGCGCGATCAGTTGATGAAAGCGCATGTCGAGTTCCAGCGATGCTTGCTCTGACAATTCGTCCGACCGCTGGGCTTCGCAGATTGCATCGAGTTCGACGAGTTCGGCATATTCGATGCGCTGCGCGGCCAGCCGCGCGGAGATGCCCTCGAGCCCTTCCCGGACATGGAACAATTTGATGAACTCGTCTGGTTCGAGTGTAGCCACCCGCGCGCCGCGGTTGGGCCGCCGCACGACCAGACGCCGTCCTTCCAACCGGCTGATCGCCTCGCGCAAAGGCGCACGGCTGACGCCGTATTTCAACGACAGACGCGGTTCGTTCAGCTTCTCTCCGGGCTGGAGCAATCCTTCGGTGATCTCGCGGCCAAGCGCCTCTACCAGCCACGCGACGCGGGCTCCTCCCGAAGGCAGGGGGCCCGAGCTGGCGGGAGCAATCGTGTCGACACTTGCGTCGTTCATGGAGCGCCGCCTAGACCACGACGTTAGCAGAAATCAAGCAATTTCTCGATGCCGGCGGCCTCGTCGGATTGACACGATGAAGTCATTATGGTTCCTTTTGTCGACAGAAAAGCCGCTGACGGGTGTTGCTGCCGCGCATAATCCTGCGGCGCGGCAGAGTCGGGAAATCCTGCGATTGGACCGCGCGAGCGGTTCGATGGGGCGCCATGGGGAAGGAACTCGTCTTGCTCAATCGTGCCGTAGCCATTCTGCCTCTGGTGGCGTTCCTCCTGGCCGGGTTCACCGTGCATGCCCGCGCAGCGGATCCTGCCCTGGTAGCGGCGGCCGGCCAGGAAGGCAGCCTCGTGCTGTATGGCTGTGATCCGCCGCAAACGCCTGTCTATGCCGCAGCATTCGAGAAAAAGTACCCGAAAATCAAGGTCAGCACCTACATCGCCGGATGTTGGCAAATCTATAATCGCAACGCAACGGAGCAACAGGCGGCCCGGCAGACGGCGGACGCATTCTTCGCCACCGAAGACACCATGTCGAAAATGGACGACGAGCATCTGCTGGAGGATTACCGCTCCCCCGAATTGAAGGAATTTCCGGCATCGTCCCAGCCGGAAGGGCGACATTTTGCCCGCGTCAAGGTGCTGATCCTGGGCATGTGCGCCAATCGCGACTTCACCAAGAACATGCCGACACCGAATGACTGGTTCGACTTCGTAGCACCGCCGAAGGCATGGCAAGGCCAAATCAGCTATTATGATCCTCGTACCTCGTCGGCGGCATTTTCTTTGCTGGCAGCGCTGCATCAGGATTTCGGAGCAAACAAGGCCGCGTCGATTTACCGAGGTCTGGTCGCCTCCGGTGCGGCGCTCGCTCCGACCACGCCTGCCGGAATGTCGCGTGTGCTGTCGGGCGAGCAACCGATCATGTTCTACATCGTCAACAATCACTACAGCGGTGCGGTGGCAAAGGGAGCGCCACTGGATTTCCTGGTGCCGAAGTCAGGCACGATCGAACTGCCGTTCGATGTCGCGTCGCTGGCGAACGCACCCCATCCGAATGCCGCACGTCTGTTTGTTGACTTCATGTTGAGCGACGGCCAGGGCATCATTCAGCGTGCGAACGAATACGCGCTGCGCGACGGGGCCGCGCCGCCGAAAGGGATGCCGAACCTCAACACCATCAAGATTCTGCCGTTCGATATCAGCGCCGCCCTGCGGGACCAGACGAAGCTTCTTGCTTGGTGGCAGCAAGTCACCGGCATCCACTAACGCCTTGGCTGATGTCGATCATTGTCGAGAATCTGTGCAAATCCTTTGGCGCGCATGTGGTTCTCGAATCGATCAGCGCCATTTTTCCTTCCCGATCCATCTCGGTCCTGCTGGGTGCGAGCGGCTGTGGCAAGACCACGACGCTGCGTTGTATCGCGGGTTTGGAGACGCCGTCGTCTGGACGCATCCGCCTGGGGGATCGTATCGTCTATGAGAGCCAGCCGCGACGCTCGGTGCCGGTGGAAAAACGCCAGGTGAGCATGGTGTTCCAGTCCTATGCGATCTGGCCGCATATGACGGTGTTTCAGAACATCAGCCTGCCGTTGCGCGCCGCCCGCCGCCCGCGTCAGGAGATCGCCCGGCGCGTATCCGACGCGTTGGAGATGGTGGGACTGGCAGGCCTTGGCGATCGCAGCGCGACGCAGCTTTCCGGCGGACAGCAGCAACGCGTCGCTCTGGCTCGCTGCATCGTGTCCGAGGCCGAGTTCATCCTGATGGATGAGCCACTCAGCAATCTCGACGCCAGGTTGCGCATTGCCATGCGCAGTGAGATCCGCGAACTGCAACGCCGATTGGGGCGCACCATTCTGTTTGTTACCCACGACCAGGAAGAGGCGATGTCGATTGCCGACACGATCTTTCTGTTTCGTGCCGGGCGCATTCTGCAAAGCGGACCGCCGGAACTTGTCTACCAGCAGCCTCAGACCCGCTATGCGGCGGAGTTTCTGGGGAGGGCGAATATCATTGCTGAATTTGAATGGTGTGGCGAGGGGTCAGGGCACGCCGTGCGGCTCGGCGGCACGACGATATTCCATGTTACCACGGACGCGGGTTTTGTTCCGGGCAGGTTGATGTGCATTCGCCCGGAAAAATGGCGGATCAGCGCCCCGCCGCACGACCCGAGCAGCCTCGAAGGGAAGATCAGGTCGATCGGCTACATGGGTGATCGCTGCGAATACGTGATCGATACCCAGATAGGTGCGATAAGCGCAGTGGAACTGGGTGGCCACAATCGACGCATCGGCGAGTCCGTCGCACTCAGCGTTGCGCCCACCGATATAATATTTGTTGCCAGCGACTAAGCAATGAGAGGACAAGCACAACGGTTTGGAGCGAGTTTCGTTGCCAATTCGGGTTTGACGCTGATCTGGGGCTTCATCGCCATTTTGATTGCGGCACCACTGGCGGCGATCCTCTACCACGCATTTGTTCAAGGTCAGCCGGGATCGATCCGCCTCACAACGGATCATATTACGCAGGTCCTGTCCGGCGCGATCTATTGGAATGCACTGCGCAACACGCTGGTAGTGGCGGGTGGCGCCGCCATCCTGGCCGGCGGCCTGGGAGCGACGTTCGCATGGATCTTCGTGCGGACAAATACGCCGCTGCGCAGCGTCCTGGAACGCGCATCCGAGATGCCGATCTTCATTCCGCCTTTCGTCGGCGCAGTCGCCTGGGTGCTATTGCTCGCACCGCGCATCGGCCTGCTGAATCGCTTGCTCCTGCGGGCGGGGATTGCCTGGCAGTTCGACATTTCAACGCTCACCGGCATGCTGTGCGTGATCGGCATTTATTTGGCACCGTACGTCATGCTGATCGTCGCCGCGGCATTGCGCGGCATGGACCCAAGCCTGGAAGAAGCAGCCCAGGTGTGCGGTCTTGGCATCGTCGCTGCCAGCATCAAGGTGACATTTCCTCTGTTGGCTCCCGCCTTCACATCCGGTCTGGTGCTCGCCTTCACGATCGCGATCGGATTATTCGGCACACCGATCGTGCTTGGCTGGTCGCACCAGATTTTGTTGCTGACGTCGCGCATCTGGATCAGTTCGCAGGCGGTGCCACCCGATTACGGCGTGATGGCGGTGCTGTGCTTCTACCTGATCGGTATCGCCTCGATCGCCGCCGCCCTGCAACGTCGTGCCCTGGCCGGACGCTCCTACACGACCATCACGGGTAGAGGTTTTCGGTCACACCTGCTGGAGCTTGGCGCATGGCGATGGCTGACCTTCACGGCAGCCGCGCTATATCTGATCATGACGGTGCTTGCGCCCGTCGTTGTACTGCTCTTGGCGGCGATGTCGACCTACACATGGTCGGGTGTGGTATTGCTCCGCAATCTGTGGAACAATCTCGCTTCCGAAGATGTCTGGCTCACCATGCGAACCAGCCTGATAATATCGGTGCTGTCTGCCACATTGGCGACGCTGGCAGGAACAGGAATTGCGTGGATTGTGGTCCGCGGCAGAGTGTGGTTCCGGTCGTTCATCGAACAATTCGTACTGCTGCCGATCGCCGTTCCTGGCATCGCGTTCGGCGTAGGCGTCATGCTGGTGTGGGTTGGCATCCCACTGCCGGTCTACGGCACCATGCTGATCATCATCTTCGCCTTTATCGGACGCTTCACCGCGTACGCCGTCCGCTCCATCTCGGCCAGCCTCGTGCAGGTGCATCCTGAACTGGAGGAAAGCGCGCGCATCTTTGGCCTCGGACCGTTGCGCGCATTCCTCCGTATCACCTTGCCACTGATTCTTCCCAGCATCGTCGCCGGCTGGCTTTTACTGTTCAGCTTTTTCATTACCGAACTATCGATCGTCATTCTGCTTTATACGGCGTCGACGCGAACATTCTCGGTACTGTCGTTCGAAGTCTGGAATGTCGGGGATTTCTCCCGCCTCGCCAGTCTGTCGCTGCTACAGCTTGTTATCGGACTGCTGATCGCCTCGGGAATTCGAATTTTTCTCCGACCTGGAATCGTTCAGGAACCAACCTAGCCGGCACGCACATGCCGCACAGCAATGGAGACTAGATGATGGCAAGGAATCCACTACGAGAAGCGATGAAATCCGGGCGTACCGCGCTGGGGGTATGGGCCAACGATCCCGAAACGGTCGAGCTGTGCGCATTCATGGGCTTCGACTGGATCATGATCGACATGATGTTCACGGGGATGGATTTCCGTGACGTCCAGAACATGATCCGTACCTGCCAGGCGTCAGGTATCACGCCCGTGGTGCGCATGCAGATGAATCCGTGGCACGGGTACGACGCACATATGGGAGTGGACCTGTCGCGCATCCAGGGGATCGGGGCGGAATACGTCCTGATCTCTCATTCCGGCCTGAAGGAAATCGAGGAAGCGTTGGAGATCGCGCGTGACTGGCATCGCCGGGCGCTTTGGGTGCACCCATTTCGTGGCAAGGAATGGGAGGCGACGATCGACGAAATGGCGCAGGCCACCCATATCATTCCACACGCCGAGAGCCGCGGATCGCTGAACGATTTCGACCGTATTCTGGATCTACCGGATCTGAAGATGTTCTTCTTTGCGATGACGGATCTGAGCAAGGTACTCGGCAATTCGAAGGAACCGAATTTTGACAACCCGGAGCTATGGCGGTTGATCGAGAAAGCCGTGAACAAGGGGAAAGAACGCGGGTTCGTCGTCGGCGCCAATACCAGCTACGCATATACGATGGCGGAGATGCGTCAGCGCGTGAAGCGACTGCATGACGCCGGCGTCCGCTTTATAATGGTGCAGGGCGCGCAGTTTCTGTTTCAGGTCGCAATGATGGAGTTCCTGCCCGGGGTTCGCCAGGATCTCGGCCTTACCTGACCGACCAACGTTGGCGGCCGCTGCGTCAATTCCGGTAGCGGCCTCGACGGCCAAGGTTGCCGCCACGGCAGGCGCGTCGGAGCAAACGCGGCTTACGCGCCGATGTCATGCACGAACTTCGCCTTGGCGGCGCAAGCCGCCTGCAGGAACGCCATGTCGGTGCCGGTGGAGACATAGCGGGCCCCCATCCGCACGAACTGCGCCATTAGATCATTGCGCGATGCCAGGCCACCGACGCCGATATGCTTGCCCACTGCCGTCGCCGCCGTGATGGCCCGGGCAAATGCGTCGCGCAGGCGTGGATGATCGTACTGACCGGTGATACCCATGTCGTTGCACAAATCGTTGCTGCCGATCATCATCATGTCGACACCGTCCACGGCTATTATTTCCTCAACATGCTCCAGCGCCGCGACAGTTTCGAGCATCGGTACCAGCATGGTGGCGTCGTTCATGGCGGCATTGGTTTCCGACTGCGGGAAGCTGCGATAGTGGTACTGTGACAGCGAGCCACCGGCCGAGCGCTCGCCCAGCGGCGCGAACTTGACGAGCTTCACGATCTCCCGCGCCTCAGCAGCAGAGCGGATGTGCGGTGTTATCACCCCCATCGCACCACCATCCAACACGCGGCAAATGTACTCAGGCGTATTGGCGGGCACACGCACCAGCGGGGTAATGCCGATTTGCTGCGCGGCGATGCAGATCTGGCAGGCCTCGCCGATCGACAGCGTGTTATGCTCCATGTCGACATAGAGCGTGTCGAAGCCTGCAGTCCTGGCGATCTGCGCGATCTCGATGGTGCGGCACAGGCGCACGGTCATCGACGCAACCACCTCGCCGCGGGCCAGCTTCTCTTTCGCATGGTTGCGCAGGATGTCACGCAGCTCTGGCATGGCGGTATCCTCCCTGAATTCGCCGTGGACGGGGCAGGCACAAAAACTAACGCGACCTCACGCCTTTTGAACGTTCCAGAAAATAGCGAAACCGTTCAATACCCCAGAAATGTTCTTGGCAAAGCTGGTCGGTGAGAAGGTCTGTCCGAGCGGTACATAGGGTACGTCGATCAGCGCCTGCTGCTGCAACTCGACTGCGATCTTCTTCTGTGCGTCAAGGTCCGGCGTCTGAATCCACTGGTTGCGCAGGTCCTCGATCTTCGGCGCGGTTGGCCAGCCAAACAGCGCCTGCTTGCCATTGCCGCGGAGGAACGCGTGACCGATCGGGTTCGTCTGGTCAAGGCCGGACCAGAATGTGTGGAACACGCTCCAGCCGCCCTTGTCCACCGGGTCCTGTTTGGCACGGCGCTGCACGACAGTGCCCCAGTCCATTGCCTGATAGTCCACATTCAGGCCCATCTTCTTCATCATGTCAGCGCCAACATCGGTCTCGGCCTTCAGGGCCGCGATATCGGTCGGCGCCAGGATCACCACCTTCTCGCCCTTGTAACCGGCCGCTTCGAGCTGCTTCTTCGCGCCGTCGTAGTCGCGTGGACCGGTGAATACGTCCAGCCCGACATTGCTCGCCATTGGCGTGCCGGGGCAGAAAACGCCGGTGGGCACATAGTGCATCTTCGGATCGGTACCGGCCACGGCGATCATGAAATCGGCCTGGTTCACGACCTTAAGCAGGGCACGGCGGATTTCCGGATTGTCGAACGGCGGTTGAATCTCGTTCAGACGCATGCAGCCCATCAGGCCGCTGGTGTCGGTGATCTCCACCACCAGCGAGCGCTGCAACAACGGCACCATGTCAATGGTGGGATTTTCCCACCAGTCCATCTCCCCCGATGTCAATGCGCCCGCCGCCGTCGCCGCGTCTGGAATCACGTGCCATTCGACGCGGTCGAAATGCACGACCTTGGGACCGGAGGTCCATTCCGGCGTCCCGCTGGAGCGCGGCACGTAGGCTGGATTGCGGACATAGACCACCTGCGAGCCGGTCACATGCTCGTCCGGCTTGAAGATGAATGGGCCGCTCCCGATCATCTGGTCGGGCTTGAGTTGCGTGAAGGCGTCGGTCTTGGCGAGCCGTTCCGGCATCATCGCACAGAAATTGCTGCCCGGCTTACCGAGCGCGTCGGGCAGCATCCCGAACGGCTGCTTCAGGCGAAACTGGATGGTCTTGTCGTCTGGCGCGGACAGCTCATCGGTAAAGGCGATCAGCGTCTGGCCGAATGAGTCACGCTTGCCCCAGCGCTGGATGGAGGCGACGCAGTCGCGCGCCAGTACCTTTTCTCCGTCCTGCCACTTCAGGCCATCGCGCAGCGTGAGTTTCCATAGTTTGCCGTCGCTTTCAACTGTGTGGCCTTCGACCATCTGCGGCTGGGCTTTATATTGATTGTCGATCCCGTACAGCGTGTCAAAGATCATGAAGCCATGGTTACGGGTGACGTAGGCGGTGGTCCAGATCGGATCCAGCACGGTCACATCGGACTGCGGGATGAATTTCAGTACACGCGCACCCTGAGCGCGGGAGATCGACGGCAGGGCAAGGCTGGCGGCGGAAGCGGCGAGGAAGGTGCGGCGACGCATGGGGGCAAGTCCTTTGTGCGCGTGTATCGGCCCATTGTAACCATGCCGGACGGACGGCGAGGAGAGGCTAATCGCCTGCGTGGCCGGGAATCGTCAGCGCGATCAGCGTCTGTCCCGCGGTTTCAGCACGTTCCAGGTGACGGCACGCGTCCACCAGTGCCGCGAATTGCGTTTCCGCAATGGCCAATCCAGCCGCAACCGGCTGGATCCGCCGTGCTTGATGCTCGAAGTCCCAGATGAACTCGCGGCCGGTGCCTTCGCGCGTGTAGGAGCGGCCGTCCTTGGCGAACACGGTGATGCGCGGCCCGAACAAGGTGCGGCGGACCATCGGGATCAGGGTGACACGGTGCATCAGGTCGAAGACTTCCGGCGGATCGGTCTCGCCCGGGCCGGGCCGGGCGCCACGCAGCAGCGGATAGCCGCGGGTGACCGCGCCGTATGCCGTGAAATACTGCGTGCTGCCGACACGAGGTTTGCCGTCGCCGCCGGGTACCGGGAAAGCGGGGCTAGGATATTCGGTTTCGAACCAGTTCACCACCGCCTCGATGCGGTCGATGTCCGCGTAGGCGATGTCATGCTCCTCGCACAGCTTCGCCGTCACATCGATATGCGCGATGTTATAGCCGGCGGTGGAGTAAATGCGGTAGAGCGTCTCGAGAAATATCCAGTCGTGACCGAGGCCTTCGGTGATCTTGCTGAGGTTGGTGTTGGTGTGGCCGGTAAAACTGTAGCTGAGGCGGCCGAGGTTGTTGCCGGTGTAGGCGTGGTAGAAGCCGGCCTCGCCTTCCAATGTTGTCTCGCCGCCGGGGGTGCCGTGGCGGGCCATCGCAACGGCGAGCAAGGCGTTGCGCACGGCGGCACCCTCGCGCAGGGAGCGGCCGCCGCTGCGGATGCCTTCCAGGTTACCTGATGCCAGGTTCACGCATTGCGCGATGGCGCCGTGGATCTGGTCGGCATTCAGGCCTTGCAGTTTCGCCGCAGCGACCGCGGCGCCGAAAATGCCGAACACCGGTCCGGCGTGGAAGCCGCGCGCCATGACGCTGGGGATGAATTCCGCGGCCATGCGTTCCATCACCTCATAGGCGGCGGCGATGGCGGTGAGGAACCGGCGGCCGTCGGCTTTGGCGATTTCGGCCGCCACGAGGGCGGCGGGAATGATCGCGGTGCCGGGGTGGGTGAGCATGCGGAACGTGTCCCACTTGCCGCCGGCCAGGATCATTTCCGAATTTACGAAGGCGGCGCCTGCCTTGGTGAGTTTGACGCCGTGGCACAGCACGGTGGCGGCCCCCGCCCCACCGGCTTCTTCCTCCTGCATCAGCGCAAGCGCCTGCTTGCTCGCCGGCATGTCGTGCGCGAGCAAGGCGGAGGCGAGCGCTTGCAGGGTGACGCCCTTGGCGCGGTCGATCACCGGTGCGGGGAGGTCGGAGAAGGTCAGGCTGGCGGCGAAGGTTGCGAAATCGCGGCTGAGGGACATGGCCACACTCCGGATGGCGGGTTGTGACAACCGCACGCATCCGCGCGGTGCCTGGCCTGCATGTTGCCGTGCTGCTCGCGCCAGGGGGAGAGCACATGGATGGCCGTTTGGCCAGCCGGCAGCGCAGCACGGTACCACTCGGGCAAATGGGGACGCACGGCATCGAAAAGCGGCGTTCCGTGCCGGCGTGCGGCGACAAGCAAGGCCCACGTGTTTCCTGCGTGCAGGCGGCATAGACGCGACCTGGTATCAGGCGGCTCGCCACGGAGTGAGTCGGGGAAGCCAGCGCGGCACATTGGCGCGATAGCTTTCATACTCGGCTCCGAAGCTTTCGCGGAGCGTCGGCTCCTCATGGGCAATGACGGCAATGTGAAAAAACAGCCAGAGCAACGCGCCGTAGCCGAGGAGATGCCAGTCAGCGAATAACACCGCCTGACCAAGAATGACGGCAACGACTGCAACATAAATCGGATTGCGCACATAGCGATATAATCCGCTCACCACGAGATTGCGTGGTGGCGCGATCGGCGCCGGCGTGCCAAGACCCTGCAAAGCAAAGCGCGCAAACGAATCCAACACTCCAGGCACGCCGGCAATAATCAACGCGAGCCCAGCCAGGCGTGTCGCTTCGGCGTCCAAGAAGGGTGGCCGAAATTCCCAATGCGTGATCAACCATGGGATGACACCCGCCAACATCGCCGGTGCAACGACGAAAAACAGCGCGGAACCCAGGATTGCTGTGATCTTCGACATGTGTCCCCCGCCCTGCTCTAATGTTAATGCAGCCATGTCCCTTCAGCGCGTTCAGCGGTTGAATCGCGACGGCCTCGCGAAAGCGTCTCGACCAGGCCCACTGTCCAGCACATCGGGCATCCGCGTAGAGCGACAAGAGCGGCAACGCCCGCGCCCAAGGATAGAAAAGGGTGCGCGGTCTGCTGGACGATGGCCCAAGCGAGCAGCGCCGCCGCAGCCGCGCCGCGCATCAGGTGTACGCCCAGGGAAGCGCTCCCGAACACGCCGACTCCCCGAAAGTAATTCATGTGCTCTCTCGTCCGATGCCCTTGGTGCCGAGCAAGTATTCGCGCACCAGTTCGCGGGCGCGGCGCAGGCGGCTTTTAGCCGCTTCGCGCGTCACACCGAGCCGCCCGGCGATTTCCCAAATCGTCAGATCTTGGAGATCTCGAAGGAGCAGCACTTCACGATGAGACGGCGAAAGCGACTCGATCGCATTGACCAGGTCCACGCGCAACTCGTCGGGCGGGACCTTTGCGAACTCGCGCGACGCTTCCAGGCTGGCGAGCTCCTCGACACCGCGCATCAGCATCAACGCCGGCAGCATGCAAAGGCGCACGATGACGGTCACCAGCCAGCCGGCGAGTGCGGCCGGGCTGCGAATTGTGCCCACGCGCCGGTACACGACGATGAGCGCTTCCTGCACCACATCTTCGATGACCGAGGTGCGATGGCAATGGCGCCGGGCGTAGCGTCGAATGTCCGGCTGCAGCGCCACCAATAGCTGTGTCAGCGCGTGCCGGTCACCCGACTGCGCCGCGAGCAAGAGATCGTCTGAGACGCGCGCCAAGGCAGTCACCCTTTCAGTGGCTCGCGCCCGGCGATGGCGCAGGCAGGACAATAGCCGAGCATGCCGGTGATCAGCGTCACGACACCCGCGCCGCAGAGCAATAGCCCGAGCGGCGAAGCGTGCAGTGCAACCACGCCGCAGATGAGCATCAGGCCGCCGCCGATCAGCCTGGCCGCGCGCTCCCACCCGCCAACGTTCCTTCTATACCACATGGTCCTGTGCGCCGGTTCGTGACGCGCCGCCATGGCGCATTCACCCAGACAAGAGGGCGCAAACCGGGCGACGGGGTCGCGGCACAAAAAATAATTTTAGGGGGTGGCAGCTTCAGCAGGCTGGCGTGGGCGTCGGGTGCGGGCCTGGGCCGCTGAGGAGCGCCGGCATCGGGGCTACAGGACGACGTTGCATCTGTGTCATGGCCGGCGGGGCTGTTCCGAGACCCAGCGCGCTTGTTTCCGGACGGTCCGAGGCGTTGAGGCGGGATAAACGAATCAGTTGAGGAGCGCGCACCCGCCCCCACGTGTCATGGTGCGCGCAGGCGCACCGTCCACGTCTTTGCATAGTACAACAAAGAAGTCGTGGATGGCCGGCCTGCGCCCATAGGCGCTAACTTAAGGCCGAGGAGAGCGGAAATGCCACCGTGTCATGCCCGGCGAAGAGCCTGCCCCTGCGAGCGCGGGGCCGGACACCCACGTCTCTTCTGCGGAAAGCCCGGCAAAGACGTGGATGGCCGCGACAAGCGCGGCCATGACAC
>Ga0335072_10007984_pt1 | contig 15380 bp, 13 predicted proteins | sample Lox_Sample_21_FD_206725 | JGI IMG/M metagenome (GOLD analysis project Ga0335072, IMG submission 206725) | Soil microbial communities from Loxahatchee National Wildlife Refuge, Florida, United States - Lox_Sample_2.1 | ecosystem: Environmental > Terrestrial > Soil > Wetlands | place: USA... | reverse complement strand
ATGAACAAGTAAGTTTGAAGCCCAAGACCATCGTTACCTATAATCACCACTATAGGTTCAATGACTCCTAGTATGGCCGGTATAATTATAAGCCCACCAAACAGTAGCCTTTCCATTCGGGTAGGGGTTAAACCAGACTGCATTAGAACGACCACGGTTATTGGAAGTTGCTGGAGTAGCACTGAATATAGCTCGTTCTCTGTGTTATCGTCGAATACCTTAATAGTAAGTCGATTCTCCTTTGAAAATGTATCGTCTGCTGGGCTGCTGAATGTATAGAACATAGTCCGCCCTAGATCCCAACCTGATAACTGACGTATGACCATTGTGATCCAGGGCCACAGGCACTCACTTGCGTATAAAATAGCTCGAGCAATATAATTTCTGCCTAATTTTATATGAAGAGCAGAGCGAAAGGATACATGCTTATCGATTCTGGTTTTCCAGGATGGTCCCGCATGCTGTCCAGTGTGGGTTTCCGGAGGAACAGCCCAAGTAGCCACTCCCTTATAATGACAAGAGTAAGTCATCACACTGAGTTGTTGAAAGATTATGCATGCGAGTCGCCCCAGCTTAGATATCAGAATTATAACACGCTGCCACCAAGATTGAATAAGTAGGAAACTTATAGCGCTTCGTATAATAAGAATAGGTAGAGACCATGATATGAGCGTAAGAAAATTTGAGATTGATTCCGCAGCGGCATTTTCAATAGAAGCTGGGCTTAAAGTTATTTCGCCTTGACTTGGCTGTCGTTTGAGTTCGTGGTCCCGCCGAAGCATATACGGGACGACAAATGAATTGAGATTCTCAACAAAGCTAATTTGTTGCCCCAACTGCTAAATATTATCAGTATCACTTTGGTTCTAAAGATCTTGTTCTGTCAATATACCGATTTATCAGGACTTGAGCACCAGTATACTTCTGCTCTCCTAGTGGAGCTCGAGAGCTTCCACCAACTTGTTCGCAAGGATAATTTGAAGCGTTGTCGTATACATGAGGAATCTGAGTGTAACATTCCCCACCTAGACGTATACACTCGCGGATTTTTTCCATCCGTGATAAGGTTTAACAAACCCCACAAGAACAGGAGGCCAAGAGAAGGGTCTAAGGAGGCTACACATGCGCTCAGAATCGAATCTTGGCCAGACACCCCACCAAACCCACTTGAAGTCGCCACCCAGCCTTGGGCAGCAATGTTCAAGGAAGACAAAATAGTCTTGAAAATCTGTAGACTCATTCTGGCAGAGGAGAAATGGATAGCTAAGTGTTTTGTATCGGCATGCGTCTGCTTGCAAATGCGAGTCAGAACTTGAGTAATTCTTATAGAGCTGAGACAAGTCAACTTTTCGGTGGGAAAATCTTCACGTCCCAAGGTATCGCGCCTCCCAAGCCTTACGCGTGCACCTATAGGCCATATCTTGCAGAGATGTTTCTCACCCGCGCCAGTGCTTACGAATCCGAGTATCCACCGGTCGCAGATAACGCAGAAAGTTGGAAGCGATAGGCTCCACAGCAATGATTCTGGGCCCATCAACCACCACTATGCATCAATGATGCTAGGTTCAAAAGGCTGTGCTCCTGTGTGGGGGGTTTTTGCCGCAAGGAGCCAATAGTAATTGAGTACATCATCATTATTGTAGATCATTTGCATTCAAACCATTATCGAAGCTCTTGTTGGTGAGTACGGCTGACGCGTGTTATGGATGTGTTACGGACTGCTTACAGCCGAGATCCGTATTGGAGCAACAGCTCTAGGCAGTGCCTCAGTGGCAGTGTTCGGGGCATTGCTGGAGGGCAGTGTCTGGAGGCGGTGCTTGGAGGCAGTGCTCGAACTGACTGCCCAGAGCCTGATTTCGGGTTTCAGGATGATGCTATTCACACTTTCTCAGTTTGACAATTTCTCCCGCTTAGCTTGCCCTAGCAGCTGTATGGGTGCTCTTAGGAACCGATGTTGTGTATAGAGCAGTTGGCCATAGGTGTGAAGTGTTGTAGGCATCGCTACTGCCATTGCAATCACATCGCGTCCTGTTTGTCCCAATCGAGGGGGGCATCATTCGTTGAGGTAGACCATAGTGCCTATATTTGTGATACGTGTTATCATAGCTATTGTGTTTTGCCCGCCGAGTCTCGGCGCCGCATCCGCTGTGCGCAGTACAGTCTGATCCCGTTAAGACTATGTTTTCTATCTATGCATAATATATCGTCTTATTGAAATATCGTATTATTGAAATGTAGTTAATATATTACCTAATCCAGCTGTCCAATGTGCTTTGAACCTGTGAATTGATCTTGATAGCCTCAATTGTAGTCTCTAAACGCTCTAATACCCTCAAATAATCTACCTGAATAGCATCTTGGCCTTCAGTATACTCAATTAGTACCTGAAGAGCTTGTTAAGCCTCCTTTGTTGGGCGAAAACGTGGCATTCCATTCCACCAAATAGTGTACCCCACCATCGACAACTCCCTTGTCAATGATATCGCGGATGTCCCACTCCTGGCATCTCAATTCCTCAACCCTATGTCTTAGAATGCGACGAGTCTTCGAATCCGATGAGCGCGACCGATCGTTTGTTAGCGAGTAGTCTCTGCCTCTCCGGCAGCAAAAGTAGCCAAGTATAGCAGCGTTGGCCTTGCATATGATATAGAGGCACACTCACCATTGATTGTTTGAGATGAAAATAGGTGAAACCATGAGGGACTGCGAGGTTCTGCCCCAGAGGCGGATGAGGAGCCTATGCATGCGCCTTATTAATATCCAACATGACTATGCTTAAACAACAGATGCATCGGAAGGATGGATAACTATCAGGACGGCCTGAAGTTACCCTACTTATTAGTAGAGATGATTTTTAAAGCAAAGGGCAAGCAAAATATATTCTAGCAGATTCCATCAGAGAATATGTAAGGAAGCTGGATAGAAAGGAAACGGGCCGGGAGGTGGCTGATAATTCCAGACAGTAGCACTATCGGCCGGTAATCAGGAGAAAGCTAAAGAATATTTCCCACTGCTCCTATAGCCGTGTCCCAGAGCCTGACCGTCTTGTCCCAAGATGCTGACGCCACCAGCCTGCCGTCCGGCGAGAATGCCACGGCCCTGACGGAACTCGAATGGCCCTCGAGCGTGCAGCGCGCCGCTCCCGTCGCCGAGTCCTAGAGCCTGACCGTCTCGTCCAAAGATGCAGACGCCACCATGCAATTTGTTGATGAATCGTTCAAATCTTGGCTAGAGGTGAGCTGTACAATATGACTCGCTTAGTCGTTGAAACTGAGAAACAGAATTCTAAGGAACCTTAACGGTACTTTCTTCATCAAGTTCGGAGCCTTGGTAAGAAGCTTTAGTCGTCTCAACCATTGCGCGTGTGCTGAGTACCAGATTCCTGGTATAACACATAGGAGTTCCTTTGCAGACGCTGCCGCTGTTACAGCAGCATACCCCTGCCATCGTTTGTCCTTGTGCGAATCAGCATAATCGGACTACAAGACACAGAAATTCGTCTACCAAACCTACCGCTTCCATCTCAAAAATATAGTACATCAAGCTCCTTTCTCAACTGTTCTCTAGTAGTACTGTGTCTCATTACCTGGTCGCTAGACGCAATGAATAAACAGATCCTCTAAAGAGCGGCTATCGATCCATCAATCTGCCTATATCGCGTTGCGAACACGTTGCATACTCCATTATGTGATCGTATTCTGCATCGTATAGCAGGTCATGTTGCATGTTAGGACGTGCAAATTGAGTAGCCATCATGCATTAGCAGCAACCTAGCCCGAGTCATTTCCCTCGTCTGTTAATCCAGAAGACTAACCAGTCACCGCGCGAAGTCTCGATCGGCGCTGATGCCAAGGCAGACTTTGGGAATGAGCTTAGTCACAGGTAGCAAGCAGAGCGCTGATCCACCAGTCAGCCCGCGATCGAAGCAGTTTCCCTTATAGGAAACTGCCTGCGCTTATTCCTTGAATCTTCGTAATCCTCTAGTAGCCGTCATTGCTAGCTTCCGACTAGCGACTCCAAATTGCAATAGGGCTGTAGATCCTGTTACAGTTCCAAGCTCCACATGTGCTGGAGTACCTACTCCGCCTCTATTGTGGATCAAATCCTTCTGTGGAATACCAACTTCCTTGCCAGCGACTCCGAAGGGATAGGCCGCGTAATATAGTGCCTTGTAGACTGCCATTGAACGCAGGTTGTAATATGACGACCATGTAGAACGTATAAGTTAGAGACAGTGATGCAGCGTCGAAAATACACCTCGTCTCGTCCAGGGAGCCTATATGCAACTAAAAGGGGTCATGCATCAACTGCAACCAAACGTGAGCCATTTCCTTAGCCTTTCCATTTTAAAAGGTCGACCGATCACAGAACAGAGTTTCGATCAGTGTTTATGCCAAAGCAGTGCTTATATGACCTCGGATGCTAATCTGCTCGCGATCATTCCTTGAATCTCTGTAATCCTCTAGCAGCCGTCAATGCCAGCTTGTTACCTCCGCCTCGAAATTGCCACAGGGTTGTAGATCCTCTTATACCTGGCCCAATCGATAGAATCACTGCGATTTCAAGCTGCACATGTCCCTGCCTCTGTCATGCCTCGAATCCTTCTACAGAGCCGGCTGAAGATCAATCCTTAATGCAACACACCAACACACTCATCAGCGACTCTTAGGTGATGAGGCTGCATAATCCACTACTCCCTAGGTCGTTTCACCTTGTAGCTCGAATCCAATGAGTCAACTTGATGGAGTCCAGATGCGCTTCCAAGCCATTATGCAGCTGGTGATCATAGTCTGTCCTAGTCCACGTAATTGCACTAGGGTTCTTTATCACGAAAGAGGGAAGAATCTGATATATGCAGTGCTCGCATTCTTGCGTCCTTGTAAATTGTGCTCGCTGATCACTGCTATTTCATGCCAAGTCGGCTTGAGAAAGAAGTATTGCAAGGTGTAAGAAGCCTGTGGACGCATTTTCATATGTAGTTGCCTAGTAAAGGATGGATGAGCAATGCTGAGACAGCTGAAAGGACGCGTCAGCTCAAGCTAGGATCAGATTTCCAAATGAGAAGACCGGATGAGACCCACGATTGAACCGGCGTATTGGGAGTGGTGATTTCAAGACCGCTGAAGCATAGAAAGCCCTCACTAAACAATGGGGGAGATTGCGGCTGGGGTAACCAGGAGCGGCGTTGTAGATGCAAACCGGGGCAATGCCAAGAATCGCGAGCAGAGTAGGAGCTGGTAGTGATAGAGGAGGCGGAAGCCGAAGAGAAAACAGTGTTGGATTTATATGTGACGTAGGGACGCCAGCATGCTCGCTTATGGTCCGTTCAAGCAGCGATGGGTTAGGAGAGTGGGATCAAGTTAAATAGCTTTCAGACGAGTCCCAATACGTATACACCATGGTGTAGGTTTATGTGGTCCGTGCACTCCCGATTAGGCGACAAACGACATGTTGCTTGTGTATGTACATCGCAATACTTAGCAGCAACATCTAAAGTCCTTAGTATATGTATGTCACGAAGACGGATCTGGAGTTGGGGAACAAAAAACTCGTATTGACCGAAGATCTAAAAGCAGAGTGGGATCGTCGTAACTATAATACATTATTCTGCCCTGCGTCACCGCTTTACATGTGATCCGACTCCCAGCGGCGACTAGCCTTGCGGCGACTAGCTGTAACTTAGCTTTGTGACAATGTAGCTTTAGTTGCCCTGTATTTCTAATGTACACTGCAAGCTATGCAGTAATGATTTATAAAGAAAAGAGAAGTCTTGATGCTGGAGTAGCAAATGCGATCACTAAATGCGCTGTGATATTAGTGACAACTCCCTAGAAATTTAGCGACTGTAAGCCTAAATCCCTTAAAAATAAGCAGTAATTAAAGATTCTAAAGTTTAGCGATCTCAATCCCTAAATTCAGTAACGATTCCCTAAAAATTTAGCGAACTACCTACTAAATTGTAATGGACGCACTATCGGTCAGCGAAGGCTGAGGAGGATAAGTGTGATTTGAAGCATCCATTTTGTCTATTACGACTTCACAGCGAGTCAGCTTAAAACAAGGCAAATGGCGGACAAGTCCGGTTGAGCAGCCAAATATTTGCAATTGCTGTTGACAACATTGCTAAAGTACGAGAAATGAAGGAGTTAAATGTGTCTATGCTCGTGGGTGAAGACAAATCCAACACTGTCAGCAAGAAGAGCCGTTGTGCCTTCTGGCTGCATTCACGGTCGTACTAATTATCCCTGAATCTTCAAACTAAACAGGTTTAGCGGCGCGTCGATTTCCAGAAGGGGATAGCGCGAGACGCTGGGGGGGATGTAGCGGGCGACTGGTAGCGGCAGGGAATTGGGTCGCTCTTAGTGGTACGTAGGCAGCAGCCCTAAACTCGCCTATATTATGTCTAAATTGCACTCCGGCTTGACGTATTCCCTCCTGTGATAATCAGCAGTTAGATCATTGACACCGCATTTCGCAATCCAATTTCGTAGAAATTCTTAGGGACCGGGTCTGCCTCCTTCAAGCTTCAGCGTGCTCGTGCCAGTCCGAAACCCGGCGAATGACTCTTTCTCTATGGAATGGAGATTGGTGGTAGGGCAAGTCGCGGCTGCATGCCATGCCGGATACGGAAGATCAAGGTACGATCAGGTGATATAGTGCATGCAGGCCCCACACCGTCGAGACTTCCCCAATGCAGGACAGTACATCTAACAGAAGCGTGAGCAGTGCGACCAATCAAGGCCTCAGTGTCAGACATGCGTGAAGAGATCCAAGCATTGTTATGGCTACCGTGAAGAGGTCGATTTGATATTTTGCGACCAGAATGAATTAATTGGCCGCAAAGTCAGAGAAACCCGCAAAGCACACAAGTACATTGGCACTCCAGACCTCCCGATCGACCCAAACAACAGCAATGACCGCCCATCCGACAGCCTCCTACTAGCAGAGAGTTCGGGGTCTAGGGAAAACTCCACCCTGTTGTCTCGAAGGCCGCTAGTCTCTTCGAGCGAACCTAATATCTCGAAAATACAACTGGACGTGCCCGATAGAGAACAGGCTTTGAGTTTATTCTTCCATCAGTATGTCGCCCTCGGAGATGCAGACGGGGAGATCCCCGGCTTCAACGATACCTTCCCTGTGTTTTATCGGCAAGCGCTACCAAACTCATGCATGAAACACTGCGTAGCCGCCACTGCTTACGCCAGTCTCGCCAACCAGTCTCAGTCTCTGGCGGTCAGCCGCAAGACATGGGAAGCCTATGGCACAGCTCTGTCATCCGTCAATACTGCTCTTGCAGATCCCGCGGAGGCGTTGAAAGATGAAACGCTGTGTGCTATTTTCGTCCTCGGCATGTTCGAAAATATCACCGCTAAGCAGTCTCAGGCCTTCGGGGTCCATGGATGTGGATTGGACCGCTTGCTGCATCTTCGCGGCAAGCAACAATTCGAAACGGAATATGGGGAGCAGGTATCGCGCGCGGTCTGTACTTTCTTGCAGATCCGCAATCTTAGTTTAGAAAGACAGCCCCCACCACACGAGGAGTATTGGTTTATGAACGTGCGTGGCTGTGTTCCCTATCGCCGTGTTATGTCAAGCGTTTCTCGTATCTGCCGGGTCAGGGCAGCTGCTAAGGAACTGCTGACAAACATCGATAACTCTCCTTTTGAAGATAGCGGCGCATCCTTGTCGGCACATTGTGCTGCATTGACTGACTTGGTGGCCGAGATGCAGTTGGTCAACAGTAACCATTGGTTGTGGGTCGAAGGAGCATCAAGCGTTTGGAGCTATAGCGCTGTCCTTGTTCCCCGCCTAAGCATAAACCGGCGGTCTCATCCGGACGAGGCAGTTCATATATACCACAACCTTTGGATAGCAAACCTATGGAACTGGACTCGTACTTCATGTATACTCCTCCAGAACACCATCCTCAAATGTCTAAGGAAGCTGTCGTCTATCTCCTTAGAGCAACTGCCAAACCATGATACGATCGAGGCAAATGCCAAAGAAACCATTAAATCAATCATTCGCGATATATGTGCCAGCCTTCCTTTCTTAATGGGCGACATCGACAGCCAAGGAAACGTTATCGAAACCTCGCAGAGGTTCGGGTACTGTGGCCAAAGCATGGCACAGTTGTGGTTGCTTTGGCATTTCCGCGTCATGTCAACTTCGGGATTTGCCTTGCCTCATCAGTTGATACTAATAAAAGAAACATGTTATAGAATTGGATATGGGAAAGGTATTATGCAAGCTGTGTTGTAAAATGTTGTCACTCTTGAATAATTAAAGGCTTCCTATAACTTTTTCTTGTTTGAATTCCATTCCTTTCTAACTGCTTTACGCGTTATGTAGGTAAATATATCTGAGCTAAATCTGTAACAAACTAGTAAGGGTCTTTAGTCCTTAAGATATATGACCACTCAGCCGACTCCAACTGACTTGGAGGTAATGATGCGGAGAACATGATCATGGAGGTTGCTCTGTCGCGACCGACCTTGACCTTCATCACTTTAACCCTCTACCTTCTACTTCATCATCTTCTTCTGTTCTGCATCAAGCTATGGAATCCGAATACCTAACACTAAGTACTAAATAGAGTTAGGGCTGAATCCATTTTCCAGCCCGCCAAATACTGCTAAGCAGTGAGAAACACCCTTAGCTGAATCTGTTTTCTTGGGGGGAGGCTGAATCTATTTATTAAGAAACTATAGAAGGAGCAGTTGGAATTGCCTTAAACTTGAGCATATAATAAGAGCAATTAAGGCGACCGCCTAGAAATTCCATTAGGAAGGTAGGTTGTTGTGTCTTGTTGGGTAGGGTTACAACTAAATTTAAGCAGAGACGCACGTAATCAAACAGCAATTGCAACAGCAGAGTGAAGCAAAATTGTAGTGTGCAAGCTAGTATTGCAGCACGGCGGGAATTCTGGTGGGCAGGTAGAATTCGAATAGGTAGGCAAGAATTAGAGTGGTTAAGGCAAATGATTTGAAGCAGAAAGACAAAGGTAAATTTTCAGGGCGGAGGGATAAATAAGAGTGAGATAGATTAAGTTGGCAGTAAATTTTAATAAAAATCAGGCAGTTGGGGTGAAAGAAGTTTTTAATTTTCATATGTTAGAGAGAATTTGTCAGGCGCCAGAACATACAGCGCATAGTTCAGACCGCTGCACATGTCACAACGCTATGGAGCGTGGTTTCTCCGGCCAGCGCTAGCTGGCCATGCTTAAAAGAATGACATTCCCAGAAATGGAAAAGGTAGTGAGTAGTTCCTTGAATATTACTGTCATTCTGGAGATCTGTCTTTACATCCCGTGATCACCCACGTGACACCATAGTATCGTGCCACAGCCTATCGACTCCCTACTGGAGACCCTATGTGACGGGCAGTCTTACAGGATTAAAATTTCGAAGTGAGAAATAGTTAAATAGCAAGCAGGATTTTAAAAAGCTGCATCGGGCTTGTTTAGCGTGTTTAGTGACTTGCTTTTGCTAATCTTCCCGGGTGTCCCCGTTACCGGAATAGGCTTAGATCGCGCCACTGTCTAAATTCCCGGGTTTTGGACTAATCAAAATTTGTCGGGAATAGGCGGTAGAATAATATACCATGCTGAGGCTGAGGTCGGGTTTAATACGCGACATGCAGGCATAGGAATTACATGTAAGTTGAGTATATATCATACCTCAATCCGGCGACATGATTTCTCTAATTTCAAGCTAAGAAAAGCGTTGGAAGGATATCAAGTAAGGTAGGTTGTTGTCCAGGTTCTACCCCATTTGGGCTGGGACAGACGTTGTGCTAGCCCAACCCTTGCCAGTCCAGTTCAGGTTCTAGCATGCTGGCCATTGTAGGGCATCCGTCGGCTTTGAATGATAATGACCGTTGGAATCACAGAAGAATAGTAGTGTTTAGCTTAATGATTCCATTGCTTAATGATGCTCAAGTGAACGGGCTCTTTACCCTCTATATATAATAAGTATAAGACTTTCTAGAACTTCCTAGGACTTCCAAACAGATTGAAGTCTGTAGTCCGCAACCGGTAGTCCTTAAACTCCTAAAGAGTCCGAGGACGTCCAGCAGTCCGATATGATTGGTGTAACCATGGATTAACAGCCACGATTGCTGTATTCCAACACATTACAGCTGAACAGTCAGCTAGTTGTGCATGTAAAATGGGGTAGAATCAATACAACACTTCCTATTGTGGTGGGGTTCCGTGGTCCCCTATAAAAATCACATGATCAGAGCCCGCAATAGAGTATCGATGCATTTAGCTAGCTCGTAGACTACCTTCGAGCATAATCATTTTTCTTTACAGTTATCTTTACGGGCAGGACAGGTTTTACGGGTGTTTTACGAGCTTTACGGATACAGACTAGATTTACGGACGATATACGGACATTTAGACAGAGATTTCTTTACGGACACAGAATACAGTTGTTTCTTTTGTGTGTTTTGCTTCGAGATTGTACGCTGACCTACCCGTTGCCCTGACGATCGTGTACTTTGACGGCACACCCATTCTATCTCTCCACACTATTCTACTCCCTAAAGTGGAGAAGCAAGTGGACCCAACTGAGAGAGACAATAACAGACAGGTAGGGCGACCTAGCTTATGCCCTAGGAGGTTGGAGTGAACGCAGAGATAGGAGGAATGGTTGCTTTGTGGATGGATTACGAGAGAAATGGAAACCTAATTTGAAGGACATTAAAGCAATTGCTGGAAATGTGAGCACATCGTGAATTGATTGACTTGCTTAATTGATTGAAGAATTAGGGTGGGCATATGGCCTCTATATATTCACATTCGTGGTGTGGCTTTTCAGCCGTAGGATGCAAAGGATTCTGTAGGATCCAGGATTCCCTAATAGCCACAATAGCTATAATTCCAACAGCAATAATTCAATATGCGATTAAAACAGGAAGGTTCCAACCTAGAGCAATTGTAGGAGAGGAAATAGAAATGGCAGAAGAGATAGAAGTAGGGAACGTGACAGGAGCGAGTGAGGATGATGTAGGACGTAGCCGCTGACTACACCTACAGCCGCAGACTGGTCTCAGATCAGCTAGGTCTTAACTTAGAACAATAGCAAATACTGAAACAGTTTAGTTAGCTTATAGCCCTTAGTCGGCAAGAAGCTTATGTATTTAATCGACCAATCAATCAATCAATCAATCATTAAGGACAGGGTTAGGGGAGGCTCTAAAAAAAGGTGCTCAAGAAAGATATTCCTTATTTCTTGTAAATACCTAAAGAATAGTAATTCAGATTTATCTCTCTCCCTTCTGAACTTTCTATAGTTTGCTAACAAAAGCATACAATTTAATACCCAGTGTGGCCCTCTAGCTTATGAAATGTGGTTCATACGTGCTTAAGATGGAAATCTTATACTACGAGAAATACGCTAATGAAAGAAAGATTGCACTCCATGTCCAAAAGTGTTAAATTGCTGTAGGGCACGTATTACCTGGGCCCCCTGCTGGTGTAATTGTAGTTGTGACAGTGCCTTGATTACACGTGCAAAGGCCATCACTGTCTTCCAAGCTCGGATCAGTGCAGTACAGCGACGAGGCTGCGGCGGCACTAGTGGTAGCTGCCGGAATAGTCGTGGCACAATCTGTCTTGGAGATCTTCGTGAATCCAGATGGCACGGCCGTTCCAGATGGAGCACACCAGCTCGTTAGCGTCTGACCGACGTTGGTCGCCCACGCGAGCGGCGCCATGGTACCTAGGCCACAGGTACAATAGCATTGCGTGCCGGTGGCGCCGATGACTTCCGTAGTTGCGGTCGCCGTCGGAAAGATGGTAGTTATGGGGAAGAAGTCTGTGATATCGCAAGCCGTCTTGCTTGGGTATACTTCAGTCATAATATTGAGGTCCGTCCCCAGTGCAGCGACACCCGACTCTACGATCTCATCCCAAAAGCTAGGATCCGGTTGCAGAACAGGCATGTCGATTCCGGGTTGCCAGCTCTCCCAAGGTGAATCAGTCAGGAATTTTCCCGTCGCATTTACGACGGAAGTACCATCTCCCGTATCGTTGGCTGAGTTGTACTCTTTGGATGGGATGGGAGACATAGAATTACTGAAGTGCTGTTGCACGTAGATGGCGACGGCATCAAGAGCATACGAGTCTGCGTTGACGTAGGCGTAGTCCGTACCTCGATTCTTGGCTAGGTCCCAAGTATCCTGAGCGCGGTAAGCGTAGTCCTCTGTGCGAGGCTGCGACACCATTGTGTAGTGCCAGATTTCATGGAACATCACCTCACCTGCGTTGGTCTGGAAGTTCTCCATAACGCGCTGGGCGTCAACGCTGCCGGCGGCGCGGTTGATTTGCGTAGCAAGTGATTCAATCTTAGGGGCAAGGCCTGGACAAAAGACAGTATAGTGGTTGCGCCAAAGGAAATAGATACTGGACCACGAGTATGCTACCGTACCAGGACTACATTCGTTGCCATAGTCATAACAGTACCAGTAGATGTATTCTCCGGAAGGTGGGTCATTGCTAAACACTTTTTGCAAACGGCCAAAGTTCTCTAATAACAAGTTAGTTATGGTGCAAACGGAGTTGGAAGTATAAAGTCGCTCAGCATACTAGCTATGATGCTCCGATAGTTCCACTCAAATGGTCCCCACCAGATGTCCGAGTTCCAGTCCTTCCCGAGCCATTGTGTGTGGGGAATGTTGAAATCATACCCCGGAATCCAAGTAGTTTGTGCAGTCATCAGTGACCTGGCTTCCTCCCATGAGTTGGTGACCCATGATCTTAGGCTATTGGGATCGGTTGCGGAGCCGCAGCCCTTCTCTATGAACTTCCGCGGTACACCACTGCCGAAGGTTTTGGCGTACGTGCTGTAGTCGCCATCCCATCTATCAACTGGGTTGGTTATACTATCCGAGTCGTTTCCTGGGAAGGGCCAAATATCTGAGACATCGTCTCTCTTGTCCTTGAGCTTGAAAAGAGTGTATTTTCCACTCCGTTCCTCCTTAAGCAGGGGACTTGTTGCTACAAGGAGAAGGAGACAACTCCATACCATAAGTCCAAGTCCGCGCATTTTGCTACAGCCAAGTCGTGAAAAATTGAGGAGATAGTAAGAGGTGTTAGAACGCAATGCTATGAGTGCTTGAACATAATGATCACTCTATAGCAGAGAAAGTCCTCGATTTAATACTTCCAAACTTTCTGAGCAACAACCGCCTTCCAACAAGGTTTGCTAAGCCTTCATACTGTGCCTTTCAACCCCTGAGGCTAGGTACGATGTTGGTTCGAAAGCCTCAAGGTGCCGCAGAGCCGCCGAAGCGGCCGCAGAGCTGAGAGAGCCAAGAAAGACGAGGGTCGGTGGCAGATGAGCTGAGTGAAGGAATAAATGACCCAAAATATGCATCGCTATAGCTGAGATTGAACGACCAACTTGTCCGCAGGTTGAGCAGTACAGAAAGACAGACAACATGTTACAGGGCTTTGTTAGTCATGGACCTTAGCCTCAGAGACTTCGAGCTGGTGGTCAAGAGGCGGGCCTGGCTATGCCAGCAGAAACCCGACTGTTGGTTATCTTTATTCTCGCATTCGTTCACTTTGGATTTCAGGAGTGAATCCTCAAGTTTCATGAGAGTGGCCTGTAACACCGAATTGGCCAATTCGGTTTCAGAAAATTACCAGAATCAGTGATTGAACGAATCAGGGCCTAATTGGCTAATTTGGCACAATTGAGCTAATTGGGGGGCGCGGGCGCTTACATGCCAACCGATCGATTCACCGAATTGGCCAATTCGGTGTTAGGCCCAGTTTCCCGAGCGATTATATATAGTTGCGTTGTGAGGCAGTGTACGGCCATGGAACCCCGTTTGGGGGCCAATAACGAATTTTTTTGGAAATATCTCAATCGGCAGTGCACCATCCCACATCACACTCCCAATATATCCCACATCACATTCCTAACTTAACCGCTATCCCACATTCATACTTTTAATCGTTTGCATAGATTGCAGCCCCTCCTCAGTACATCGTGCTAACTCAATCCTCGCGTCACCATCACCTCATGCTTGCTCGAGATGCGAGGTATTCGCGTTCTCAGCATCGTCGCTTCCCTCTATTTTCTGGCTGCCGCTCAGGAGCATGATGGGCCAATATGGCCATGTCCTTTTGAAAAATGCGACAGATGTCCAACAGCTGCTGAGGCCAAGTCTGCTGGGATTGGCTTTGCACTGGAAATGGGCTACGGGTACATCTAACTGCCCCCTTTCTTAGCAGTCTGATCGTACAATTCAGTGCTGATATACATCATTCAAGAACTGTCGCCATCAGACATGATGACGGATCCTATGAGGCGGTAGCTAAGATCTTGGGCTCTAAGCCATATGTGTCTCTCATGCAAGAGCTCACTCAGCCCGCAAACTTCACTCCAGATGGCAAGCGAATCCCAGGCGGCATGTCATGGAGGGATTGGGTACTATGGCGAGCTAAACGTCGCATGAACAAGATGCTGGGCCGGCCAACAACGCCGCAAGTGGTCGGTCTCTCAGCTATGGTGTCTCAGCTTCGTGAAGCCGCTCAAGCCAAACTCGGTGCACGAGTCAAAGCCGCGGTTCTCAGTCAACCTGAATATGTGACAGTCACAGAAGAAGAAGTTGGCGATGTTTTCGACTATCTCGGTATCAAGAACCTGATGCCTGATAAACGGGATCCGTTGTTTAGTCAGCTCTTCGCTACTTCAGCAGCTTACGCCGGGTACGGTAAAGGTTTGTGTCGAAACTACACTGATGTGTATGGTTGCGAAACAGAAGAGTATTTCTTCCCTTCGAGGTGGAACCTCTTTCTCGACTACAGCCAAGACAGCTTGAGCGGAGGCTTTGATCTTGTAAGGAAAGCCCGTATGTTTCGCGTGCGGAACAAGTTCGTTGAGCCATCTCTTGGTCTCCGGCAGCTTTCAGCTTATAAGGATGAAGATGTGTACTGGGCAAAAGTGGCAAATCGCATTCGCGAGTTTGTCAAGTCTACCCTACAGGATGTCCAAGAGCTGGTATTGACCGGCGAGTCTGCGTCTGACCAACGCTTCCGCACAGCACTGCGCAATGCCCTAGCAGATTTCTCGTCCGGACAAGGATCAGTCGTCCTCGAAGGGCAGGAGAATTTTGAAATGTTAAACCAAACTGATCAGCCAGACTTTCTCTATGCCACTGCGAATGGCGCGGCAGAGTTTGCGAAGCGAAGACAGGAAGGTATGGCTCGGTGCCTACTGCCTGACAAATGCAGAGGAAACAGACAGTCAGAGAATGAGACTGCAGCGTCGAAAGAACTTTGAACTAGAATCGATCGAGATATCGTGTATCTAATTGAGACAGCAATAATAAATTACAAAATAAATCAGTAGAGAAATATGCGG
>Ga0335072_10007983_pt1 | contig 15380 bp, 13 predicted proteins | sample Lox_Sample_21_FD_206725 | JGI IMG/M metagenome (GOLD analysis project Ga0335072, IMG submission 206725) | Soil microbial communities from Loxahatchee National Wildlife Refuge, Florida, United States - Lox_Sample_2.1 | ecosystem: Environmental > Terrestrial > Soil > Wetlands | place: USA... | reverse complement strand
CCCTGTTCGCGAAGTTGCGATTGTGCACCGGCTGGGGCGGCTGGAGATTGGCGAGTCGAGTGTGCTGATTGCGGTGTTTTCGGCCCATCGTTCGGCGGCCTTCGACGCGTGCCGCTGGCTGATTGATACGCTCAAGCAGACAGTGCCGATCTGGAAGAAGGAGTTCTTCGAGGACGGAGCAGTGTGGGCTCAGGGCGAACCCTTCCCGGCGGAACTGGCGGCGCAAACGGCCGGAGCGAGCAAAGTCTCATCGCGCTCCAGGAAGACAGCAGCACGGGGGAATCGCTCGAGTCAGCCCTCGCGAAGGAAGGCCGCGAAAGGAAGTCAACCGGAGCGTGCCCGTTGAAGTTGCTCCAGCCCGGCTTGGCGGCATGCGCCGTAATCCTGGTTGCGATGCTGACAACCGTTCCGGGGCGGGCGCAGGAAGGGCCGCCGTCGAACCCGAATCCGCCGAAATTCCACGTCAACGTCCATCTGGTGAACGTGTTTGTGAACGTGACGGATGCCAACGGCGGCCCCGTCGGCGGTTTGCAGCAGAACGATTTCACGCTGACGGAAGATGGCGTACCGCAGAAGGTCGCCTACTTCGATCGCGAAACGAACATGCCGCTCTCCTTGGTGCTGGCCATCGATACGAGCGGGTCGGTGCGCAAGGATACGGATATCGAGCTGCATGCGGCGCGTGACTTCCTGCGTGCGCTGATCCGTCCGAAGGATGGTGTGGACCTGATCGACTTCAACTCGACGGCGCGCGAGGTAGTGCCGTTTACTGCCGATCTGCATCACCTGGAATGGGGACTGAACAACCTCGACTACGGGCCGGCCACGGCGCTGTACGACACGATTTATCTGTCTGCACAGATGCTGGGACGCCGCTCCGGGCGCAAGGCGCTGATCGTCATCTCCGACGGCGGCAATACCGTCCACGGAGTCGATTTTCAGGAGGCGCTCGATCAGGCGGTGCGCAGCGAGGTGATGGTCTATTCGCTGATCGACGTACCGATTCCTAACGACGCGGGCCGGGACACGGGCGGTGAGCATGCCCTGATTACGCTGTCGCAGGAGACGGGCGGCAAATATTTTTATCCGGAGTACGGCGACATCTCGGGGGCGTTCCGGAAGATCTCTGAGGACCTGCGAACCCAATACCTGATTGGATACTACCCGGTGCAGCGGCGCACGGAGTCGGACTTCCGGCGGATTCAGGTATCTCTTAAGTCGAACAGTTCTTATACTTTGCGGTATCGACCGGGCTACTACGCAACGCCGTCGGTGCCTCTCGATCAGTAGTCGGCGCAGTGAGGACCGGCCATTCTGGCGAATGCGCTTCGCGCACGCGCAGGGAGGGCGTACTGTGCGTGCCGGTTGGTATGATCAGAAACGTCGCTTTCCGATGCTGTCAGACTCCGATATTCGCGAGCGTCTGGGCCCGCTCACCGACCCCACTCAAAACCCAGACCAAAAACCGAGAAAGCCTGCTTCAGGGCGAGTCGCCGCATTGGTGATTCTGGCGCTCGTGCTCTGGGGCGCTGGTATCGCGGTGATCGTGCATCTGGAGAGGATTTCTCCACGGGTGGCCGAGCCCGCTTCCGGACACGTGTATCGCTTCACCGATATGCGGCACACGCGGTATTTGACCGAAGGAGGGAGCTATCTGGCATGGGGCGCGGTGGGTGTGCCGATTGTGGGCACTATTGTTGTGTTGGTCCCATTGTTCCGCCGGAGGAAGCCGGGTCAGCTGTTTTAAGCCGGAATCGTGGGAGCCGCGCTACCTTGTCACGATGACTTCGTAGAGATTGTCTTTAGCGAGAAAGAACTTGCTTCCCGACCAGCCGGTAAAGAGTTTTTCGATTTGGCGGTTGGTGTAGACGCGCAGCACGTTATAGGGCTCCGACTCCTGCATCTCGATTTCGGAGCTGCCGGTGAGGTGGTACCGGCAATAGGCGGTAAAGGGGCCGGTGGGCTTGGAGTGGAAGATGGCCAGTACTTTGCCGTCGCGCAGGGTGGCGTCTTTGAGGCGCGCGACGAGAGGTTCGATGAGTCCGGTGGGGATGTAGTCGAGGGTAGCCCACAGCAGGACGACGTCGAACTGGCGGCCGTGAAAATTCAGGTTCTGCTCGAAAAAGCCTTTTTCGTCGAACCGCGGCGGACCACCCTCCTCTTCAGGTGGAAGCTTCCATTCGTCGCGCAGGGCTTCGTGCACGACGTCGGCCATGTAGACGCTGTGGCCCATCTCGGTGAGGAAGTTGATGTTTTGTGGAGAGGTGGGCCCGATGTCGAGCACGCGGAGGCCGTTTTCGGCACGGAGGTGCTTCAGCAACGCTTCCCAGCCACTGGAGTGGCGGGGAATCCTCGGCCCGGTCAGCAGCGTGGGTCCTCGTCTCTCGTCGTCTTTCTTTCTGCGGAACAAGTTCACCATGCGCGGCGCTGAACCCTCGTTTTTTGGATTGTAAACGGGAGTCCGGATTGTACCGAGCGAGGTGAAGCTTCGGCTCAGGTTTTGCTGGTGGGTCGGCCAAAATTGAGCCGGTACTCGGTGACGATCTTCTGCATGGCGCCGCTCAGCCCGGCGAGGGGATCGGTGCCGGCGCGAAGCCTGGATTCGGCCGCTACCGCGCAGCTGACGCGTGCGCCTGTGTTGATGTAGAACGTGACGTCTCCGAGGGAGGGCAGCGGGCTGCTTTCGGTGCGCTCGAAGTGGAAGCGCAGGCTGGTCGCCAGGGCGACGGCATGCAGGGCTGCTTTGCGAATGGCGGAGACTTTTTCGCTGCCGCCGATGTAGCCGCCGCCGGTGCTCAGGAAAAGGCTCGCCGAACCGTCCGCGGCGGCAACGACGGTGACGGTTCCCTTATCGACATGCCAGTCCATGAGGATAACGTGGACACCGTCGCGCTCGACATGGGGCACCTGAAGCTCCAGAGCCTGGCGCCGCAGCTGGGAGTAGATTGCGGGGTCGGCTTTTCGAACTCGCTGCGTTCCAGGTGCGCGGGTACCCGGCGCACGCTGTTTTTCGGGGCGCCACTCCATATTTCGACAATGTACTCGGGTTTGGGCCCGTCGTGCTGTGGCGGCGGACACGTTCTGCAGGATACTTACCAGTCGGTAACGTAGGGATTTAGCTTAAGTAATCAGAGACTGAAATCGAGCCGATATTTGTCACGGTTCCTGCGGAGGATGTCTGGCGCGCCTGATTCCGGGATAACAGGAGCACAGCATTAGTGTTCCCGTCCGGATCCGTGCGTTTTCACGACGAGGGTTATTCTGATCCGAAGTACGCTCGTCGCTTCCCGATGCGGATCGCCATCGTTTCTGATATTCACGGCAACTGGACTGCGCTGGAGGCGGTGGTCGGGGATATGCGCACGATGGCGCCGGATGTGGTTCTGCACGGAGGCGATCTGGCGGACAGCGGTTCGGGCCCGGTAGAGGTAGTGGACCGTGTTCGGGATCTTGGCTGGGCCGGGGTGCTGGGAAATACGGACGAGATGCTGATTCGGCCGGAGGCGCTGGAAAGGTTTGCGGGGCAGTCGAAAGCGCCGGTGGCGTTGTGGGAGCGGGTCCGCGAAATTGCCGGGGCGACTCGGGCGGCGCTCGGCGAGGAGCGCCTGGCGTGGATGCGACTGCTTCCGCTGGAGGTGAGGTTGCCGGATCTCGCGCTGGTGCATGCGCAGCCTGGGGATTGCTGGCGCGCGCTTGCTGCAGATGCACCGGATGCGGATCTGGAGCGGATTTACGGAGGGCTGGGGGCGCCGGTTGCTGCATATGGACACACGCATGTGCCGGGGATTCGGAAGCTGAGCGTCGCGGGGGCGAGGCTGGTGGTGAACACGGGCAGTGTGGGGATGCCATACGATGGCGATCCGCGCGCGAGCTACCTGCTGCTGGAGGATGGGAAGGCGTCGATTCGTCGAGTGGAGTATGACGTGGAGCGGGAATTCGAGCGGCTGGCTGCGTGTGGGTTGCCGGGTGCGGCGTGGATGGCGAAGACGCTGCGGGCGAGAGGGCCAACACTGCCCTGAGGGGACGCGTGCGCCGGTCCCCTGCCCGCAGAACCAGGCTCAGGGAAGTTTCGCGGCTTCGGCAACGGGGTCCCAGTGGTCGGAGCCGGCGAGGAAGGTTTTCGGCTCGAACTGGCGTGCGTCTCTTGCTGTGAGCTGGTGGGTCCAGGCTGTGCGCGTTGCTGTGGCCGCGGCGGGGCCGGTGTTCGCGAACTCGCCGAACCATGCCGTTTTCTCGTTGCTGTCTTTGCCCCAGTTGTTCCAGCCTTCGGGACGGATGCCGGCGGGCAGGTCGGTGCGCACGAAGACGACGCGGGCGTATGGACGCCACGGGCGGCCGAGGAAGATGCCGTTGCGCTTCGGTTCCGGACCGCCGTTGTCCTGGGCCTCGTTTGTGGGTCCGGTTGTCACCTTGCTGTCGACGATGACGTAGCCGGTGGGCTGATCCGGCGAGGTCCGCGACTGCGCGGTGAGATAGCCCGGGCCGCTCGAGTGAATCTCGGAATGGTCGAAGACTGCGGCGGCATTGCCGAAGATGAAGTCGATGGCACCTTCGATATACGAATCGACGTAGTACTGGCGGCCGTAATCGGCGAAGAGCGTGTCCTGATAGCCGAGGAAGCGGCAGTGTTTGAAGATGGCGCGGTCTGCGCGGACGGCGATGGCGACGGCTTGCCCGGTGTTTCCGGCTGAGTTCTCGAAGGTGACGTTATCGGCCTCGAAGCCCGCACCATTGACTTCGACGGTTTCGGTGAAGAAAGTCCCGCCGGCTTGCTTTGCGTTGAGGCTGTTTGTAATGACGGTGTCCTGGGGCTGGCGCCCCGTGCCGATGAGAGTGATGTTGGTGTGATTCTGGGTGATGTTGAGGCGTTCGTGATACGTGCCGGGAGCGATCTCGATCAAGACGCGGCCGGCGGGGCCGGGGAAGGGGTGATGGTCGAGCGCCATCTGGATGGTCGGAAATTCGGTTGTGCCTTCGATGCCGGTTTTTACATCGGGTGAGACCCGCACGTGAACGTCCTGAGCATGAAGAGCGACGCATAGCAAGAAGGGGAGAAACCGATGGAGGCGCATCGGCTACCAGTGTGCCGGGAAGTGCCGGGGAAAAGCTATCGTGCTGGGGAAGAAATGAGGGGACCGCCATTACGCGATCCCCTCACAAGGTGGGCGCCAGGTTTGGCGCAGCAGGAAATGACTACCGCTTCTTCAGGTCGTTGTAGAGTTGGTCGACCCAGAGTGTGCCAAGGCCAGTGGTGAAATCCCAGCCGGGTCCGGCGGTGTAAAGACCGTTGGCGCCGACGAGGATGTCGTGGAAACCGCCGTTTGGATAGCTGCCGAGCAGGCCGGTTCCGTCATAAAGGCTGTAGAAGGTGATGGGAGCGAAGCCGAGCTTCGGGTTGGCGGAGATCATGCGTGCCCAGACGCCCATAGCAAGGGGAGAAGAGAGGCTGGTGCCGCCGACGCCTTCCCACGCGCCGTTGACGTAGACATTGGCGCCGGATTCAGGATCGGCGTCCATAGCAACGTCGGGAATACCTCTGGAGGTGGCCGCGGAACTGGGCACGTTAGCCGCGACCTGCCAGTAGGGCGAGTACTCGAACTGGCTGATGCCGCCTCCGCCCGCGTACCACGCGATTTCGGTGTCGTAGTTGCCGTCGGAGTTGGTGAGCAGCGTGGTTCCGCCGACACCCGTGGCGTATTGCGATGCAGCAGGATAGTTGACCAGGGGAACGCCGGCGGGAACGCCGTTGGTGCCGACGCCGACCGGGCAGAAGGAGCCGGTGTCGCCGGTGGAGGAGAAGAGGGTCTGGCCCTGCGCGGCGGCTTCAGCGAACAGTTCGTCGTCGGCAAGCATGGATCCGTCGAGATAGGGGAAGACTTCGCATTCACCGAAAGAGGCGTTTGCGGCGCGCGCTTTGTCGTCGGTGACCCAGCGGCTGAAAGCGAGTGCGAGATCGGAGTCGGTCATCGAGGTCGCGTCGTAGAGATACAGATGCTTTACCAGACCGCCGGCCATGCCGGTGGAGTACTGGGTGTCGAGGTCCCACTCATCGGCCCCTGATGTATCGGTGCTGGCAAGGCCGACGGGAACAACAGTGACAGGAAATTTCGGAAACCCCCAGCTGGCTTCGGCAGCGCTGAAATCGCTGAGGACGCCGCTGAGATCGCCTTCGGCGATCACGGCGATGGTGGCTTTGGAGGCAGCGGGAACATCGTTGGCAGAGTAGATCTGCCAGAAATTCTGCGGTATATAGCTGACGGCATACTGCGGAGCGCTGGCCGCCGATTGCTTCACCAGCATGGGTTTCATTTGGCCGATGGTATTGAGGCCAAGCACGGCCCCAACGATGCCGCCGAGAGGCGCGGGCACCTGTGCGGGCGAAGTGTTGCCGTAGACAAGGTTGCCGAACTGAGCGAACTGCTCGATGTGTGTGTTGAAGGCGGCAGAGGCCTGGGCGACGGTGCCGTCGGCGCTGACGATGAGGTTGTTGGGCTCAACGTTGACGTTGGTGAAACCGGCGCCCTGAAGATAGCTGACAACCTGCTGCACCTGCGCAGTGCTGGGGGCGTACGTCGCAGCGAATTGTGCGGGAGTGAGGCTCTGGCCGTAGAGCGGGTTCGTCGGGTTGTTGATGTTGCGGATGTACGTGTTGAGCGCAGCCTGGTTCTGCAGCCTAAGGGCGACGCGAACCGTGAGGGCCTGATCGGTGGGGAGCGCACCGTAGTCGGCGGCGGATTCAAGTTGTGCAACGGAGATGCCCTGGGTTGCTGTGCTGGTCCAGGCGGATTGCGCAGTGGCGGCTATGGTGAAGGTGGAGGCGAGGGTCGCGGCAAAAAGCGCGGCCGCAAGACAGGTCTTGGATCGCATGCGTATGGTCTCCTCAGGGTGAGATCGAACTGCGGTGGCCGAACTGCGTCAGCCGACTGCGGATGGCCGAACGTATGCAAAATGCGGGAATAGAAAGGTTGGTTGTCCTCAGCCAGGGGTGAAACGCGAGAAATTTGGGACGAATGGTACCGGGAAGTGTGAACAGGAAAATTCGTCACAGGAGCGGTGGCAGAAAGTTCCTGAATACGGGAAAAAGTATCCGCGCTTTAAATTCGCGGAGAAAACAAAAAGCGATGCTATTGTCTCGGGAAGATGGCCTACACGGTGACAATCGACGGGAGCACTCGCATCTTTGCCGATCTGAAGACTCTGCTGGCGAAAGCTAGTCCGGCGAGGTCGGGTGATGCGCTTGCGGGAGTCTCCGCGGAGAACGAAGAGGAGCGAGCGCTGGCGCGAATGGCGCTGGCCGAAGTACCACTGGAGCGCTTTCTCGAGGAGTTGCTGATCCCGTGCGAGGAGGATGAGGTCACGCGGCTGATTGTGGACACGCATGATCGTGCTGCGTTCGCAGCAGTGCGTGGACTGACGGTGGGCGAGTTTCGCGAGTGGCTGCTGAATCCGGAAACAAACGCGGAGACGCTGACGGCGACGGCAGCGGGGATCACGCCGGAGATGGCGGCGGCGGTATCGAAGCTGATGCGCAACCAGGACTTGATTCTTGTGGCGCAGAAATGCCGTGTGGTGACGCGGTTCAGAAACACGCTGGGGCTCCCCGGACGGCTTTCGGTGCGGCTGCAGCCCAATCATCCAACCGACGATGTGCGAGGCATCGCGGCGTCCATGCTGGAAGGACTTCTGTATGGCTGCGGAGATGCGGTGATCGGGGTGAATCCCGCGTCGGACAGTTTGCAGGCGGTGACGCGACTGCTGGAGATGATGAACGCGTTTCGGGAGCGGTATGAGGTTCCGACACAAACATGTGTGCTCGCGCATGTTACAAATACGCTGCGTGCGATGGAGCGTGGGGCACCGGTGGACCTGGTGTTTCAATCGATCGGCGGAACCGAAGCGACTAATTCCAGCTTTGGCGTTTCGCTGGCGTTGCTGGAGGAAGCGCGCGCCGCGGCTCAGGAACTGAGGCGCGGCACGGCAGGCGATAACGTGATGTATTTCGAGACGGGCCAGGGCAGCGCGCTGTCGGCGGGCGCGCATCACGGCATCGATCAGCAGACGTGCGAGGCGCGAGCCTACGGAGTGGCGCGGCACTTCAGGCCGCTGCTGGTGAACACAGTGGTGGGATTCATCGGACCGGAGTACCTGCTGGACGGGAAGCAGATTATCCGCGCGGGGCTGGAGGATCATTTCTGCGGCAAATTGCTGGGGCTGCCGATGGGATGCGACGTCTGCTACACGAACCACGCGGAGGCGGACCAGGACGACATGGATACGCTGCTGACGCTGCTCGCTGTTGCGGGAGTGAATTTCGTGATGGGTGTGCCGGGCGCCGATGACGTGATGCTGAATTACCAAAGCACGTCGTTTCACGATGCGCTGTATGTACGCAGCGTGCTGGGGCTGGGGCGGGCGCCGGAGTTTGAGGCGTGGCTGGAGCGGATGGGAATTTGTAACAGCCACGGTGACCTGCTGGAAGCGGGTGGAGAGCGCAGGCTGCTGCCGGAGGCGAGCGAGTGGCTGGGATGACCGATTCCCGGGAGGGCGGGGCGCTGCGGAAGGCCGATTCAGGGGCAGATGTGTGGGCGCGGCTGCGGCAGTTCACCCCGGCACGCATTGGGCTGGGGCGGGCAGGGTGCAGCCTTCCCACGCGGGCGCTGCTGGACTTCGATCTGGCTCATGCGCGGGCTCGCGATGCGGTACACGCGGCCTTTGACGGAGAGCGGCTGGCGCGAGAGGTACGCGAGGCCGGGTTTGGCGATGCAATCCTGGTTTCGAGCCGAGCACGCGACCGGATGGAATACCTGCTGCGGCCGGATCTGGGACGGGCGCTGGACGGGCAGAGCCGGGAACGGCTGCGTGCAGGGCACACGGGCGAGCCGATTTTGGCGGTTGTGGTTGCCGACGGGCTTTCAGCGATTGCCCCGGCGCGCCATGCGGTGCCGCTGCTGCGTGAAATGCATGCGGGATGGAGCATGTTGCCGGGAGATTCCCCGAAACATGTCACAGTCGTGGTTGCAAATCGCGCCCGCGTGGCTCTGGGCGATGAAGTTGGCGAGGCGCTGGGAGCGGACGCAGTTGTGGTGCTGATTGGGGAGAGGCCGGGGCTGAGTTCACCGGACAGCCTGGGGATCTATCTGACGTGGGCTCCGCGGGTGGGGAGTACGGACGCGGAACGGAACTGCATTTCGAATGTCCGGCCGGAGGGGCTGCCGTACGAGGACGCCGCGAGGCGACTGGCGTATCTGCTGGGCGAGGCGCGGCGGCTGCAGTTGAGCGGGGTCGGTTTGAAGGACGACAGCGGGGACGAAAAGCCGGTAGGCTGTAGCCGGTAGCGCCGAAATTGCGACAGTACAGGGGTGTCTGTGGTAACCGCGGGCTCAACCGATTCCAACAACCTTTTAACGTGAATTGCGTCTTTGGGTGGGGGGCAATTTCGCTCTTTTTCCGACGATTATGCAGCCTAAAATAGTTACTGATATGGCAATTCGGTGGTTTCGTCTTCTTATCGCCGTCGTTGTGTCTCTCACCCCTGCGACCGGCGCCTGGGCCGATCCTGCTCCGTTCGATCTGGTCGGGCCGAAGCTTGAAGTCAAGGTCACGCGCGCCGGGAAGGCGCTTCCGATTTCGCAGGTGCCGAACCTGGCGGCTGGCGATCAGGTGTGGATCAAGGCGGACCTGCCGAAGGGGCAGGCTGCGCACTACCTGATGGTTGCGGCGTTTCTGCGGGGTTCGACGAATCCGCCGCCGGAGAACTGGTTCTTCAGGCAGGAGACGTGGGACAAGAAGGCGAGTGAGGGGCTGACGGTCACGGTTCCGGAGGGCGCGCAGCAGGTTCTTGTTTTTCTTGCGCCGGAGACGGGCGGAGATTTCAAAACGTTGATGGGCGCAGTGCGCGGTCGTCCTGGATCGTTCGTGCGCGCGTCGCAGGATCTGAATCAGGCGATGCTCGATCGGTCGCGGCTGGACACCTACCTGGCGGCGGTGCACCTGCTCGATGCAGCGGACCCGGCAAAGCTGAAGGATGCGGCGCCGTTGCTGGCGCGCAGCCTGGGCATGAAAATCGACGACAAGTGCCTGGACCGGATGGCGGAGTTGCAGGCCGCGTGTCTGACCCAGGGGCAGGATGCGCTGATCCTGAGCGACGGGCACAGCCAGTCCATTGTGGAGGCGATGAGTTCCGGACCGGCGAGCGATCTGGCCATGCAGATGGCGTATACGCCACAAGCGGGGTACGGATTTTACAGTCCCTATATCGGTTCGGTGATGGACATCGCGCGCATCCTCGACACGTTTCACACCGCACAGTACCAGTACATTCCTGCGCTGGCGACGCAGCAGGGACCGCAGATTGCGTTGATGCTGAACACGCCGCCGTCGTTCCACAATCCGAAGTCGGTGCTGGTGACGGCGCTGCCGGGGGTGGAAGGGGCGCAGCCGCCGCCGCTGCATCCGGTGGACTCGAAGCAGAACTACTGTGCGGAGAAGAACTCGCTGGTGCTGGCCGTGGATGGGGCGCCGCTGGTTTTTTCGACTGGCTACGCGCACGAGATGACGCTGCGGCTGAAGAAGAAGGACGGGAAATTCATCGATGAGGTGGTGAAGCCGGACGCGGTGAAGGGCGGGCTGGAGCTGGAGGCGAAGGACCTGAGCGCGAGCGATTTTCCCAACACAATCGACGCATCACTGCATGGCTACTGGGGATTTGAGAAGTACGACGGGCCGACGTTCCGGCTGGAAAATACGCATGCGCAGCACTGGGAGCTGGCTGCGGCCGATCGCGAGGCGCTGATTGTTGGGCGCGAGGATGCGATCCACCTTTCGACGGACGATGCCAGCTGCGTGGACACGATTCTCGTGAAGGATTCGGCCGGGAAGGAGCTAAAGGCCGACTGGAAGGCGACGAGTGCGGATCAGCTCGAGGTGAAGCTGCCTTTGAAAGAGGCGCACCCGGGTGCGCTGCAACTGGAGGTCAAGCAGTACGGAACGGTGACGGCGCAAACCATACAGCTGCGCGCTTATGCCGAGGCAGGACATCTGGACAGCTTCACGCTGCACGCGGGCGATGCGCAGGGGATTCTGAAGGGCAGCGGCCTGGAGGAGGTCGCGGACCTCAGCGTGAACGGCGTGACGTTTGCACCAGGAAAAATCGATGCGACGATGGGCAGCGACGAGCTGCCGATGGTCGCGAAGGATGCGAAGGCCGCGGGAGGTCTGAAGCAAGGCGCGTCGATGAAGGCAGAGGTGATGCTCACCGATGGGCGTTCGATGACGGTGCCGGTGGCGGTGGGCGCGCCGCGCCCGGGAGTGCTGCTGATTGGCAAGAGCGTGCAATCGTCGGCCACGAGCACAGGCAGCAACATTCAGCTGGCCAACCAGGATGAGTTGCCGCAGGACGCGAAGCTGCGCTTCAGCGTGCGGGCGCAGTCGCCGTCGGCATTCGGGCGGAGCGAGAAGATCGAAGTAGCGACGGAAGATGAGGCGTTCTCGACAACGCTGAGTCTGGACAACGGCGGCATGACGCTGGAGACGTCGAAGGTGGCCCTGGCGACGCTGGATCCGGCCAAGGCGTTCGGCGCATCGGCTTTTGGTCCGCTGAAGTTTCGCGTCATTGATGGCACGACTGCGGGAGACTGGCAGCCGCTGGCAACGCTGGTGCGACTGCCCGAGCTGCATGATCTGAAGTGCCCGGCGGGCAGCGATCAGCAATGCCGGCTGAGCGGGTCGAATCTGTTTCTGGTGGATTCGGTGGCGAGCGATCCTGCGTTTGCGAATCCTGTTCAGGTCCCGGACGGTTTTCCCGGGTACGTTCTGCCGGTTCCCCATCCGGAGGGCGGGCAGCTCTACGTGAAGCTGCGCGACGATCCTTCGGTGGTGAATCAGGTAACCCTCGCTGCGGAGCGGTTGCCGCCGCCGCCTGGAGAACCGCAGCATCCGCGTGCTGCTTATCATGAGGGCGAAGCTGCGCCGGCGCCCGGCGCCGCGGGACAAACGGGCGATGCCACGGCTTCGCCCGCGCAGCCGGAGCCCGGGACGCCGAAGGACGGCAAGCCCGGCGCGGAACCTGCAAATCCGCAGCAGAAAGAACCCGGGGCTCCGCATGAGACAAAACCGCCGGCTTCTCCGTCCTCACCTCAGCCGCCGCAGTCGGGGCAACAGCAAGGTGGGACCGCGAATCAGCAGGCATCCGATGGCGCGGCAACCGGGACTCGGCCCGAGTCGTCGAAGCCCAGCGACGCAGTCGCTGCGCAGAGCGGAACGAACACACCCGAGACACAGAAGGCTCCACAGCAGTAAATTGAGGTTGCTTTCACATCGGGACCGCGGGCTGCAGGAGGATGGGCCTTGATGCAATGGTGGAAGGTCTCGCTGGTTTTGATTGGCTGCATTGGCGGCGCCCTGGCGCAGCAGCCTCTCAATATGCCTCCGGTATCGCCCGAAGCAACTCCGGCGAACGCCGGACCCATCTCGCTGAACATCGTCGTCACAGATAAGTCGGGTCACCCGATCCATGGGCTGACGCAGGCCGATTTCACGCTGGTGGACGATAAGCAGCCGGCGGCCATTCGATCGTTCACCGCGCACGATGTGACTGCGTCTCAGGACGATCCGCAGACAATGATCCTGTTGATTGACGATGTAAATGCGAATTTCAGCGTCGTGAGCACCGTCCGCGTACAGATCGAAAATTTCCTGCACAGCAACGGGGGAAAACTTCCGATTCCGGTTGGCATTGATCTGCTGACCGATAACGGCCTGGAGGCGATTGCACCGCCCGGCATCGAGGGCAATGCGCTTGCCAGCGTTCTGCACCAGAAGGACGGCCAGCTTCATGTGATCGAGCGATCGGCGGGCTTTTACGGCGCTGAGGAGCGAACCCAGATCTCGCTGAATGGGTTGAACTCGCTCGTCAAGGAGCTGGCCGGCGTAAACGGCCGAAAGCTGGTGGTGTGGATCGGACCGGGCTGGCCGATCTTTGACAATCCCAACGTCACGTTCAGCGCGCAGCAGCAAAGGAATTTCTTCAGCGGAGTTGTGTATCTCTCCGGAATGCTGCGGCAACTCGGGATCACACTTTACTCCATCGATCCGATTGGCCCGGCAGATACAGCCAGCCCGAGAAGCTTCTTGTGGGAGAGCTTCAGCAAGCCGGTGACAAAACCGACGAAGGCCGAGCCCGGCAATCTGGCACTGCAGGTTTTCGCGACGCACAGCGGCGGGACTGTAGCGATCGGAAGCAACGACATCACGGGGGAGATCAAGAAGTGCGCGGAGGATGCGTCGGTTTGGTATTCGATGACATTCGACCCACAGAAGGCGGACTCGCCCGACACCTGGCACGATCTGGCGGTGAAAGTCGACAAACCGGGTGTAAAGGTGCGAACGCTGAATGGCTACTATGCGCAGCCGTGATGCTGCATGATTGACGGCCGACGCAGCGGAACCGCGGAACGCGTGGCGATCCGGCGCGCGGCGCATGCGCTTTGCGATCGGCCGGTGATCTTCGAGGATCCGCTGGCGTTGCGGATTCTCAGCGAGGAGGGCACGGCTCGGGCACGCGAGGAAGCCGCCGATCCGGAGCAACATGAGTGGATGCGCGGGCTGAGACTGTTTGTGGCGGCACGCAGCCGCTTTGCGGAAGACGAGTTGGCGCTGGCGGTCGAGCAGCGCGTGCGGCAATATGTGGTGCTTGGCGCGGGGCTGGACACTTTTGCTTATCGCAACCCGTTTGGTGAACTGCGAGTGTTCGAGGTCGATCATCCGGACACGCAGGCATGGAAGCGCGAGCGCCTGCAGCACGCGGGGATCCCGATTCCGGACTCGATGCGGTTTACCCCGGTTGATTTTGAGCGCGACACCCTGATGCATGGTCTGGAAGCTGCGGGATTTCGGCAGGACGAACCTGCGTTCTTTGCATGGCTGGGCGTGGTGCCCTATTTGTCTCGCGATGCGGCGATGGCGACGCTGCGCTTCATTGGCGGACTTCCTCGTGGGAGCGGTGTGGTTTTCGATTATGCAATTCCGCGCGAGAGCATGGGCGAAGCCGAACGGCGCGCGTTCGATGCGCTGGCGGAGCGGGTGGCGCGGGCGGGAGAGCCCTTCAGGCTCTTCTTTGACCCGGAGCCCCTGGCGGCGGAGCTGCGCGGGCTGGGGTTCACCAGAATCGAGGACATGGACGGCGCAGGAATTCGCAGGCGCTGGTTCGGTGAGGCGAGTGGTGAGCCCAGGCCGCGTGGACGGTCGGGACGGCTGTTGTGCGCGTGGGTGTGAGTGCCCGAGGCGCTGGGAAACCCCCGACGCGGAATGGCGTCGTTTTCTTACAGACATCCATTTGGAACTGCGCATCCATACGACTGCCGCTCGAAAAACGGCTCGGGACTGTCGGTCTCGATTTTCTGCCTGGTGACGTGGGAGAATAGGTGCTCATCATACTTTCCGTGCGACTTGCTCACTCCCCGGCTTTATAAGGAGTTTCCTATGCAAAGCAGCACACTCCAGGCGAACGAACCAAGAGGCGGCAGGTGTCGGCGCGAGGCGCTGCGGTACGTCAGAGTGACGATCGGGCTGCTGGCGGTGACCACACTTCTTGCTGTTGCCCAGGAGATTCCGCCCGGCGCCAATCTTCGGCCGTGGGAGCCGCCGGACGCCGTGCGCCTGCCGGACAAGAACGATCAAATGCAGATGCAGCAACAGCAGCAGGACAAGAAGCTGGCCAACTATGCAGCACTGAATCTGGAACGCCAAAAGCAAATTGCCGCAGACACCGCGAAGCTGGTGGAGCTCGCCAATGAGCTGAAGCAGGAGGTCGACAAGACCGACAAAGACACCATGTCTCTCACCGTCATCCGCAAAGCCGAGATGATCGAGAAGCTGGCCAAAGGCGTGAAGGAGAAGATGAAGCAGACCGCCCGAACCAATTGAGCCGCGGGGCCGAGCAGAAGCGAGGCTCGCGCATCGCACTTTCGCGGGCGGTGCCGAACGATCCTGCCAGGGTTACATGTTGGTGTGGCCGGCGCGCATTTCCTCGTTGAAGGTGGGGCGCGTCACGGCAAGAGCGGCCTGGAGTTTCGCGTGATAATCTTCGCCGCGGGCCAGCAGCGCAGGGGTGGCGGAAGCGTATTCGCCCTGCAGCTCTAGCACGCCCTGACCAGCGAGATCGGTTGCCATCCGCTGCAACTCAGCGGGAGTTGTATTGAGATACTGCGCATCGCGCGGGTCGGCGACCCAGATGGGCTGATTGGCACCGAGGACGCCGGAAAGCCAGTAGGTTTTGAGCGCAAGAAACTCCATGCGGCTGTGGTCGTCAGTATCCGTGAAGAAGAATTTCTTTTGCCAGCGGCTGTAATAACGGGTGGTCACCGGAACGGGCTGGCGGTTGC
>Ga0335072_10007982_pt1 | contig 15381 bp, 12 predicted proteins | sample Lox_Sample_21_FD_206725 | JGI IMG/M metagenome (GOLD analysis project Ga0335072, IMG submission 206725) | Soil microbial communities from Loxahatchee National Wildlife Refuge, Florida, United States - Lox_Sample_2.1 | ecosystem: Environmental > Terrestrial > Soil > Wetlands | place: USA... | reverse complement strand
GAGATGAGCAGGGCAACCGGGCCATGGTCCGGCGCCAGCTTGATGTGAATCCGGAACCAAACAAATAACCTTTGCTTGCCTTCGCGCAGTCCGGCCATCTTGTCCGCCGGAGGGCCTCCATTGGGTTGATCCATGTCTTCGAGGTCGTCGAGCGAATCGGTGGCACTGCGCACCTTCCACTTGGAATCATCGAAGTCGGGCTTGGCCGCGTTAGGGTCTGCGGTGATGCCGATTCTCCAATTCGAGTCGAGCGTCAGGGGAGAGCCCAGGCGGGTGGCGTCAAATGGCCCCGCGGCGGCGGCGGTCGGCACGGAAGACACGGGAGCCGCAGGCTTGGCGCGCATCCAGAACCGATGTCTCTGTTGCGCCAGCGTTTGCATGCCGGCAAGGCACAGCAGCAAAGCCCCCGCAATAACCGGTTTCAGCGTGAAACTGCGAGCCAAGATGCCTCCTGCTTCCGCATGTTTTCCCACTCTAATTCACTTGGCTCCAAGGTCCAAGACCGACCCCTTCTTTTCGGGGAAGGGCAAAAGACCGAGAATAGAGGCGGATGGGCGTGATTCCACAGGGTCAATTCGGCAGTTAATTTTTCTGCCGCGTTGCTGACAACCTGGTGAATACTAGCGTCTAACCAGTTGGAGCGGAACAGATACACCCTTGCAGGAGGGTGCGTCCGGGTCGGAGGCAAAATCGATGCGCACAGCTTTGAATGGGCTCAAGGCGGGCATGCTGGCCGGGTTGGCACTGGCTGTCGCCACTACACTGGCCGCTCAGTCTACCCCTCAAGCGGATCCTTCGCAGCAGCAGCCGGCTGCCCAGCAAGCGCCGGCGCAGCAAACTCCTGCCCAGCCGGCGACGCCGAGCCAATCGCCGTCCGCAAGTCCGTCGAGTACGCAGCAAACCGGCAACACGCCTGCCAATACTCCGAGCGCCCAGCAACCCGCTCCGGGGACAACCCCGGTGGCGGGCGACACGCCTCCGCCCGCCCAGCAGACCTCTGACGATTCAAAGAAGGATAAGAAGCACAAGAAGGACAAGAACGATAACGATAAGGACGACGAAGCCGAGCCAGGCACAACTCCCGTAAAGGGCGACGTTGCCGCCAAGGACGTTGATCCCGACAAGGTGGTCGCCGTCGGCAGCGAGATGGAAAAGATCAAGCCCGGCAGCATCGAGGACGTGAACGCCGTTGGCAACCGCAGCATCGGCGCCCGTGGCATGGGCAACTGGTACTCCACCGACTCGGAAATCAAGATGGGCAAGACCTACGCCGACCAGATCGAGAAGAGCACCAGATTCATTACCGATCCCGTGGTCGACGAATACATCAACCGTATCGGCCAGAACCTTGTGAAGAACTCGGACTGCAAGGTGCCATTCACCATCAAGGTGATCGATTCCGACGAAATCAATGCGTTTGCCCTGCCCGGCGGCTTCTTTTTCGTCAACTCCGGGCTGATTCTCGCGGCTGACGAGGAAGCTGAGCTTGCCGGTGTCATGGCCCACGAAACGGCCCATGTGTGCGCGCACCACGCCGCACGCGAAATGACGCGCATGAACTACGCTCAACTCGGCACCATTCCGCTGATCATGATGACCGGCTACAGTTGGACGGGATACGGCATCTACGAAGCGGCCCAGTTCGCCGTGCCCATGACCTTCCTCATGTTCTCGCGCGAATTCGAGGCGCAGGCCGACTACCTCGGAATTCAGTACATGTATCGCGCCGGGTATGATCCGCAGGCCTTTATCACCTTCTTTGAGAAGATTCAGGCTCTTGAAAAGCGCAAACCGGGTCTGGTCGCCAGGGCATTCGCTGACCATCCCCAGACGCCCGACCGCATTCTTCACTCGCAGGAGGAAATCGCACGCATCCTGCCGGCGAAGGACGAGTACCTGGTCACCACTTCGGAATTCAACGACGTGAAGGCCCGGCTTGCCCGCATCGAGAACAAGCGGCGCCTGCTCGACAACAAGGGCGGCAAGAAGCCCTCGCTGCGCAGAGCCAGCACCGACAATGGCGATCCCAACCAGCAGGCCGGCGACAGTTCCGATGGAACCGATCGGCCGACGCTGCACCGGCGCGAGGATCAGAATTAGTTAAAAGTTGATTCTCCTAAGCACGACACCCATGCCGTAGCGGGACTGAGCAGATCCCGCTGCGGTATTTTTGTCGGCGCTAAGCTGCGTATTCTCCGCAGCTTCCGGGTCAATGACCCAAGAACTTGGGCCATTCGGTGCGCGTGACCCAACGGGCAGGGGCCGAGCCGGTTCCATTGTGACCCAGATCGCATCCCGCCCGCCCATGGTTCCCTGAACTTCCGGCAATTCTCTGAAAAACCTTGAACAGATCGGTGAATTCGCGATATATACAGGAGTACCGGCTCCTCCGCCGGAAATCCTTCCGGGGGCATCTCCCATGCGTAACTCCGCCGCTCGCTCGAACCTTCTCGTCCCTGAAGTACGTGAAGTCATGGATATCCGGCAGGCTTCGGACTACCTTGGCATCTCTCCGGACACTCTTTATAAGTACGCCTCCGAGGGATTTGTGCCCGCGTTCAAGCTGGGCAACCGCTGGCGCTTTAAGCGCTCGCGGCTCGATGAGTGGATGGACCGCCAGTCGGAGCTGAACTCCGCCGAGCCCGACCCCACGCAAAAGAAGCCGGTCAAGCCGGCGATGTGAGCGACAGGGAAAGTGATCAGCAGTCAGAGATCAGGGATCAGTAGTCCCTGATCATTTATCCTTTCCCACGTGGATCACCTACGCCGCATTGGCCAGTTGCGCCGCCGCATGACCCGGGCGGGTCTTCCAGGACTTCTGGTCACGCATCTTCCCGATCTGCGCTATCTCTCCGGCTTCACCGGATCGAGCGCTGCGCTTGCCGTTACCCGGCGGGGTGCGCGTCTCTTCACCGACGGCCGGTACACGGCGCAGGCCAAGGAGGAAGTGCAGAACGCGAAAGTTCAGATCGTCTCAAATTCGCCGGCATTAAACGCGGTGCAATGGCTGGCAGCACAGCCGGGCGTCGAGTATGCCGCCTTCGATCCGGCATGGACCACGGTAGCCGAACTCGCCCGCTGGCGCGCCGGGTTGCCTTCGAACCTGCGCCGCACTTTCCTATCCGCACTTTCCGCGCCGCTGGTTGAGCAGTTGCGCATGGTGAAAGACGAGGATGAACTGGCCATCCTCATTGAAGCCGCTTTGATCGGATGCTCCCTGTTCGACCACATCCTCACGGTGATTCATCCCGGCATTTCGGAGATCGAAATCGCGGCGGAACTGGAGCACCAGGCGCGCATTATGGGCGCCGAGGGAATGTCGTTTGAAACCATCGTTGCATCAGGCCCGCGCTCAGCACTGCCGCACGGCCGAGCGACCGCAGCTCGCCTTCCGGTGCGAGGCTTTTTGACCCTCGACTTCGGTGTTATCCTCAATGGTTACTGTTCGGATATGACGCGCACCGTTTACATTGGCACCCCCAAGAGCAGCGAACGCGATGCGTACCACTCGGTGCTTGAGGCCCAGCAGGCAGCCGTGGCTGCCGTAGGAGCCGACGTCAAGTGCGCGGAGGTAGACGAAGCGGCTCGCAGTGTATTGCGTAAAGCGGGATTGGCAGATGCGTTTTCCCACTCCACCGGTCACGGGGTGGGCCTGGAGATTCACGAATCGCCGCGCGTGGGCGCCGGACAGGCCACCCGGCTCCTTCCCGGCATGGTCATCACCATCGAACCGGGCATCTACATGCCGGGCAAGTTCGGCATCCGCATCGAAGACATGGTGGCGGTGACCCGCAATGGAGGCCAGGTTCTGACCCCCGCGCCCAAAGCCCTCATCGAGCTTTGATACAATCGGCAAGCCAGCGGGAGAGAAGCAAGGAACGAATGAAACCACAGGATTTGCAGGACCTGAAAGAGCTGATTGCGCTGCTGAAGCAGCAGGGGATTGCCGAGTTCGATGTCGATCGCGGCGATTTGAAAATCCACCTCAGGTTCAGCTCCCCTGATCCTTCCTCATCAGCCTTCTTTGCTGCCCCGATTACAGCGGCGGCTCCGGCGCCCGTCGCGCACGCCGAGCCTGCTTCGCCGCCGCCATCCGTCGAACCGGAAACAGGCATCCACCTGGTGAAATCGCCTATCGTCGGCACGTTCTATGGTTCGCCCTCGCCGGGCTCGGCCCCCTTTGTTGGGACCGGCGATCACGTGGAAAAAGGGCAGGTGATCTGCATCGTCGAGGCCATGAAGCTGATGAACGAAATCGAGGCCGATGCGGCCGGCACGATCGTCAAGTGTCTTGTCTCCAATGGACAGCCTATCGAGTTTGGGCAGCCGCTCTTTTCCGTTCGCCTCGATTGAGATTGGATTGGAAAGAGCGTTTACTTACTTTTTCGAGCCGCCGGTTCTTTCGCGTGCGTCAACTCGAAGGCCGTAGCCCGGAAAGCTGTTCGCCGGGTGTTTGGCTTCATCACGAATTAAAAGATCCCCGCTTTTGAAGGGCATTGAATGTTTAGTAAGGTACTGGTTGCCAATCGCGGCGAGATTGCGCTGCGGGTTATGAATGCGTGCCGCGAACTCGGCATTCGCACCGTCGCCATCTATAGCGAGGCCGACCGTAATTCTCTCCATGTTCGCTTTGCCGACGAGGCCATCTGCATCGGGCCCCCTAGGCCGGCTGATAGTTATCTCAATGTTCCGGCCGTCATTTCCGCGGCCGAGATCGCCAACGTCGAAGCCATTCACCCGGGCTACGGGCTGTTGAGTGAGAATGCCAATTTCGCTGAAGTGTGCCGCGCTTCGAACATCAAGTTCATCGGACCTCCGCCGGAAGTGACGCGCCTGATGGGCGAAAAGGAAAAAGCGCGGCAGGCGATGAAGAAGGCCAAGGTGCCTATCCTGCCCGGCTCTGACGGCGTGCTTTCGACCGCCGAAGAAGCCCTGGAGTGGGCCGAGAAGGTGAAGTTCCCGGTCATCCTGAAAGCCAAGGCGGGCGGCGGCGGCCGCGGCATGCGCATCGTGCGCTCGGCCGAGGATTTGCCCAATCTCTATCACGCCGCATTCACCGAGGCGGCCAACGCTTTTGGCAACGGCGAGCTCTACATGGAGAAGTTCATCGAGCAGCCGCGCCACATCGAGTTCCAGGTGCTGGCCGATGAACACGGCAACGTCGTCTCGCTCTTCGAACGCGAATGCTCCATCCAGCGCCGCCACCAGAAGCTGATTGAAGAAGCGCCGAGCCTGCAAGTGACCCCGAAGATGCGCGACGAGATCGGCCGCACCCTAGTTCACTGCCTCACCGAGATCGGCTACCAGAACGCCGGGACCGTTGAATTTCTGATGGACGAAGGCGGCGACCTCCACTTCATCGAGATGAACACACGCATCCAGGTGGAGCACCCGGTCACCGAGGCCATCACGGGCATTGATCTCGTGAAGGCGCAACTCCGCATCGCGGCCGGAGAGAAGCTCGATGCGATTCTGCCGAAGAAGCTCGAAATGCGCGGCCATGCCATCGAATGCCGCATCAACGCCGAACACCCCCAGAAGTTCACGCCTTCGGCGGGCAAGATCACCGCCTTCAACGTTCCCGGCGGCAACGGCGTGCGCGTTGACACGGCCCAATATGCGGAAGGCGTGGTGCCGCCGTATTACGATTCGCTGATTGCCAAGCTGATTACCTACGGCGTTGACCGTGGCGAGGCGATAGCCCGCATGGAGCGCGCTCTGAGCCAGTTCGTTGTGCAGGGAATCGAGACGTCAATCTCGCTGCACCAGGGAATCTTCCAGGACCCCGATTTTCGCGCCGGCAACTTCGACACGAAGTTCATGGAGCGTTTTTTGGCGAAGCAGGCGGAGTGAGGAATGCGTTCCTGAGCGCCATTGAGCTCCGTTGTGTTTAGGTCTTCGTCACTCGCGCGCACAGCACGAACATGACCGGTTGCAGTATATTCACAGTGGCTTTCAGAACCGCTGAGGCCGGTAGCACGTATCCATTCCCGAGGAGAAGGACGATGAGCTTGAAACTCGGTACGCGAGAAGTGAAGGGAATCATCATCATTGATCTGAACGGACGGCTCACGATGGGCGAGCCGTGCGCTGCGATCCGCGACGAAGTCCATGACCAGCTTCGCCAGGGATACACCAAGCTGCTGCTGAACCTCGCCGAGGTGAGCTACATCGACAGCGCCGGTCTTGGCGAATTGACCGGGGCCTACACTTCCGTGAAGAACCGCGACGGGCAACTGAAGCTGCTCAACCTCACGAAGCGGGTTCATGACCTGATGCAGATCACGAAGCTCTACACGGTCTTCGATGTATTCGACGACGAAAAGAAGGCGCTTGCCTCATACGGCTCCTAGCGAGTCGGCGCAGGCTGTTTTGTCGCTTGGAACGTTGCGGGCAGGCCGGCGCGCGGTCCCACCCGCGGCAACATGGAGCGGAGCAGAGAACGTCAAGTCCCTTCGCTGTCTGGATCCAAAGGATCTACAACGCGGGTCATTCCTGCGCGTACCTGCATCCGCGCGGGTGCATCTAATTGTGGATGAGCGCAGAACTTAAGCCTACCCATACTCAACCCGGCGGCTTCTCCCAGAAGAATCCCAAGCCCGATGACGGCGTCGTCAATGATTCGCTTGGCACCACGGATTCTGCCGATTCCACTGGCGTGGACGAAGAGAAGGAAACCGGCGACGCGAAGACGCGGAACAGGAAGACACGCGAGGACTGATAAGGATCGCGGGGCTACCAGGTCAGGATGAACGCTCCGCAAATCCGTGCTGCCACGGCGTGCGCAGCCATGTATCCTTGACGCGCACACCTGTTGGAGGTCTGCTGCGTTCATGCTCTTGCGGGCACCGTTTTGTCTTCTCTTTTCCAGTTGCCTCGTTGTTGGCGGCTCGAGCTCGGGCTTTGCGCAAACCGTCGGCTGGACAGCATACAACGGCGGCGTCGACGGCGATCACTACTCGCGGCTCGAGCAGATCAACCGCGCCAATGTTCGCCAACTCACACTGGCCTGGCGCTTCGATACCGGCGAAAAAGGCCAGATCCAGACCAACCCGCTCATCATCGGCCGCACGCTCTATGCCTACACGCCCACGCAGAAAGTGATTGCGCTCGATGCTGCGACGGGCAAGCTGAAATGGAGATTCGATTCCGGCATCACGGGCACACAACCCACGCGCGGCCTGGCTTATTTCGCCGAGGGCCACGGACGGCTCTTCGCCGGCGTGATGAATTTTCTGTACTGCCTGGACGCAGAAACCGGCCAGCCGATGAGTGGCTTCGGTGAAGATGGCCGCGTCGATCTGCGGAAAAATCTTGGCCGCCCTTACGAAACGCAATCTATCGTACTCACCACGCCGGGCGTGATCTACAAAGATCTGATCATCGTTGGCGGACGCAATCCTGAAACGCATCCCGCCCCGCCCGGCTACATTCGCGCCTACGACGTGCACACCGGCGCGCTGCGATGGACGTTCCATACCATTCCGCTTCCCGGCGAACCGGGCTACGACACATGGCCGAAAGATGCATGGAAGACGGCGGGCGCGGCCAACAACTGGGCCGGCATGTCGCTCGATGCGGAGCATGGAATCGTGTACGCGCCCACCGGATCAGCAGTGATGGATTTTTATGGCGGCGACCGCGTGGGCGACGATCTCTACGCCAATACCATCCTTGCGCTCGACGCCGCGACGGGTAAGCTGCTGTGGCATTTCCAGGGCGTGCATCACGACATCTGGGATCGCGATTTCTCTTCGCCGCCCGCGCTCTTCACGCTCCAAAGGAACGGGAAGACGATCCCGGCGCTGGCGCAATCGACCAAGCAGGGATATCTCTATCTCTTCAATCGGCTCACGGGCGAACCGCTGGCGCCGATCCACGAATTGCCTTATCCGGCAAGCGCCGTCCCCGGCGAAGTGACCTCGCCCACGCAACCCAAGCCGGACTGGCCTGAGCCCTTTGGCCGGCAGCGCCTCACCGAAGACATGCTCACCACCCGCACGCCCGAGGCGCATGAGTGGGCCGTGAAGACCTTTCGCACCTTTCGCAGCGACGGGCAGTTTGTGCCGCTGGCGGTGGGCCAGCAGACCATTGTGTTTCCCGGCTTCGATGGCGGAGGTGAGTGGGGCGGGCCGGCTCTCGATCGCGCGACGAATATTCTCTACGTCAACGAAAACGAAATGGCCTGGACCGGCGCCCTCGTTCCGGCCGAGGAGAACGCCAGCCCGGGCGAGAAGCTTTACCGCGATCAGTGCGCGGTATGTCACGGCGTGAATCGCACCGGCTCGCCGCCCGCGTTTCCGTCGCTCGTCGGAATTGAACAGCACGATTCAACTGAGAAGATCGCTGACACTATTCGCCACGGCACAGGCCGCATGCCGTCGTTCCCGAACATCAACAGTCAGCAGATCACGACACTCATCGACTACCTGCGCACGGCGCCCCCGCCGGAAAAGCAGAAGGAACTGACATCGGTTGCGGCAGAAGGAAAGTCCGTGCAGCCGCCGGCCGACGCTGCCGGCGCCGATGTCTATCGCACCAATTGCGCTGTTTGCCACGGCGATCATCTCGAAGGAATTTCGCCGGGGTTTCCCATGCTGATCGGGGTGGGCAGCCGTCTCACCGATGCGCAGATCACGAGCATGATTCACGAAGGGAAAGGAAGAATGCCGCCTGAGCCCGATCTGGAAGGCGAGCAACTCGCACTCTTATTGCGCTACCTGCGTGAGAATGGCAAGCCGCCGGCTGAGGCGGCTGTTCCAGCGGAAGGTGAGGATCGTTTCAATTTCACCGGCTACAGCAAATTCCTCGATCCCGACGGCTATCCGGCTATCTGTCCGCCCTGGGGAACGCTGAACGCAATCGACCTGAAGACCGGCAAATACATCTGGAAGATTCCTTTCGGCGAGTATCCCGCGCTGGCAGAGCAGGGAATGAAGAATACGGGATCGGAAAACTACGGAGGGCCTGTGGTCACCGCGGGCGGCCTGCTCTTCATCGGCGCAACCGTGTTCGATCACAAATTCCGCGCCTTCGACAGCCGCACCGGAAAGCTGCTGTGGGAATACGATCTGCCTTTTTCCGGGATGGCCACTCCAGCCACGTACATGATCGATGGGCGGCAGTATGTTGTCATCGTCTCCAGCGGAGGTCGCGATCCGAAAGGGCCGGTCGGCGGCGCCTATGTTGCGTTCGCACTGCCGCGTTGAAACGGCAGGCCTCGGCCTGGCGACAAGCCAAACGAAACCGCAGACCACCAGCACTTCGAGTCGATGAGCGACTTGAACTGATCGCGACAATCGAGAATCGCCACCACACAGGTCGGCGGACAATAGCCGACTTGCGAGGACAAATCCAGCTTCGATGCGTGAATCGGCTCGGCTCTGCTTGTGATTCCGGCAACCAAATGACGCGACTGTAGTGTCGGCGTTTTCTGTGGCGATGATCGACGATGTGGCCGGGCAGTCAGGCCCTGTAACTCCGAAGTTTGGACGTGCTGAGACGGCAAGAAATAGAGTTTTTACGCCCGGACGGCACTTCTATTCGCCTCGCAAAGCTCCAATCGGATCGACAGCCGCTGCCCGGCGTGCCGGCAACGCAGACGCCAGCAGCGCCAGCGCAAACACGGCAATAGCCGCCAGCGCCAGCACGCGGGGATCGAAGGGGCTTACCTGGAACAAGAAGCTGCGCAAAAGGCTGGAAGCCGCTGCTGCTCCAGCCAGGCCGATCAGGACTCCGGTCAACGCCAGTTTCGCTCCGGAGATCAGCACCAGCCGCACGATGTCCGCGCGCTGCGAGCCCAGGGCCATGCGGATCGCCATCTCCCGCGTGCGCATGACGGCGGAAAACGCAATCACGCTGTAGATGCCCATGAGCGCCAGCAGCACGGCGGCCGCGGCAAAGCTCGAGATCAGCGCGGCGTTGAACCGGCGCGGCGCCTCCGTCCGGCTCAAAGCCTCGTCCATCGAATGAACCTTGGTGAGCGGAAGTTGCGGATCGATGGAGAGAACGGTCGCACGCAACGATTCGATCATGCCGTCAGGCGGCAGCGCCGTGCGCAGCACGATACTTCCAGCCTGCGCGTTCAGCAAGCCCGGCGGCACCAGCTTTCCGTAGGAGGCCATCAGCTGGCTGGAGGGCTGGTAGATCTCGTACTGCGTCGGAGCGTCCACGGCCATCTGCTTGATATCACCCATTACGCCCACCACCGTCATCCAGGGCGTGGGCGTCTTGGGGTACCCCCAGCGCAGGCGCTTGCCAATCGGGTCCTGTCCGGGCCAGAAATGCTCCGCGAGCATGTGGTTCACGATGCAGACCAGGGGCGCCTTCACGTTGTCGGCCTCACTGAACACACGGCCGCGCAGCAGCGGAATCCCCGCCGCGCGGAAGTAATCGCCCATTACCTGAGACGGCCAGGCGATATCTACTTCATTGTCCTTGGGCGGAACGTAACTATCGGCGACGAATGTGCTGTTGCGGACCATTCCTGAAGCGGGCAGGTACGACGTAATTCCCACGGACTCGATGCCCGGCGAACGTTCGAGCCTGCGTAGCAAGGTGCTATTGAATGTATCGATGGCGGCCTGCCTCGAGTATTGCTTTTCCGGCAGCCTATAGTCCGCGGTTAGCAGGTGATCGGTGCGAAAGCCTAAATCCACGTCGCGCAGCTTCTCAAAGCTGCGCAGCAACAGGCCTGAGGCGATCAGCAGCACCAGAGCCACGGCAATCTCCGCGATTACCAATGCAGAGCGCAGGCGCGCCTGCGCTCCACTTGCCGATCCCGTGAGTCCACCGTCTTTGAGCGTCTCGTTCACGCCGGTGCGCGCCGCCGCCAGCGCCGGCGCCAGCCCGCACAGCAAACCGGTTAACAATGCCGTGCCCAGCGCAAACAAGACCACGTGCCAGTCGAGCCGGATAGATTCGACACGCGGCAGCGACTCCGGCAAAAAGCTGATGCCGACCCGTACGGCCAGCGCCGCCAAGCCCAGTCCAATCAAGCCTCCCGCAAAGCTCAACGCGAGTGTTTCGACAAGGCTCTGCCGCAGCACTGCCGCGCCGCTCGCGCCCAGCGCCCGCCGCACCGCAATCTCCCGCCGCCGCCGGATCATGCGTACCAGCAGCAGTCCGGCTAGATTGGCGCAGGCGATAAACAGCACCACGGCAACGGCCAGAAACAATATGCGCAGCAAGGGTCGCGCTTGCGCCACCGTGTCTTCGGCCAGCGAGCGAACCATGGCGCCGATACGCTGTCTGCTCATGTAGGCGGGAAAGTTGCGCGTGATCTGCTGTGCCACGCGCTCGGCGTCCTGCTGGGCCTGCGCGGGTGTCACACCCGGCTTGAGGAGCCCGACCATTCCGCAGCACCAGGCAGCCGCCTCTTTCATCTCATCGGGCGTGGGACTCAAGGGCACCCACAGCCTGCTCTGATCCATCTGGCCGGGCATGAGCGGGAACTCGAAGCCACTCGGCATTACGCCGATGATCTCGTACGTCTTGCGGTTGAGTTCGATCTTGCGGCCCAGGATCTGCGGATCGGCGTGAAAGCGGCTGTTCCACATCGCGTAGCTGATCACTGCTACCTGCTGGCTGCGGTCGTCTTCCTGCTGTGTGAAGGTGCGGCCCATCAAGGGCGCAACGCCCAGCAGAGGAAAGATGCTCGCCGTGACTCGCGCCGCACTGATCTCGACGGGCGCGCCAGCATCGGAGGATTCGTAGCCGGCCTGCTCAAACCCGCCCAGGGCGGCAAAGCCCCGCGTCTCGCGCTCGTAGGTGAGAATCTGCGGCATGGTTACGCCGATATGGCCGTTGCTGCCCATATTTAAACCGGGCACAGTATCCCCCAGCACCACCAGCCGCCCCGGATCGGCAAACGGCAGTGGCCGCAGCAAGATGCCCTCGACGATGGAAAAGATCGCCGTCGTAGCGCCGATGCCGAAGGCCAGTGTGAGGATAGCCGTCACCGCGAACCCGGGAGACTTTCTCAGTTGACGCGCAGCAACGCGCAACTCCCGCACAAACGAATCGACCACCGATTCCCAGCCAGCCGACCATACGTTATGCCGCACCATCTCGCGGCTGCCTATCTCTGCACGGGCCTCGCGCTCGGCATTCTTCCGGCTCACACCGCGATGCAACTTAGCCTCGACGGACGCCGCGAAGAAGCTTCTGAGCTCCTCTTCGATCTCGGCGTTGCGCTCGGACGGGCGAATCAATGCCCGCACGCCTGCCATGAGACTTCGCAGCATGTCTCCCCTCTCTCAGGCTTCAAGAATCCGTTCGATAGTCGCGATCTGGCGGCCCCACTGGCGGCATTCCTGTTCACGATTCAAGAGCCGGTGTCTCGAGCACCACCATTTCCAACGTCCCTTGAACCAGTTCGCGATTGCTCACAACCAGGAAGCGCTCCACTCGATAGTCTAGAGGTATACGGGTGTCTCCTATAGTCTGTCAAGATGTTAAAAAAAGACAATGCAAATTCAGCCATCGCGCAAACGGGAGGCAGCTGGGCCCGTTTGCACGGTGGCATCTTGTCTTCAGTCCGGCCTGTGGAAAACTCCTCCTAAAATTATCGCTTTTTCTTCGCCTTTTTGTCTCGGGATCGAGTATGCTGGCAACGCAACTCGGAGGTTGCACCATGGACTTTCAAAAGGAACTTATCGACGAATACGAGCGGGAAACCGATCGGACGCGGAAATCTCTTCAGGCTCTTCCCAACAATGCCGACCTTGGCTGGAAACCTCACGACAAATCGATGGCGCTCGGCCGCCTGGCCAGCCATGTGTCCGATACGAATGGCGACTGGGCAATGCACACCCTGGCCCACGACAAGCTGGAATGGAAGCCTGAAATGAATCCAAAGGACCCCACAACCAAGGCTGCGCTGCTGGAGCGATTCGAGAAGCAGGTTGCCGAGGTGAAGCCGGTTCTGGCCGCCATGACCCCGCAGAAGTGGGATTCAAACTGGAAATTCGTGGCCGGCGACCAGGTCTGGATCGACGACAGCAAGTACAACGTGTGGCGCACCTGGGTGCTGAATCATCTTATTCACCACCGCGCGCAGTTGGGCGTGTACCTGCGCCTCCTGAACCAGAAGGTGCCGGGCATGTACGGTCCATCCGCCGACGAGATGTAAAAACTGGGAAGAAGGGAATCGCAAAGCCTTGAGTGGCGATTTCCTTCTGATCTTGCGGAGTCCCGAACGACAACTTCGCGTTTCAGGGACTCGCGTGGGTCACGCATTCTGCAGGCAAACCCGGCCGCCTTCGACTCCGCATGCGATTTTTTGAACTGCGCATCTCGCGTCTCAGGAAGCGATGGGCGCTGTCGCCCACCACCGGTTCACTACCTCGGCTTCAGCGTCTGATATTTCGCTATCGAGTATCCCAGTGCACTACCGAGCCACACGTCCGAGGGGAAATGGGCTGACTCGGTGATGCGCGAGCAACTGATGACCGTTGCCAGCGTGTAAGAGAGTACCGGGATCCACGGCTTGCCCCGATGCCGGTACCGCTCCGCGACGACCGTCGCAACCGACCAGACTGCAGTGGAGTGTCCGGAGGGGAAGCTGCTGCCCTTGAACGGCGATTTACCGCCATTAAAGAAGGTGTCGCTGTAGTCCCCATTCAGAGGCACATCGGAGGGACGCTCGCGGCGCGTCACAGCTTTCATGGCAAGGTTGATGACCACACTGTCGCCGTACGCTTCGGCCGCCAGAAGCGACGTATTCACTTCGCGATTGTCGTGCCGGATATAACCCGCGGCCATCAGCCCGGCGGGCAGCGCAATCACCTCGCCCGTGGTGATCAAGGGATCGAACACATCGTTAAAGTCGTCCCAGTTCTTCTGGTGATTGCGGAAGTATGGCGCGTCATGTGGGTCGGCGTAGATCAGGCCGATCGTTCCACCCACGACAACGAGCGTAGGCACAAGGGCGTGGCCCTTGGCGAGCCGCAGGGGAAAGGTCCAGAGATCCTTCTGATCGTGCAGAAAGTCGCCTGGAAGACTGCGCCAGGTTGCCTCGCGCTGCACCTCTCCAGTGGTCGTGTCGACGGCGGGCTGCGCCGTCTGCGCCAGATCTGGTGGCTCCGGCGCCGGCGCCCGCGCTAGCAGCGCCTGATCTAGATCATCCGGCAGGCTGTTCTTGTCCTGGGCGAGAGAGACGGAGTGGTCGAGCGAGAGACAACAGACAGCAATCACCAAGAAATGTCTCGGAAACCAAGTCATCAAAAGGCTTGGATGCAGGTTTTCACGGCTCGAACAGCCCGGGATCGTTGCATGAACAAAATGTCATGAAGCTGCATGGCTCCCGCGACCAGCGGGTCACCAAGGAAACGGAGCTCGACGCGCCTCCACGAACAATCGAATTCCTCCCAATCAACAGTGCCGCCTTTGTCGATCGCAGGTGCGGGAGACTAGGCTAGGAAGGATGCCATTCCAGTTTCCGCGCATCTACCCAATTCTCGATGCGTCTGTAATTCCCGCCGAGGGCCGAAAGCAGTTTCTTGACGCGCTGGGCAAGTCACTGGCGGATGCAGGCGTCACGCTGCTCGAGTATCGCAACAAGATCGGAACCGACGCCGAGGTGCTGTCGGATGCAGCGACTCTTCGGGCAGCCATGCTGGCGCCATATATCAAGTTGATTCTCGATGATCGTGTTGATCTAATTGAACAGGCTGAATTTGACGGCGCCCATGTGGACGCCGGCGACCTGTCGCCTTTTGAGGCTCGCCGGCTCCTTGGCCCAAACCGGATCATCGGCACCTTCGGCGGCAGCGACGCACTGATTCCCGGCGTGCTCGAAACTCCGGCAGACTATTTCTCCATCGGCCCCGTCTTTCCGACCATGACGAAGCAGACTTCCAAGCCGCCCATCGGGATGGAAGGCGTGCGACGGTTGCGCGCCGAAGCGGGGCAGGGCCCCGTGCTGGTTGCGGCCGCTGGCATCACGCTCGCAACTGCACAGGCCGTGCTCGACGCTGGCGCCAGCGTGATCGCAGTTTCGGCGGCCATCTTTCGCACTGCGGATCCTGCCGCCGAGTTTCGCCGCTGGGCGCAAACGATTCATTGAATCAATCCAATGAGCACCAGCCGGAGCGGGCAAAAAAGACAAGACAATTGCGTTTATTTCAATTACAAACGAGCAAGGTGACGACCCCGAGCCTCACTCCAGCTTCAGAGTCTTCCTCCTCGGCCAGCTCCTCCGGGATGGTCCAAACCCTCGGACTGTTCAGCTCCACTGCAATTGTTGCCGGGTCCATGATCGGGTCCGGCATCTTCCTGGTCGACGCCGACATCGCGCGCGGTACCAATTCGCCTGCGCTCCTCATGGGCGCTTGGGTCGTTACCGCCGTGATGACCATGATCGGCGCGCTCAGTTATGGA
>Ga0335072_10007981_pt1 | contig 15382 bp, 10 predicted proteins | sample Lox_Sample_21_FD_206725 | JGI IMG/M metagenome (GOLD analysis project Ga0335072, IMG submission 206725) | Soil microbial communities from Loxahatchee National Wildlife Refuge, Florida, United States - Lox_Sample_2.1 | ecosystem: Environmental > Terrestrial > Soil > Wetlands | place: USA... | reverse complement strand
GCGATGCTCTGGGAGACGGATATTAACACGTTCCTCGGTGCATACCAGATCACGGCGGGTAATAACTACATCGTTCAGGATCAGATCTACTCGCAGGACTACGATGATGGCGGATGGACTTCGGCGACAGCGAATGTTTCGCCAGTTCCCGTTTGCACGAGTACCTCGTGGTCAAATCCAGCAAGTGCCACCTCAACGATCTTAGTCACAATTGGACCGGTTGGACCAAGCGATCTACTAGTCTGTACGGTCTCTGGATTGAGTATCCCAACCGGGGTTGACATTCTCGGGATCCAAGTCACGTGTGATGCTGCTCGTTCTGGCGGCGCACTGGATTTGAATTGTTATCTGAAATTTGGGGTGACCGATTCTTCTGTTATGTCTTCGGCGTTAACGTCTTTCAGCACGCCACAGACATATGGAGGATCATCGAATTTATGGGGACTGTCGCTGACTCCGGCCCTGCTTAACGCTGGATTCACGGCCAACTTCTATCTCACTGGACTCGGATCATCGGGGACTCTCAATAATCTCGTCATTACGGTTTACTATACGGCGGGAACATTGATTGAAATCCCAATTCCTGTGACGATCCAGATCCCCTATCAAGATCTCAATAAGCCACACTTCCCGAAACAGTGGAACGTAATCGAAACCGACATCAACTCACAAAATCAACCATTCACAACAACGCTGGTCTTTGATGATGGGGCGGTAACGCTCCCCTTGGCGAACGCTACGACGACGCAAAGGCAGAAGGTCCAGCTTCAGGTGAACGGTGGAGCTGGGCAGCAGGGATATCGGATGTCTTTGCTTCATACCATCAGCGTCACTACTGCGCCGATCTTTTACCAAGAGAACATATACGCTGCCGAGCTGGCTGCATTCCGGTACACCTTCGATACTTACTGGATTCTTGGCGGAACCGATGAGTTTAAATTAGTTAAGGAATTTTTCCTTGATGTGACCAGCTCATTGGCGACGACATTCAGTCTGTACGCGGATAACTCAACTACAGCCTATTACACTTTTACGGTCCCTGCTCAGCCGCAGCGAGCAACGATTCGCGTGCGTTTCCCTGCGCTCAAAATGCGGCAGTTTAGGATGATCGGGAATATCGCTTCTGGAGACACTGGGCTACAGATGTGGCGGGCCCCGCAGCTTCGTTGGAAACCCTGCAGAGAAAATTCCGGATACACTCTCATGGATTTGGTGACCTAAAATGGCAGAAACGATTCGTTGCTCAATGTGTGCCTCTTACCGCCGACATGTCTGCTGGCTTGTCGATCGCCGCCCGTATTGCAATCGTTGCTACGGTAAGCTATATGACGAAAAAGGATTCGACATTTTCCATCATTCAATTCACCGTGTGACGGAAAATGAGAAGTTCTTTGAAGATTCACCACGAGCGCGGAAGAATCCTTACTTGGAAGCTCGCGATCGCATTATGGCTCAGAGTTGATATGGCAAAAACGAAACCAATTATCCCGATCCAGGCACCCCTGTTCCGCGCTGAGGACTTTGCTCCGGAGAATCAGTATCAATTTGTAAATCAATGGGCCACGCAGGTCACTAACGCCGCCAATCTTGCGAATGGTGCGGTTGGCCCATCTGTTCTTCCTGCTGGCATCGATGTCGCCGGGGGATCCGTTACCGGCCTTGCCACGCCAAAAAATCCGACTGATGCCGTTTCCCTTGGCCATGCGGAAGGGAATTACTCTGCGCCCGTCTTGGGTCCACAGCTCGATCTAGGTGGTTCTAGCGCCCTCAAAGGACTGACGGGCCTTCAAATCAAATTCAATGCTCTACCGGCGTCGCTCTCAAAAGGGATTTCCGGTACGGCAACTCTGGCAAAACTCACAACATTGGGGTCGAATGGGTCTCTGACGTTCGTCGACGGCATCATAACCGCGTATGTCCCTCCGTCATAATTATGTCCGCATTTGTGCGTTGACGTTCCAGCCGCCGACTGCCATAATTCCGTAAACGGAATGAGCATCCTCGACGAATTGAAAGCTGAGAGTTACCGGATCGGTGATCTACAGGCGCTGCCATACGACAGGAATAACCCTATCTTTGGTGAAATGTACCTGCCGGATTTATACCTAGGCTTGGGCGCAGGCAGACGGACAAAATTCTCCAGGAATAATTTGCGCATGCTATTCTGCGGGTTCAATGACCTCAGTTTGCCAGCGATCGTTTCCTACCTCGCCCAGCAAAAGCTGGTCATTCTCGGCAAATGGGAGGGCAATCTACTGCGCACTGGTGGCGTCTGCTGGGCCACAGCAATCATGGGGACCAAGGAGAAGTCAGCCTTTGGCGGCTACGGGTTCCTGCGGTGGATTTGGGGCACAGAGGAACAATTTCTTCTCGGGATTTTGGGCTTAAGCTACATGTTTCAGGAACTGGACCTTGTGCAATTACATGGTCAGAGGTATGCTAGTAACCATCTGACGGCCAATTTCATGGCGCGTTTTGGCTTTAGAGACGTGGGAACTGTTCCAAAACTGATTCAGTGGGATGATCACCTCGAGGATGGTGTCATTTCGACGGTTGAAAGATCTGTTTTTGAGTCAGTTGTGATTCGGGAAGTTCTGGAGGCATCTCGAGACAATGGACAGGATGATCGGCGGGATTATTTACAAAGTCACCAATCTGATAAACGGTAAAATATATATCGGTCAGACAACGATGACGCTAGAAAAGCGTTGGATAAATCATTGCGGACATTCTGGAGGGCTTTGTAGAACGGGTCGATTAAATTATTTGGGCAATGCGATCAGAAAGTACGGTAAAAATAATTTCTCTATAGAAATCATAGATACCGCTTCAAATTGCGATGAATTAGATAGTAAAGAAATTCAATGGATCGCTAAACTTCACTCGACCAATCGTTCAATTGGCTACAACATAACCGCAGGTGGCGCGGGCTGGAGAGCGCCCGAAGGTTATGTAAATCCCAAAAAAGGAAAGTTTAAGCACAGTGCGGAGGCGAAAGCAAAAATATCCGCTGCTCTAAAAGGCACGTTCACTGATAAACAGCGCGCCGCTATGCAGAGAAAACTCAGCAGACCTGGATACGTCAGTCCATGCAAAGGTATTCCAATCAAGCCTGAAACTCGCGCAAAAATATCAGCCACTCAAAAAGGAAGAAAAGTTTCCCCGGAAGCTCTGAAACGACTCCGCGAACGTAATCCGTTTTTGGGTAAGCATCATACTGAGGAAACGAAACGTAAGTTGTCTGAAATAAAGAAGGGCAAACCGGGGCATCCTTTGTCTGAGAATGCGATCCAAGCCTTACGTAATCGTGTTATGCCCGCAGAGCAGAGGAAGCAAATATCAGAAAGAATGAAAGGTGTGGTGTTTTCTGAGGAAACTAAGAGGAAAATGTCTTTGGCAAAAAAGGGTAAGTTGAAATTCAGCAAGAAAAGAGAAAATGTGGGTAAGCCATGGAGTTGTAAATGTATAGCTGGTGCTCATCGTGGTTGTAGGGGGATCCGGTATGAAGATCGTCGGCGTATTGAGCCGAAGAGGCTCCTTTGTGAGTGCGACTGTCATGGCCCGCTAGAATCGCGTTTACTTCCAGTTGTATCACGGCCATTATCAGGAGAACCCCACTATGCCCCGTCTTCAAGGAGGGGGTACAAATTACCTCCAAGGACAGGTGAACAGAGAAAATCCTTGAGTGAGTTTAGGAAGCAATGGCTTAAGGATCACCCAGACTACAAACCAATTACCCCGGTTTGGACGCCGGAACTACGCGAAAAGCAACGACAGAAAAGACTTGCTTGGTGGTCAATGCGTGGGCTGGAAGACCGGAGGCGGTTGACGCAGTCTGCTCGTGAATCTCAAAACGGTAGAAATGAGAAGGGGCAATTCTGTAATGCATTCACAACCGGTTTAATTACTGCCGATTCCAAGGCGCAACTTTCCCAAAAGATCGTAGCAGCGACACTGGAATAGCTGGTTACCTCGGTGTAAACTTTCGTCACCGAGGTGTCCCTATGGGTGGGAAAAACACACCATCTGTTCCATCCAACGTCACGACCGCACAAACAGCCGACGAGAACGCCCTAACCGCGATTGCAGCTCAGCAGTCTGCTAATTCCAACCAACTGTTCAATTTAACGGAACCTGGGATCGCTACCGCTGAGAACTTTTATGCTACTTTGGGGAGTGGTAATCCTTTTGCTATCCAGACGGCGATTTCTCCGGCGACTCAACAAATCGGCCAAGCTGCTGCCGGTGCCCGCCAAAACATCATGCAGAATACGCCAGCAGGCGGCACTAGGAATTTGGCTCTTCAAAACGTCGATGTTGCTCAAGGCGCGAAGGTTGGCGATGTAGCGACACAGGGATATCTGGGATCATTTAATGCCCTTGGGGAGCTTGGCGGGCAAGGAGTAAGTCTTGCTCAGGGTGCAGCAGGGCTTGGAATCGGCGCAACGCAAGGAGCGGCCAATATTGCTTCAACAATGGGAACTCAGTCACTCGAAGCGCAATCTCTCCAGCTCCAGCAAAAGGGTCAGACGCTGGGCGCTTTCGGAGGCTTGGCTGGAGACGTGACCAGCTTGGTCGGCTCCTCTGGAACACCCGCCGGAGCGACAGGCCTCAAGGCATTAACTGGATAAGGAGTTTCAATGGCACAGACAGCGACCTACGATCCGACCAGCCCGACTCCCTATCAGGCCCCCCAGCTGCCTCCAGTCCAGCAGCCAGCTCCGTCCCCGCTGCCGCCTCCGCAGACCCCTGATTTTGGCGGTACCGCGCCCTCGAAGGCTGGCGGTGTTGCTTCGATCCTCGATAATGTCATGCGCGGCTACATGCAGGGTCGCGCTCAAGCGCGTCAGAGCCAAGCGGTAGCCCTCGAAAGAAAGACTCAATCCTCACAAGCGCTCTACAACATGGCAGCGCAGAACTTACAACAGTTGATCGAGTCCTACAATGTTCCCCCCGAGCAGGTACAAGCAATACTCAAGAACCCCGGCCAGAAGCCGCAGGGGATGGATGACGCCGTTTACAAGCAGCTGATGAACGCCAACTCTGTGGTTCAGCAGGCGTGGAGCAATATCCAGCAGCTTTACGGAAGCCAGGTTGAGGATCAAGCTGGCGGCAAGAAGGGGAAGGGTAAAAAACAGAATCAGCAGAATCCACTCCAGATGATTACATCGCAGGATCCCCAAGAGAAAGTGCAGGGACTCTATCAGCTCTGGTCGAAGATGCCGCCGCCAATCTACGGATCGCTTTACCAGGCCGCACAGAATGCGACCATGCGGGCGCAGGCGATCACGACTGAGCAAGGAACACTGGGGGCTCAACAGGCTCAAAATACACTTGATCAAAATTATCTCAACGCCAAAAACGAGAAGACCCAGATTGCTCAGGGAACGCAAACAATGGTTGGGGCCAATATTAAGGGACTGAAAGAGTCTGGCAATCTTCCGATTTGGAATCGTCCCGATGTACAAAATGCGGATGGCTCACATAGCTCAGAATATTCTGTTTCCTTTCAAGACCCAAAGACTGGATACGAAGTGCTTGTTCCAACTATTGTTAATGGAAAATTCCTCACACCTGATGGCAAAAAGCCTCCTGTGGGAAGCGACGCTGAGAAAGCGATGAAAGCGGCAGCATGGCAGCATTATCTCCAGACGGGAGAGAACCTCGGTAAGTTTGATAATGCTGCTGATGCGGACGCGTATGCACAGCAGTTGCATAATCGTGGAAGTCGTGAGGAGAGAATCAAGCAACTCGATGCGGCTATTGACGAATATGAGCGTTCAACGACTGGCAGTTGGAAATCGATTGAATATGAGGATCCTAATAGCCATCAGAGGATGACTCTTTCTTATAACGGGAAAACGGCTCAGTGGCTCGATGCGAATCAGCAGCCGGTCGCTGGACCGCCTTCTGGTTGGGTCGTTGCGCCTAAGCCATCTGTAACAAAGCCACCGAAAGTCACCAATGCCCCGGGTACGAAGCGCATTCTTGATATCACGGATTCAGATGGAACAACGTGGACTCCCGACCAATTGGCAAGAGGGGAAGGTGGCGAGCAAGTTCAATCGCTCTACCGTGGAACATTGGCGGCACAGGATGCGGAGCGACAAGCGGCGAAAGAAAAGTCGGATCAATTTTACGCCCACGCCGACTACTCGAATGCGTTGCAGATCAATCGCATGATCACGGCACTTGATCTCAAGGTGAACGCAGCCGACATCACGAACTGGAAGAAACTGGATGATGCGGCGAACACAAATGAAGGAATGTACGAGCGAGCGCTCAAGCAGTCCTATCCGGCTCCGACTCCGACCAGCGAACAAGCATTGCTGATTTCCTGGGTCCGTTCAAACGTTGCCGGTGCTGGTCGATTGAACACGACAGAAATCCAGCAGGGACTTCGCGCTGGAAGCTATGGCCTGAAGGCGCAGAATGCATGGGATATTGTGACAACTGGAACGTTGGCCCCGGAGCTTCACAACGACTTCGTGAATGATATCCGTAACGCTGCTCAAGCTTCTCGCGATGAAGCGGACAAGTATAAGACTGAACACAATATCTCCGATGCCGATCTGCAGGCGATTGCCGATCACGCGAAGAAGGAGAAGGAATCCACTCCAAAGAGCAAAGGATTTGTTGACGTCGCTGCCGCGATGCAGAAGCCGAAGTATAAGGGCAAGCCGAAGGATGAAGTGATCAAGGAAATTCGCGATCAGGGATACACGCCGACAGAAAACGGCGCTGAGGTGAAGTAATGGCCGATGACTTCTCCGACATCGCGACACCTGTGCCAAAGAAGGCCGACAAAAAGCCAGCCGTGAAGCGGCTTGATGCGAAACCTGCGCCTGCCGATGACTTCTCTGACATCGCTTCCACCTCCATGCCTGAGCCGATGCATATTTTCGGGTCGACTTATGTCACAAAGGATAACGAAAAGGAAGGCCGTTACCTGATGGAGAAGGATGGGAAGAATGAAGACGTCCCGTTCAGCTCTGTGGCTGCTGCAATGTCAGATGGCTTTAATATCGCATGGGTCGATCACAAGCGGTATGCGAACGACTTCAAATATTTCGCAAAGCAGCAAAAAGCCGAGACTCCCCCGAAGGGCTATTGGTCGAATCTCTGGGATGAGGCGAAGTCAATTCCAGAAGGCGTTGGTTCTCTGGTCAAGCCTCCGGAGTCGAAGGCAGGAAAGGTCGCTGAAGCAGTGCTTGGGCCTGCAGCAATTGGCGCTGTTGCAGTGCCGAGACTTCTAAAGAGCGAAGCTCAATCTCGCCCAAAGGCGATCGAGCAGTCAAACCAGCAGGCGGAAGAAGCTAAGGGTATCCGCGATCCACTGATCTCAAAACTTGAAGATATTCGCTCTGTTGCGACTTTAATGTCAGCACTGGTTCCTGTCCCCGGTATCGCGGCAATGACGACGAAGATCAACCAAGCAATTGATCGTGGAGACTTGGCTGGAGCGTGGGGAATGGCGACAGTTGATATTCCTTTATTGCTGACGGGACTAAAGTCGAGCGGGCAGATCACTGACGTTGCCAAGGATACGGCGACAAAGGTGATCGACAGGATGGTTGAGAAGTATCGCCCGACGACTGCTGATGTTGGCGGCGAAAAAGTTCCGATGCTCCAGAGTGAGGCGCATCCAGAGAGTAAGGTTGGCCAGTATGTTGAAGACACCAAGCGCAGAGGTGTTGCTCCACGCCAATTCAAGCAGGTTGAGCGCAAACAGCAGGAAGCGGTAAAGGACGTCATCCGCAATGTCGCCCGCGAGACCTCGGATTTTGTCGGGCCAATGCAGCTTGAGCCTGGTGCCGCAATGTCCGATGCTGCGACGGCTGTCTTCAAGTCTGCGAAGCCAATGTATAAAGCCCTTGATGATTCTCTGGCCTCTGTTCCGAAGGATTGGTCAACTGCCTCGAAACTTCTGAATACCGCGATCGCGAGAGCACAGAAGCTGGGCGTTGAGATTACTCCAGCTGAAGAGCCTGTTTCGGTCATCGTGGATAAGGCAGGAAACATCATCGATCAGCAGGCATTCAGCAAGGCAAGAACTGAGGAGAACCTAAACTCCGGTGAGTGGCATGAAGAGGAGATGCAGCTCAATAAGCAGCCAATTCAGGATTTCCAGGCAGTTCGCTCAGAGCTTCTGGATATGCAGAGGACGGCGCTGGCTGCTGGCGATCTTAACAAGGCTCGTGTGATCGGCGATGAAGTCAGGACCATGAACCAGGAGGCGGAAAACGCTCTTAAGGGCACGGAACTTTACAAGAACTGGCGGGAAGCAGATCGGCTTTGGTCGAAAGGTTACGCTATCTCTGAAGTTGCCGATGCGTTGAACGCCGTCACGAAGGGAACTCCTGAGGGAGTCATCACCGACCCGAATATTTCTCAAGTGCCGACGGAGATTCAAGGTGCAAGTCTGGTGAATCGGTTGAACACTTTGGCTGAGAATGGAGTCCTCGATAAGGCCTTTAATCCTCAGCAGATCAAAAATCTGCGTACTTCAGCCTACATCATCGATCGAGCACAAGCGGTGAGATCGGGAACAAGTACTGGTGAAACCGCTTCGAGGTCTCGCGCTATCACCCACTTGTTGGGTGGAAGTAGCGCTTTGCCTACGGCAGGCGCTGTGGCAGGTGGCATGATCGGCGCTCTCCATGGGCACTTCCTGACTGGGGCTGAGCTTGGTACATTCTTGGGGTTTGTCGGCCAGGTGGTACAGCGGCGAGCACTGGCTACGGCCATGACCACGCTCGATGGAGTGAATGCATTGCGGGACTTGAGTCAAGCCCGTACACCAACCGCATCGACGATCGCGATGCGGAGATTGATCGTTGCGGCTCGCGCTGCTTCAAAGAATAAGGACAAAGTAGGTCCAGCGAGCGATGATCAGCAGAACGACAAAAAGAAGCCGGAGATTCTCGGACCCCAGTCGAGTGTGACGCCAACTCATATCTGGAACGCGGAGACAGAGGAGATTGAGCCGGTTGCGGCGTGATTATGCCAGATCCACAGCAAAAACTCGTTCAGGTGAACGGAATTGGGGTGATCTCTTTCCCGCCGGAGATGCCGGACGATGAGGTTAAGGACTTCATCCGTACGCAATTGAAGCATCCCAATACTCGGGAAAAGGCCCAGCAGACCCATAAGTCCACGAAAAATGAGTTTCCCATGGAGACGGAGACTTCTGAGCACCGACGCCAGAATCCCAATGAACCGCCGCAAGTTCCGTGGCCAGGATTGCCTCATCTCGGTGCAACGATCGTTGATCGGCCTGAAAGTTGGGCAGATAAGAATATTCCGTATACGACCGGAATCGCGCAGACCTTGGCAAAGCAGCTGGTTGGCATCAGTAAGCTCGCAAAGGGACTCGATCAGGCGCTCGATATCGATAAACCATTGCCATTGAGGTTGATGGTCGGTAAACGTGTCATCTCCTTGCCGAATACGCTCGAAGAGCTTCCTGGGATGAAAAAGTTTGATGAGAGCAGCAACAAAAAGATCGAGGAATTTGCTGAAGAAGGCCCTTCAAATAAGGAGGAAGTGCGTGGTCAACTGATCGCCGATCTGGCGGAGCTCGATCTCGGTGAAGAGGGAATGGAGCAGATCGGTAAATTTATCGCAGCTTCTGGAGTACTGTCGAGTTCAGAAAGTCTGAGGAAATTTCTCGACTATTTCGACAAATATAAGGCATTCGCTCATGGAAAAGCAATTTCAAAGCGGACGTCGATCAATGCTTTCATCGCTGGAGTGCAGGCGCTTGCCACTGAGGGCGATGTTGATAAAGCAGTCGAGGAGGCACGGAAATCGATCAAGACACAGGCCGTCTTTGAGGCGGCTGGATTCGGTCTCTCGACTGTGCTGCCAGAAGCAGAAGAAGCGGGTGGCGAATCGAGCAGTGAATCAGGCGAGCCCATTCCCAAATCGCCGATTCTGGCTGGAGTGGCAAAAGAGGCCAGAGCTGAAGGAAAGGTTGAGAGCACGGATGAATACGCGACAGTCGGCATGACTGCCGATCCGGCAGAAACTATCGCTACTCCCGAGGAAGCTCCGTCGCCGGTCGACAGGGCTGTGAAGGCTGGGAAGAAGACTAAGGAAGTATCCAGTCATATGACGATGGATGAGAAGAAAAAGCAGGAAGAGCTGAGTGCTCGCGATAAGTTTCTTCTGGACTCTCTTCGTTTCTGGAGAATCCGACTCCAGAATGCTACAGCAGAAATTGAATAATGGATGACAAGAACAAAAAAGACGAGCAGGTACAGGCGGTCATCAAGGAGATGGGTAAGCCGCGCCAAGCAACCGGCATCGCGACCGAGGAGAGCGAGCATGCGCGACAGAATCCAGCTCAGACTGTTACTCCCGACTGGAATACTGTTCGTCAGGGCGTCCAGAAGATCACAGAGCCGACACCGCTCAATCCCAACACAAAACCAGTAGACAGCTCCTGGGCCGCGAATCGCGATGCGGCATGGAATTCGCTGGTCAATGCCACCAGTGTAGGTGGAAACGTCCTGAAGCGTGCTGGGCGCGTTGTTTTTGGCGCAGTCGACTTCTTCCCACAGACGATCGACATCGTACATCGGCTGTTCTCGCCTGATGAGAAAGTTTCTGAACAGGCTGAAGGCGAACTGCTGAACCTTCATCCTGGTGCCCAGATCGCTGATCGAATGAAAGAGGCGATCGACGACTGGAGAAAATCAAAATCTCTGGCTGCAGAGAATGTTTTGGGCGATTTGATCGGGATGTGGGTGCTAGGCAGATCTGGCCGGGAGCTGACTCCTGAGATGCGTGCGGAGTTGACAAAGGAAGGCGTGGTTCTGCCTCCTGAGCCGAAAGCGGAGTCGCAAAGACTCAGCAAAAGCCAGCCGCCGACAATTGAAGGATCGACTGGTGCGCCGAAGATCAATCAACCACGACAAAGTCCAGCGCTCACTCAGGTTCTTAATGAGTTTCATCAGGTATCGCAGAATCGAATTTACGAATCTCCTGCCGCGACGCCAGAGCAGATTCGAGATAACGCGCAAGCGGTCAGACAGGTAAAAGATCAGATCAGAGCCACTGCGCCGAAGCCTCCAGAGGGAGAGCCAAGCCTAGAGTGGGAAGCGGACGCAGAAAGCTGGCTTGAAAATAACCGATCCTTGGTTCAAAAGCTTCAAGATCTTGAAAGGGAGCGCTATCGCCTGCGCAACCAGAATGTCGGCGAGATTCGCCAGCTGACTGATGGTCGGAAGGTTGTGTTTTTGACCCGTGAAGGTCTGCGTACAATCGCAAATGCCCATTCTGGAACATATGAACCTGATTACGGCATGCAGGGAGCGACGATCGGTAAGGGTGGGGTTGACCCAACGATTCGGATGCTCAAAGACAGCGCCTCGCCGCTCAATGATCTTGTTGCCGGGATGATTGCTCGAGGCCGCAATGCGGATGGATCAGTAACGATCAGCTATAAGCCTGAAGAAAAAGAGCCGATCAGCGACATTATCGCCGTTTTGAGGGAAGAGCTGGGCCACGCATGGCAGCAGACGTTGACAAAAACTGGATCCATGGTCGAGATGCTGCCGAAGGGTGCGTGGCAGACATTGAATGCGATCATTCCCAATGGAATGAAAGCTTATCTCAAGATGAATGGATATGATCTAAATGATCCTGCTGAGACGGTCGCTGAAGCTGGCGCGAAATTGCTCGCATTCAAGCCTTCTGAGTTTAATATGTCTCCATCAGAGGCGGCGAACTTCCTGTTTCAGTACTTTCAGGAAGTTGAAAAAATGCATGGGGCGAAGGCTTTTGAAGCCCTGACCCATGCTAATAAACTAGGAAGACAGGTTAAGGGGTACTTCAGTGGAAAACAACCAAGAACCGAACCAAGACAAAGTCAAGCAGCTGTGGGAAGCGTACAAACGGGAGGGCAGGGAGGGAATCCGCAAAGTCCTCCTCCGCCGGGAAATGGAGGATCTCCATCGGCAGCAGACCGAGCAAGACTCGACCAGCTGAGGAATATCCGCTATCAGGCTGCTGATCAGTCTGAACCGTTTTTCCTGAAGACCGAGGCGATTCTCGCTGACAAGATGCGTGGGCCGATGCCTGCCAATGCCATCCTGAGCATGTTTAATGGCAAAGTGAAGCCGGAAGAGCTGAAATGGACCGGGCTTCAGGATTTCCTTGCCGCCAAAGGGAATACGCCAGTTACTCCAAAGGAAATCAGCGACGTCCTAGCTAGAAATGACCTGACAATCAAGGAAGTGACACGTGGCGGCAGTCCAATGGATATCCTGCGTGGTCGCACGAAGCGGCCTCTTTATGCCAAGTGGGTTCTGCCTGGAGGAGACGATTATCACGAAATGGAGCTCGTCGCGAAGCGCCAGCAGATGGACATCAGCGACTCTGAGCTTGATGCACAACTGCGCAAGCTGGCGAAGTGGCCTGAGAGGTCGTTTGAAGCAAAGAATCCAGCCGACCAGCCAAAAGTCGATCAACTGATCGGTGAATGGAATCTCCGCAATCGCGGATTCAGACATGATCACTGGCCGGAAGAGAATGTTATCGGCCACGTGCGCTGGAATACGCGGATGAGTGTTGACGGGAAGAAATTACTGCATTTGGAAGAGATTCAGAGCGACTGGCATCAGCATGGCCGTGAGTTCGGATATGTTGAGCCATTGAGTAACAAGCTGACGGATTTAGAGAAATATGAGCTGAGGGAAGAACTGCGCAGTGTACGGAATCAGCAGGTTGCCGCCCTACGCGTCGGAGATAGAGGCCGGTGGGAAGAACTGAAGGCCAAGGGTGACGATATTGAAGCCAGACTCGGGGTGCCGAAGAGCCCGAGAGCTGCAGCTGACGCTCCCTTCAGGAAAACGTGGCCTGATCTGATTTTTAAGAGAATGCTCCGCTATGCCGCAGACCACGGTTACGACGGTGTTTCGTGGACTCCTGGAATCGAACAGGCGGATCGGTATAGCTACGCCGATCACGTTCAAGATCTCCGCTATGAAGATATGCACGATGGCACCTATCGTGTGAGTGTGGTCTTAAAGCCCGTTGGTACGAACTTTCTGTCTGATGCAAAGTCTCTTGGAGATATACCGAAGAGTAAGTTGGCTGAGACATTCGGCAAAGCGGTCGCAGAAAAGATCATTAACGGAGAAGGGCAACTAAGCCAACCGGGGCATCCTCGCCGTGTGTTGAGTGGCGTCGATTTGAAGATCGGCACAAAGGGAATGAATGATTTCTACGACAAGATCATCCCGTCGGTCGTCAATGATATCGGGAAGCAGTGGGGAGCGCGGGTCGGCGAGACTCACGTGAAGTACTGGCACAACGGCCACGACGTCGAGCAGACATTCCAGTATCTTCCTGTGACCCCTGAGATGCGCCAATCGATCTCCAGTGGTAAACAGGCAATGTTCAACCGCGTCAGTCCAGCGGAGATGCAGAAGCTTGATGCGTTGCGGAGCGCTGTCAGATGATTGAAATCAAGCCAGGTCTGTTTGTTCATGCATGTCATGTCGCTGCGGTCAAGGAAATCGACGAAGAGAGCTGCACAGTTTTCATGATCGGTCAGTCGGCTACGGATGGAGGATTTTTGGTAGAACGGCCAGCGCTTGAAGTGGCTACCGATGTGGCTGAAACTCTTCTTGAAGAGGAAGGCGATTTTGAAGATGGCAAGTGACGTTTTTTGCGTTCGTTTTCGGCTTCCTTGGCCTGTTCATCGATAAAATCCTGCCACCTGCGCCAGCCTGAATTTCTCTTGTCCTGCCTGCGCTTCCAGACGCGCATGATCCGATCCACTCTCAGTTCCAGTTCGGTTTTCTCCGTTGCCTTCAGGACGTCTGCGATGCTCTTAGCGTCGCGGAAGGCTTCGTAGATGTCATAGCCTCTCAGGGATCGTTGAGGTTCAGGCAGGCGTGCGATCCGATGCAATTCCTCTTCGAGGACTTTGTCGAACGGCAGGGGACGAACAAAGGTATTGCCAGATCCTTTATCGATTCCGCAGAGGATGTTCAAGAACATCTGCCTATCGAACCGCACGCGCTCTGTCCATGGATAGAGCTGATTGAAAAGCTGGTGGAAGGCGAGGATGGTCATGGTTTGGCCGAATGCTACGTCGATATAGAGCGGGATGTTGTGTTCCAGAATCAGCCGTTTGAGAGTCCAGTCCGAGAGCCCCAGCATTTCTCTCACATAGTAAAAGGGAACGATCGGGATTAGCGGTAATGGCCCAAGCGCCTGCCGGAGCCAGGTCATGGCGGCAGGTTTCGGCTTGCCGACCATGTAAAGAAAAGGATGATCTGACACTTTCAGGGGAGTCAGGTAGCCTTCTTTGACCAAGAGAAATACTTTATCCTCAGTAGTTTGCAGTTCCACTGCCAGATCGGCGACGGAGATTGGCTCCTGGCTCTCAAGTTCCGCCTTGGCGGCTTTAAAGGAAAACTGCTGCTTGATTCGGGATTGCATACCAGATTGTACCCTCAGAAAGCGTGGATGTTACCAAAGTGCTGTTGAATGGTCACCAAATCGGCGTATATTGAGAAAATCACGGAGGATAAGGTGGAAAAGTCAGACCAAATCAATGAACTGGCCGCTGCATTGGCCAAGGCTCAAGCGTCATACACCGCCGTACCCAAACAAAAAGTTGCCAAAGTCAAAAGTCAGCGAACTGGGGCTGAATTCACCTACAACTACGCCGATCTAGCCGATATCCTTCAGATGGCTATTCCCTGCCTATCAGCCCAGGGACTTTCCTTCAGCCAACCCCATGTCATGGTTGACGGGAAACTCCGCGTCCGGACTCTACTTTTACATTCTTCCGGCCAATGGATGATGTCTGATGGCATCGAGATCTCTGAAGAAGGCGATCCGCAGCAGTTTGGCGCTGAGTCCACCTATTTCCGCCGTTACGATGGCTGTTCATTGATCGGCGTAGCGCCTGACGAGGATACTGATGCCCAACAGGCCGGTCAGCGCGTTACTGGCAACCAAGCGCTGAAGACCCAAAAGAAATCTGTGGAAAAAGCTGAGGAAAAGGTGGAAAAACAGGCGGCGGGCCCTTCTCAGACCTCGGAGTCTTCAGCAACTTCCAATGGGGAAGAGAGAACTACGGCTGGGGACGATGACGGCTCACAGGTGATGCTCGATCGCGCCAAGGAACTCCACACGCTGGCCGACGTCGCTCATGGCGGAGTAGATAAAGATCAGCTGCAAGCCTTTCTGCGTAGAATCGGCTACAAGTCCGAGGTGGACGCCGAGGGAAAGCCAATCAACAGTTGGCTGGCGATCTCACGACAAGGACTTTATACCTCTGTTCGGGCGTGGATTTTACAGAATAAAAAAACATAGATTACAGTACGTTCGGGCGCGGTGTTGTATCGCAGGTATGGCC
>Ga0335072_10007980_pt1 | contig 15383 bp, 11 predicted proteins | sample Lox_Sample_21_FD_206725 | JGI IMG/M metagenome (GOLD analysis project Ga0335072, IMG submission 206725) | Soil microbial communities from Loxahatchee National Wildlife Refuge, Florida, United States - Lox_Sample_2.1 | ecosystem: Environmental > Terrestrial > Soil > Wetlands | place: USA... | reverse complement strand
GCGGGAACGGCAATTACCGGACGATCGTGCTGGCTCCGCACTCGGCGCAGGAGATGGCCGATCTGACCGCGCTGGCATTCGAACTGGCAGACGAGTATCGCAACCCGGTGGTGCTGCTGGCCGATGGGTTTGTGGGGCAGATGATGGAGCCGGTCGAGTTTCCGCAACGGGCGACGAAGATGTCAGTTCCGGAATGGGCAGTAGCAGGAAACGCGGAGTCGCGCGGGAACCTGATCACGTCGTTGCACATGGAAAACAACGAGCTGGAGCGGCACAATCTGTATCTTGAAGCGAAATATCGCCGCGCTCAACAGAAAGAGCCGCGCGCGGAGGACTTGTACGCCGAGGATGCGGAAATTGTGCTGGTGGGCTACGGGATTGTGGGACGGATTCTGAAGGCTGTTACCGCCGAAGCGCGCGCCGAGGGCATCCGTGTAGGCTTGCTGCGGCCGATCACGCTCTATCCATTTCCGACGTTGGAGTTCAAACGACTGGCCGGCAGAGCGCGGGTGTTCGTAGTAGTGGAGATGAGCAATGGGCAACTGATTGAGGATGTGCGGCTGGCGGTGAATGGGGCGCGACCGGTGGAGTTGCTGAACCGCATGGGAGGCAATGTTCCATCGCATGAAGACGTGCTGGAACGCGTTCGGAAACTGGCTCGACAGATGCCGTCGGCAATGAGGGCAGAAGAGGAGCGATTGGCTCATGTCTAACGAATCGATTGCGGAATACGAAGTTACGCACAGCAAGCCGAAGGCGCTTTACGAAGCGTATGAGCGCAAGGATGAGTTGCAGCACCAGACGCATTACTGTCCGGGATGCGGACATGGCACGATTCAGAAGATGCTGGCGCGGGCGATCGATGAACTGGGCATTCAAGACAGGACGATTCTGATCAGTCCCGTGGGCTGCTCGGTGTTTGCGTACTACTACTTTGACGTGGGGAATGTGCAAGCGGCGCATGGTCGCGCCTCGGCGGTAGCGACGGCGGTGAAGCGCAGCCGTCCGCAGAGCACAGTGATCAGCTATCAGGGAGACGGAGACTTGTCGGCGATTGGCGCGGCGGAGATTCTGCATGCGGCGAATCGCGGCGAGCCGATCACGGTGATATTCGTCAACAATGCCATCTACAGCATGACGGGCGGGCAGTGTGCCCCGACAACATTGATCGGGCAAAAGAGCACGACGACGCCCATGGGACGCAACCCGCAGAATGAGGGCTATCCGCTGCGCGTGAGTGAATTGCTGGCGACGCTGCAGGCGCCGGTGTATATCGAGCGGGTGGGACTGGGCGACAACAAACAGATTGCACAGGCGACGCGGGCCATCAAAAGAGCCGTGGAGAACCAGGTGAAGGGGTTGGGGTTCTCGCTGGTGGAAGTGCTGTCGCCATGCCCGACGATCTGGAAGATGAGCCCGGTGGAAGCGCAGCACTGGGTTCGCGACGTGATGGAGAAGACCTACCCGCTGGGCGTGGTGGTTGATCGCACCAAAGATGCGCAGGCGCGGCCCTCGCTAGATGCCGCCCCGCCGCTTGAGGAGATTCCGAGGATTCTGGGCGTGGATCATGAGTCGCCGGAAGAAGATGCGGCCGAAGGCGGAACGCAGGTGAAAGAGGACATCGATCTGCGCGTGCGGGTAGCTGGATTTGGCGGGCAGGGAGTTCTGTTGCTGGGAGAAGTGCTGGCGGAAGCGGGGCTGGATGCGGGGCTGGAAGTGTCGTGGCTGCCCTCGTACGGGCCGGAGATGCGTTCGGGCACATCGAACTGCCATGTCCGGCTATCGCGGGAGCCAATCGATTCGCCGCTGGTGACGGTGCCCAATGTGCTGGTGGCGATGAACGAACCGTCGCTGAAGAAATTCGATGAGAGCGTGCGGCCCGGCGGATGGGTGATCTACAACGGCGATGCATTTCCCGAGGAGTGCGCCCGCGAGGATGTGCATGTGCTGGCGCTGCCGTTCACGCGGATTGCCGATGAACTGGGCGATGCGCGCGCGGCCAACATGGTGATGCTGGGAGCCCTGCTGGAGATTACGGGCGCGTTGCCGCAGGCGAGTATTGACGCGGCGTTGCGGCGCCTGGTGAAACATCAGCGCTGGATCGATCTGGATGAGCGGGCGATGGCTCGTGGACGCGAGCTATTCAGGGAGTCAGTCCGGGGCAACGAGGTGTGCAAATGAAAGCTGAGGCGGATCCGAACCTGATCGTGTATTTCGGCGGCACATACATGGCGCTGAAAGAAGCGCGAGTTGGCATCCTTACCCATGCGCTCCACTATGGGACGGGCGTGTTCGAGGGGATTCGCGCGCATTGGGATGAGGCGGCGAAGGAGTTGTTTGTGCTGCGTCCGAGGGAGCACTATGAGCGATGGAAGCAGAATTGCGGGATTCTGCGCATCGATGTGCCGTTATCGGCGGAAGAGCTCTGCGGGATTACGGTCGAATTGATGCGGCGGAATGGATTCAAGACCGATGTATATGTCCGGCCGCTTGCATACAAGTCTGCGGAACGAGTGGGAGTGAGCCCGGACGATCAGGATGCTATTGCGATTGTGGCGCTGCCGTTTGGGGAGTATTTGCACGCAGACAAGGGGATCCATGCAGGTGTGAGTTCCTGGCGGCGGATTGAGGACAATGCCATTCCGGCCCGGGCCAAGATATGCGGAGCGTATGTGAACAGCGCGCTGGCGAGCGACGATGCGCGCCGGAGCGGATTTGACGAGGCGATCCTGCTGAACGAGAGCGGGCACGTTGCCGAGGGGGCGACCTGCAACCTCTTCATGGTTCGCAAGGGAGCTTTGATTACTCCTACGGCAGATGAGAACGTGCTGGAGGGGATCACGCGGGACACGGTGATGCAGCTTGCGCGGCGGGAACTGGGGCTGGAGATCGTGGAAAGGCGCATCGACCGCAGCGAATTATATATATGCGATGAATTGTTCTTTACAGGAACGGCGGTAGGCATTGCGCCGGTGGTGCGGGTAGATCATCGGCCAGTGAAGAACGGGACAATCGGCGCGATCACGCGCGAAGTACAGCAGTTGTACTTTGATGCGACGCGAGGACACTTGAAGAGGTATCGAGAGTGGCTGGTTCCGATCTACCAACCACAGCAGGAACTGGAGCCGAACGCGGTTTCGCTGGAAGAGATGCACGTGGTTTGAGTTGATTTGCTGAGAAATCCGTCCGGACCAGACAGAGGCGAGGAGGGAAAAATGCTCACAACGAAGACGACGGGAAACGCCTACGACGTGGCCCTGGAGAACTTTGACGCGGCAGCGAACGCGTTGGAGCTGGACAACGATATCAGGGAAATGATCAAGTACCCGGAGCGCGTGCTCACGGTAACGGTGCCGGTGCGCATGGACGACGGGCACATTCACCGGTTCGAGGCATATCGCGTACAACACAGCTCGGTGCGGGGGCCGGCGAAGGGTGGGATCCGCTATCATCCGCAGGTCACGCTTGACGAGGTGAAAGCGCTGGCGACCTGGATGACGTGGAAATGCGCGGTGGTGAACATTCCGTTCGGCGGCGGCAAGGGCGGAGTGACGTGCGATCCGAAACATATGGCGCAGGGCGAACTGGAACGGATGACGCGGCGGTACACGAGCGCGATTCTTCCGCTGATCGGGCCGGAGCAGGACATTCCAGCGCCGGATGTGTACACGAATCCGCAGACTATGGCGTGGATCATGGACACCTACAGCATGACCAAGGGATATCCGATTCCCGGCGTGGTGACGGGGAAACCAATCTGCCTGGGCGGCTCGCTAGGACGCAACGAGGCGACCGGCCGCGGCGTGTACTACACGATCGAATGCGCCTGCGAGCATCTACGCATGACGTTGAAGGGAGCAACGGTCGTGGTGCAGGGGTTTGGGAACGCAGGCTCGATTGCAGCGCAGTTGCTTCATGAAGCCGGAGCGAAGGTCATCGCGGTCAGCGATTCGACCGGGTGCATCTTCAACCCGCATGGCCTCGACATTCCAAGCCTGATGCATCTAAAGGCGCTCACGGGACGGGTGCAGGGATTCCCGGAGGCGGAGAGCATCAACCCTGACGAGTTGCTGGCACTGGATTGCGACATCCTGGTTCCGGCGGCTTTGGAGAACACGATTCATGCCGACAACGCGGGAGCCGTGCATGCGCGGATTGTGGCGGAGGCGGCGAACGGACCGGTCACTCCGGCTGCGGATCGGATCCTGCAGAACAAGAGTGTGTTTCTGATCCCGGACATCCTGTGCAATGCGGGGGGCGTTACGGTGTCGTACTTCGAATGGGTGCAGGATGAGCAGCACCTGTTCTGGGAGGCGCAGGACGTCTACAACCGCCTGGAGCGGGTGATGAAGACCGCATTTCGCGATGTGCTGAAGGTCCACGAGGAGCAGGCAGTTCCGATGCGCATTGCGGCCAACATGGTGGGTGTGGGGCGCGTGGCAGAGGCGGTGAAGATTCGGGGAATTTATCCATAAGAGCAGCTGTTAGCTTCTAGCCGCCAGCAAAACTGCGATCAACGTGAGAGCGGGTGTTCCCAGGCCCCAAAAGAAGGAACCTGGGACACCCGGTACTGGAGGGTATCTTTGCTTTAAGAAACAGTGTTCAGCCTACGGTGTCGATTTCGCTGACGTTGTCGAAGATGTGGCCCATTTTTTCCTGCTTGGTGCGCATGTAGCGCTCGAAGGTTTCCTGCGCTTCGACTTCGGCGGAGACGCGCTGAGTGACGGTGATGCCGGCGGACTCGAGCGCGGCAACTTTGTCAGGATTGTTGGTCATGAGACGGACGCTTGATACGTTAAGAAACTTGAGGGCTTCGGCGGGGAGCTCGTATTCGCGATAATCGGCGGCGAAACCCAACTTAATGTTCGCTTCCACGGTGTCCATGCCCTGGTCCTGGAGCTCATAGGCCTTGAGCTTGGCCATGAGGCCGATGCCGCGACCCTCCTGCTGCTCGTAGAGAAGGATGCCGGCGCCTTCTTCAGCAATTTTGGCGAGAGCCATTTCGAGTTGCAGACGACAATCGCAGCGAAGCGATCCAAAAACGTCGCCGGTGAGACATTGGGAGTGAATTCGCACCAGGGGCGGCGCGGCATGAATGTCGCCCATGACGAGAGCGACCAAGCCTTCTACCTTTGCGACAGCGGCCGGAGCAGATGGAAGGGTGCGTTCGAAGCCCAGGATGCGAAAGTGTCCCCAGCGGGTGGGAAAGTCCGCTTCAGCGATCTTCTTTACGTTCTCAAGTCCCATGCTTTCATTCTACTTTGCGCGGAATTGCGGCGAACCAACAGGTGAGGTTTCGCACCGCAAATCGGGGCCGGAATGGGACGGCAGCCCGTCCAACCGTTTGCACTAAGTGATTGAAAAACTGGTGGGATGGGTGCGGCGCGCGCTACAGTGAGAGCAATGAGTGACACGCTTGTCCTGATCACGCTGCTGGTGAAGCTGGGCGTGGTGGCATCGGTAGCGAGCGTTCTGGCGCGCGGCAGCACGTTCAGGCGGCTTTTCTTTGCGGAGAACCGCAGGACCGGGCAAACGCTGGCGCTCCTGGCCTTTTTTGTCGTCCCGCTCACCTTGGGCGTATGGGTGCGAATCGCGGTTCCGAACTTCCTGGCAGCAGACATTTCCTTTGAAACGATCATTTTGCTGGGACTGTTTCTGGGGCCGGGATGGGCGATGCTCGGCGGCGTGGTGCTGGCAGTCCCCGCCATGTTTCATCACGAGTACCTGGCATTGCCGTTCAATGCTGTATTGGGTTTGCTGGCGGGCGCGCTGGGCGGATTCGTTGAGCGGGAGGAGATCTGGTCGTTTACGCCATTTATCGATCTGAGCCTTTACCGCTGGATTCGACGCAACCTGCGCAAGCCGCGCATCGACCGGCAGTTCCTGATGCTGTTTTTGATTGTGGCGGCAGAGGGGTGTCGGGATTGGCTGGCGCACACGTTTCCGCATCGGCTATTTGCCTTGCTTGCCAGCCAGCCGTGGCTGCAGGTGATGGTTTTGTTGAGTGCGCCGATCGTGGTGGGCATCGCGATCAAGGTATGGAATGCGCTGCGGATTGAAAACACACTTGAGGAACAGAAGCGTCTGCTGTTGGAGGCGCGGCTGGATGCGCTGCAGCGGCAGATCAATCCGCATTTTCTTTTCAATACGCTGAACTCGATTGCGTCACTGGTGAGAGTGCAGCCGGAACTGGCTCGCGAGATGACGGTGAAGCTGGCGAACATTCTGCGAGCGCTTTTGAAGGATCACGACACGTATGTTCGGCTGAGCGATGAACTGAATTTTACCGATGATTATCTTGATATCGAAGTGGTGCGATTTGGTGCGGACAAGCTTCGCGTGGAGAAAGAGATTGATCCGCGCACGCTGGACGTGCTGGTGCCCAGCATTCTTTTGCAGCCGCTGATCGAGAACAGCATTAAGCACGGCCTTGAACCCCGCATTCACGGCGGTACGGTGACGCTGCGCAGCAGATTGGAGAATGACCGGGTGCTGATTGAAGTGGCGGATGACGGCGTGGGCATGGGCGGCCGGCCTATTTCGGCTCTGCAGCGCACCGGGGCCGGCATCGGGTTGAAGAATGTGCAGGAGCGACTCGAGGTGCTGTACGGGAACCAGGCGCAGTTCAGCGTGGTGAGCAATCCGGGGCGGGGAACGCTGGTGTCGATCGAGATTCCGACGAGTCTGGCAAGAGATCCGTAGGATGACTCAGTCCCGCGCCTCGAGAGCAAGCACGGCGTAGGCAGTGGCGGCATCGCTCATGAATTTGCCGACGTTGGAATTGGGATCGCGATTTTTGTTAAGCGACCACGCCGGCCAGGCCCCTGTGGTTTTGTCCTGGTTGGCGACGAGCCAGTTGATGCCCCGCTTTTCGTAGGAATTGGTGATGTGATTCTCTTCGAGAGCGAGAATGGTGATTCCCGTCGCATAGCCATCGGGACGGGTTTCGAGGGGAGTCTTGTCGCGACGTTCCCAGGTGCCGAGATCGGTGAGGCTCCAGCCTCCGTCTACACGCTGGCGACCATAGATCTGCTGCAGGAGGCTTTTCCGCTGGGCTGGGGTGAGGAGGCCGGGAAATTTTGCCGAGGCCCAAAGGACGACAATCTTGTTGAGCAGCGGCTGAGAATCGTAATGGCCAATGAGATACACACGCAGTGCGGCAATATTGCCGACAACTTTTGGGTCGGTGGCGTAGTTGTCGGGAGCGTTGGCCACAATCTCCGCTAGTTGGGCGGCCCAATAATACTGCGACTCTTTTGACTCCCAGGGGGTGTAGTTGAAGTTCTGCCAGACCCACGCGCCGGCGTCTGGACCGGTCCTGGATTGGAGCGCCCATGCGTTGTCGAAGGCGGTGCGGGTAATCTCGCTGAGGTGACCACGGCGCATATCGTAACTGGCAAGGATCACGGCGTTCAATACAGACTCGGCATCGCGCGACTCGACGGCCTTGCCGGCTCCATAGACCGCATCGCTGTAGAACGGCTCGACGTCGGTCCACATGCGGACTCGCTTCTCGACGCTGGCGAGCATGACCGACTCAGACGGCGGTTGTCCTTCGGAACTCAGGTCGTTGTCCAAAACCGGGCGCGCGAGGGCGTAAGAAGCCTGGGTGTGGCAGGAAACGCAGAGGGTTCCATGGTCCTTCTTCGCACGATCCCAGGACTGCCACCAGATTTCGCGGCTGTCGAGGTAGCGGGCAGCGGCATCGCGATCCCAAGAGGCGGAGGCGGCGGGGATGGTTCTGGAAGCGGCGACAACCGGACCTCTGCCCACACCAAGAATGAGAAAGAGGAGCGTTCCGGCTGCAGCCATGGACAAACAGGCCAGGAGCGGCTTGTGGTTCATGCTTTTGGACCCCCGAAAGGCTGCTACACAAGCGTGGATTGACGATGAGGAGTTTGCCAGTCGGTTTCAGAATACGCGCGCGAAGGTAAGGATCGTGCAGAAAATTCGACGAGCCGTGGAGAAGGCAGCCGTGTGCCGTGATGGTTAACGCCGGGGAAAGCGATGCACAGGTCCGCGATGTATGCTCACTTCATGGTGCGTTTCACGGTGCTCGCTTCAGGATCAAAGGGAAACTGCACGGTTGTGTCGGGCGGACACACACGGATCCTGGTGGATGCCGGACTAAGCTGCCGGGAGCTTTTTCGACGCATGAAGCAGGTGGATGAAGATCCGGCGACCCTGGATGCCCTGATCGTGACACATGAACACCAGGACCATGTGAATGGCCTTGCCGTAACGGCGCGCAAACTAGGCATTCCGGTCTATTTCACTGAAGGCACACATCGAGCCTGGATGCGCTGGCTGACCCCGCGGCGCCAGATGACCTACAAGCAATGGCTGGAGCAGTGCCGGCAGCAGGCTGCAGCACGGCAGGCGGAAGCCGACGCGAATGAAGGTGAACCAGACGAAGGGGAACTGGATGTCGGGGCCGAGCAGGGTAACGATGTTGACGCCGAACCGATTGCCGCCGTGGAGAATGGGAAGGGAACGGCGACGAAGGATCCGACCTGGCTGCCCGAAGTGAAGTATTTTGAGGCTGGCCAGCCGTTCGAGATCGGCGACATTGCCATCAGCCCATTCACAATTCCCCACGATGCTGTAGATCCGGTGGGCTTTGTCTTTCAATCGGAAGGCGTAAGGATGGCGGTCGCTACAGACCTGGGGTACGTTCCGCCGAATGTGAAGGCGCAACTCAAGAAGCTGGATCTGTTGCTGCTGGAGTCGAATCACGATCTGGAAATGTTGAGGGATGGTCCTTATCCATGGTCGGTGAAGCAGCGGGTGCTGTCACGAGTTGGTCACCTGTCAAACGAGGCTGCGGCAGAGTTTCTCGAGGCGGAGTACGATGGGCAAGCCGCTTATGTGGTTCTGGGGCATCTGTCTGAAAGCAACAATCTTCCTGAGTTAGCCCGGGTGACGGCCGAGCGTGCGCTGAATGGGCGAGCGAGCCTGCTGGCCAACCGGCTGTTGTTGGCGCAGCAACACGAACCTCTGTCGCCTATTTATTTTTAGGTAAACTTAGGTTACAATAGTAAGAGTATGTGGGGCTTTCCCTCTGTGCCGGGAGGCTGGCGGTTACCGCAGTTTCTTCCGTGGGTACAGTGAGGTTGAAACGAGAGCACCGGGCGTCAACCGCCGGAAGCTCAAAGAAAATGCCGCAACAGAGCGGCGCGACGAAGCCCAGGCAAAGTGAGTCAGAATCTTATGGCAAGAACACAATGCACTGACCGAGTGATCGGCGCCATTCTGGCAAGCTGGCGATATGACATTTCGGGAATTTCTCCGGAGATGCGGAAGGACTACGAGCGGCACCTGGCGGAATGCAACCGGTGCTGCGCTCGTCAAAGATTCCACCGCGGAATCGATGTGGCCTTGGTGGTGCTGACTTCGCTCTCGGTGTTTTTCTCCGTCTTTGCGCTCGCTGTTTTGAAGCACATCAAGCCACTGGAGCATGTAGCCATTAACATGCTCGGTCTTGACGTCTTCGATATGTATCACATGCTGGTTTCGGCAGCGGTAGCGGGTCTTTGCTTCTCGTTGATTGCTTTCGCATTGGTGTTGATGGCGACGCCGGCTCCGAGGTATCTGGGAGACATGGCGGCGGAGCGTGCGAAGCTGCTTGAAGAGCATCTGCCGGACGCGATCAAGTCGTTGCGGATTCGATAAAAGAAACCTGGCAGCAAGAGATTGAAGGCCTCCCGAGTGGGAGGCCTTTGTACGTCTGGATGAATTAATGCGGTGGCTATTTTGTTATGGGCACACGTAGATCGCCGCCGGTCATTTCTTTGGGTAGCCCTTCCTGGAGGATGGCGAGCAGCGTAGGGGAGATGTCGCGCAGGGAGCCGTCGTTGCGCATGCGGAAGTGGCTGGCGTCTTCGCTGACATAAATCAGGGGTACCGGGTTGGTGGTGTGCGCGGTATGCGGACCGCCGGTGACAGGGTCGACCATGAGCTCGGCGTTGCCGTGATCTGCGGTGATGAGCCAGCTACCGTTGCGCTCCTTGATGGCCTTGTAGATGCGGCCGAGCTGCGCGTCGATGGCTTCGCAAGCCTTGATGGTCGGTTCGAGTTTTCCGGAGTGGCCCACCATGTCGGCATTGGCGAAGTTGGCGACGACGAGGTCGAAGGCGGTGTCGTTGACGGCCTTGACGATGGTGTCGCCGATGGCCTCGGCCTTCATCTCGGGGGCGAGGTCGTATGTGGCGACTTTGAGCGAAGGGATGAGGGTGCGGTCTTCGCCGGGGAACGGCGTCTCGATGCCGCCGTTGAAGAAGTAGGTGACGTGCGCGAACTTCTCTGTCTCGGCCACGCGCAGGTTGCGCAGGTGATGAGCGGAGAGGACATTCGCGAGGATGTTATCCATTGACTCGGGCAGGATGACGAGCGGCAGCTCGTAGAGCTTGTCGTACTGCGTCATGCAGACGTAGTGGAGGTTTTTGGGAATCTCGTTCCGGGGGATGGTCTGGTCAAGGGCTTCCCATGCATCGAGGTCGCGTCCGCCCTGCTTATTGAGGCCGCTTTCGCGGGCCAGAACGCGGGTGATCTGGCGGGCGCGGTCGGCGCGGAAGTTGAAGTTGATGCAAACATCTTCGTCGCGAATCTGGCCAACGGGTTTGCCAGCGCCATCGACCACAACGAAGGGGATGAGAAACTCGTCGGTGATCCCGTTGTTGTAATTCTCCTTGATGCGTGCGACGGCATCGGCGTGGAGGCCACCCTCAGCCTTGCCGTGCACCATGGCGTCGAAGGCTTTGCGCTCGCGCTCCCAGCGCTTGTCGCGATCCATGGCGTAGTAGCGGCCGTTGATGGTGGCAACCTTGCCGACGCCGTATTCGCGCATCTTTTGCTCGAGCGCGGCGATGTAGCCGGCGCCGGAAGTGGGTCCGGTGTCGCGGCCATCCATGAATGCGTGAACGAAGACGCGCTCCACGTGAAACTCGCGCGCGATGCGCAGCAGAGCATAGAGATGTTCCTGGTGCGAGTGCACACCTCCGTCGGAGACGAGGCCGAAGAGATGGAGCTGGCGGCCGGCTTCACGCGCGCGCTGCATGGCGTTCACGATGGTGGGATTCTTGCCGAACTCTCCGGAGGCGATCTGGGCGTCGATGCGAGTAATGTCCATCTGAACAATGCGGCCGGCTCCGATGTTGAGGTGGCCGACTTCGCTATTGCCCATCTGGCCATCGGGCAGGCCGACGAAGTGCTCGGAAGCGCGAATCAAGGTATTGGGAAATTCCTGGAGGAGCTTGTCGTAGGTGGGCTTGCGAGCGAGGGCAATGGCGTTGTTAGCGGTTTCGGCGCGATAACCCCATCCGTCGAGGATGGTGAGGACGAGAGGATGCTTGGAAGTAGGCACTTAGGAAAATACCTCTATGGCGATGGAAGTTTGTCTCTTTCAGGATAAACTGCCGTGCCGCGTGTTCCCGTGATGGCATTCACAGCTTCGCAACGTCACATCATGCAGTTATTTCGAGGAAATCTCGGCTGCTCTTGTGGCGCGAATCATCGCGCGGTGTGTCCGATTGGAATGCCTTCTATGTCGACTGGGCGCAGATGGAGCCGTCCTGGCCACATGAATCGTCGAAATCCGCCGCGCGTGAAAACGGGGCATGGGCGGCAGACCGGCCAATGCGAGCAGACCATCAGTTGAGGCGCGGAAAAATTCGAATCCAGGAACGGGCCGCTGCGGAGGACCGTCAGTGACTGCGACAAAGAGCGCTGTGTGGCTGGCGGGGTGAATTGCGACGTACGTGCTGAAGCCAGCTCCGCCACCGGTCTTCTGAATGATGTGAAAGCTTCATCGCCGGCGTCCAGGTGCATCCATCCGAGCCCGATTCCCGAAGGTCTGCCCGCGTGACTGAGGCCATACGTGCTGGTGAGGCTGGAAAGCTGCAGGTAAACCGCCTTTGCCGCGGGGGGCTGGGCTGGGAGCGCTGCGGTCCCTGACCCGACGAGGTAACGGAGCCACTTTGCCATGTCTTCCGGCGTGGAGTAGAGGCCGCTGCTACCCTCGCTGTTCTCGGTGACGGTGCAGGGGCCTTCGTTATGCGCGCCCTGCAACAGCCGGGCGCATTGCGCGGCCGTGGGATAGAAAGTGGTCTCCCACATGCCGAGCGGCCTGAGAGTGCGGGACCAGAGCAGCGTTGAATACGGAGTATGCGCGGCGCTGGCTAATGCGTCACTGAGGAGGTCGAACCCGATGTTGGAGTAAAAGGCCTGGGTCCCGGGCACAAATTTCAGCCGTTCTGTGGGTAACCATTGCCAGCGTGTCGCGAAGTCGGGATACGCAAAGTGCGGCGTGTGGCGCGGCGGAGTCCCAATCTCCCGGTCGAGGCCGGCGGTGTGTGTGGCGAGCTCAAGCAGTGTGATGGGCCGCTCTTGTTCCGGAACCCGGACACCCGCCGGCGCATATTTCTGAAGTGGATCGTCGAGGTGCACAGTACCGTCCGCTACCATCTTCGCGAGCAGGTCGCTGGTGAAGATCTTTGTGAGGGAGCAGAGGCGGATTACCGAGTTCTCAGAGGGAGCGATGTGCGAGCCGGGCGCGGTTTCACCATATCCACGAATGAATACCTGGTCGCCGCGCACGACGACGAGCACCATGCCGGTTGCGCCGGAATTGGCGTAGAGCTCGGAACCGAGTGCCCCCGCGTCTTTCAAGTCGTGCAGATGGATCTGGGGCGCACTTTGCGCGAGGACGGGCGAAAGACCAAGGAGGAGCAGGTAAGCCAGCAGGAGACGCATTTTCATTCAGTGTAGGGCCTATCGCCTGCGCGGGCGAGTGCTGCGCCGTGCCGGACAGCCATTTTGCGCAAAAAAGAAGCAAGCGAGAGAAAGCTCCCGCTTGCTTCTTTGAACGAACGCGGTGAACGCAGCCGCCGGTTAGTCGTTGTAGTTCAAGCTTTCGAGCCCGAGGAAAACCGCGCCACTGCCAAGCTCTTCTTCGATGCGGAGGAGCTGGTTGTACTTGGCGATGCGGTCGGTGCGGCTCACCGAACCGGTTTTGATCTGGCCCACACCGGTGGCAACGGCCAGATCGGCGATAAAGGTGTCTTCGGTCTCGCCGGAGCGGTGGGACATGACCGATGTGTATCCATAGCGCCGGCCAAGTTCGATGCAATCGAGCGTCTCGGTTACGGAACCGATCTGGTTGACTTTGATCAGGATCGAATTCCCAACGCCCTCTTCGATGCCGCGCTGGAGGCGCTTCACATTGGTGACGAAGATGTCGTCGCCAACGAGCTGAATGTTGCCGCCGAGCTTGTCGGTGAGGATCTTCCAGCCCTCCCAGTCATCTTCGGCAAGTCCGTCTTCAAGCGAGACGATGGGATATTGCTTGACCCAATCCGCATAGAAGTCGACCATCTGCTCGCTGGAAAGCTCGCGCTTGTCGCCCTTCTTGAAGACGTACTTGTTTTTATCCTTGTCGTAAAACTCGCTTGATGCGGGATCGAGAGCAATCGCGATCTGCTCGCCCGGTTTGTAGCCGGCCTGCTGAATTGCTTCGAGGATGAGCTCGATCGCCTCGGCGTTTGACTTGAGCGACGGAGCAAATCCGCCTTCATCGCCGACGGCGGTGTTGTAGCCTTTCTTCTTCAGGACGCTCTTCAGGGTGTGGAAGGTTTCCGCAGCCCAGCGAAGCGCGTCAGAGAAACGCTCGGCGCCGACGGGCATAATCATGAATTCCTGGAAGTCGACGTTGGAGTCGGCGTGTGCGCCGCCGTTGAGCACATTGAGCATCGGGGTGGGCAGAATGCTGGCATTGATGCCGCCGAGATAGCGATAGAGCGGCATCTCGAGGGTCTGCGCGACAGCACGGGTGGCAGCCATGGAGACGGCGAGGATCGCATTTGCGCCCAGCTTTCCCTTGTTTGCGGTGCCGTCGAGCGCGATCATTGTCTGGTCGATCATGCGCTGATTGGCAGCGTCCATGCCCTCGAGTTCAGGAGCAATCACGGTTTCGACGTTGGCGACCGCCTGCAGAACTCCCTTGCCGAGATAATGGCTCTTGTCGCCATCGCGCAGTTCCACGGCTTCATGTTCGCCCGTGGATGCACCCGAGGGGACAATGGCTCGGCCCAAAGCGCCGCTTTCAAGAATCACGTCCGCTTCCACGGTAGGATTACCGCGGGAGTCAAGGACTTCGCGGGCGCGAATGGCAACAATCTCGGTCATATCATTCCTCACAATGCGGTGCTGCAGCCGGTCATTCAGTTTGGGACGGCGGTCTACGGCAAGTGCTTCTCCGGCAGCGCTATGAATTGTTTCAAGAAGCTCATGCACGTCTGAAAGATTTCCTCTCCGTCCGGCGCTCAAAAATGTTGTTGTACCGTACGGATTCTAGCAAACGAGGGGTAGTCAGATAGTGTGGCAGTGGTCACGGGAGCCGGATAACGGGTGGGCGCGTGGCGTGTCAACGAGGTATCTCTGTTGATTCGTAGTGGAAAAGGCACCTGTGATCAGGGTCGGAGGCTGGTTCGAATACGACAGGCTCTAGCATTAAGGTGGGCGGGTTGTGCGCAGCAGGTTGTTTTTGGGTGCATTTGCTCGGAACTTTTGGGATTGAGCGGGGTCTAAGAAAGAGGGATCCCCTGCTCGTGAGAAGGAGACTGGATGAACCGGCCGATTCTTGTCGTAGCATTCTTTGTTGCCGCGGCTGTCGCACTTGGTGCGCAGCAGACAAGCCAGAACAACCCGTACGAAGGTGTTTCGCACCCTCCGTCGGACGATAGCATCATCACTTCTGACGAACAGCCGCCCAAACCTCCGGCAGGCCATCCGGCTGTGAGCGCGACCCCGGCGCCGACAGCACGAAGTCAACAGGCCGCGCCGCAGGCGGCGCCGTCGATGCCGATGAGGGCGGCCAACGGAGTGAGCTACCAGCCCGGGGATGGGACGGACGACGGAATCGTGGTGGTGGCGCCTACGGCAACGGAGATGAGCGCACCTGTTCTGACACAGCGGGCGAGCGCGATCGATCCGGATGGTGACATTGTTCACCCTGCGCCGCTTGGACCTGGAGAACTCGATGAAGGCGCAATGATTCGGGTGCGACTGCTCGACAGTCTTTCGAGTTCGATGAGCGAGAAGGGACAGCCTTTCCGGAGCCGCGTGGCGTCGGACGTGCTCGAAGGCGGCAATGTGGTGATTCCGGCGGGATCGGAGATCGACGGCCGGGTTGCCGAGGTTTCCAGCGGCCACTTCGGCGGCCAGGGCAACATGGTGCTGATCCCGGACAAGGTAATTTTGCCCGATGGATCGACATACCATCTGCATGCAGTTGTGACGGAAACACCCGGAACGAACGCCAATGTAAAGGCGGAGGGCGTGATCGAGCCTGGCTCGACTCTAAAGCATGACAGCCTGCTCTACGGCGG
>Ga0335072_10007979_pt1 | contig 15384 bp, 16 predicted proteins | sample Lox_Sample_21_FD_206725 | JGI IMG/M metagenome (GOLD analysis project Ga0335072, IMG submission 206725) | Soil microbial communities from Loxahatchee National Wildlife Refuge, Florida, United States - Lox_Sample_2.1 | ecosystem: Environmental > Terrestrial > Soil > Wetlands | place: USA... | reverse complement strand
GTTTTGTCGGGGACGATGAAGCTCTACGACGGGAACGACTGGATCGACGGCCACCCGCACGACTTCCTCTACGTCCCGCCCGGCGGCATCCACGGTTTTCGCAACGAGGCCGACGAGCCCGCCTCGGTCTTGATGCTGTTCGCTCCCGGCGCGCCCCGGGAGGCTTACTTCGAGGGCTTCAGCGCGCTGGCCGATATGACCGACGACGAGCGCCGGGAGTGGTTCATCCGCCACGACAACTTCTTCGTCTAGGCGCCGGATCTAGTCCCACTGCGCAAAGTAGGGCCGCTCCGGCTTGCTCTTCTCGACGAGGATGAACACCACGCCCCACGGGTCGACGAACCACGTGGTGCGGACCCGCGCCACGTCGGCGATGCCGTCGACCAGAAAGCGCACCCCTTTGGCCTCGAGGTCGGCCCGAGTGGCGTCGAGGTCCTCGCAGATCAGTCCAACGTGTGACAAGCCGTAGTCGGTTATGGCCGCGGTGCTGCGCTGATCGCCGCCGGCGACGCCGAGGTACTCGATCACCTCGAGGACCCGATCGCCGTCATCGTCGAACCCGACGATCGCCGCTTTCATCGTGGGATCGGACACCAACTGGCCCATGTCGTCGCGGATCGCGTCGCCGGCCATCACATACGGCGGCGACAGCACGCGCAGGCCCAACACATCTCGGTAGAACGCCACTGCCGCTTCGCAGTCGGGTACGCAAACGCCGCTATGAGCCAGTCCGGTAATCACGATCTGACAATAGGCCCGCCACGTTTCCTGGGGATATGCGCGCGCCGATGTCCTTGCCCTAGACTGCATCTCGACCAGATAGGAGTTTCCGGGTGCGGGCAGGTGAAGCGCCCAGCACCCGGGCTTTGCGGGGCTGGCAACGGCGAGCCTTGGTGCGGTACTTAACCGCCAAGCCACGTGATTTCTTGCTGGTCGCTACCCCCGGCGCGGGCAAAACGGCGTTTGCTCTGCGGATCGCCGCCGAGCTGCTGGCCGATCGCAGCGTCGACACGATCACCGTGGTGGTGCCCACCGAACACCTCAAGACGCAGTGGGCGCTGGCGGCGGCCGCCGACGGCATTGCGCTGGATCCCAAGTTCCGCAACTCGGCCGCGCACACCTCGGCGGAGTACCACGGCATCGTGGTCACCTACGCTCAGGTGGCCAGCCACCCCGCCCGGCACCGGGTGCGCACCGAGGGCAGGCGCACGCTGGTGATCTTCGACGAGATCCACCACGGCGGGGACGCCAAGAGCTGGGGCGACAGTATCCGCGAGGCCTTCGGTGACGCCACGCGACGACTGGCGTTGACGGGCACACCGTTTCGCAGTGACGACGCGGCGATCCCGTTCGTTCGCTACGAGCCCGACGGCAACGGCGTGCTGCGCTCCGCCGCCGATCACACCTACGGCTACTCCGACGCGCTGGCCGACGGCGTCGTGCGGCCCGTGGTGTTCCTGGCCTACTCCGGTGAAACCCGCTGGCGGGACAGCGCGGGTGAGGAGTACGCCGCGCGGCTCGGTGAGCCGGCCAGCGCCGAGCACACCACCCGCGCATGGCGCACCGCGCTGGATCCGGCCGGCGAGTGGATGCCCGCGGTGATCTCCGCCGCCGACACCAGGCTGCGGCAGCTGCGTGACGGCGGAGTACCCGATGCCGGCGGCATGATCATCGCGTCGGATCAGAAAGCCGCCCGCGCCTATGCGGTTCTACTGGAACGGATTACCGGCGAGACGGCAGCCGTCGTCGTTTCCGACGACCGCGGCGCCTCGGAACGCATCGCGAAGTTCTCCGCGGGCAGCAGTCGTTGGCTGGTCGCGGTCCGCATGGTCTCCGAGGGTGTCGACGTGCCGCGGCTGGCCGTCGGCGTGTATGCCACCAGCGCGTCGACCCCGCTGTACTTCGCCCAGGCGATCGGCCGCTTCCTGCGGTCCCGACGCCCGGGCGAGACGGCGAGCGTCTTTCTGCCGTCGGTGCCCTCGTTGCTGCAACTGGCGAGTGAGCTTGAGACACAACGCAATCACGTTCTCGGCGAACCGCACCGGGACACCGACGAGCTGGAGGCCGCCCAGCGCCGCCAGACCGAGCCGTCCGAGGCCGACACCGGGTTCATGTCGTTGGGCGCCGACGCGGAACTGGACCAGGTGATTTTCGACGGCGCGTCGTTCGGCACGGCCACCCCCGCGGGCAGCGACGAAGAAGCCGACTATCTGGGCCTACCCGGCCTGTTGGACGCCAACCAGATGCGAGAGCTGTTGCTGCGCCGCCAGGTTGAGCAGCTCGACCGTCGTAGTCGTGGCGGCGCCGCCGGACCCGAGCCGATCACCAAGCACGGGCAACTGCGCGACCTCCGCCGCGAACTCAACGCGTTGGTGTCGGCGGCGCACCATCGAACGGGCAAGCCGCACGGGTGGATTCACAACGAGCTGCGCCGCATGTGCGGTGGGCCTCCGGTGGCCGCGGCCAGCTCCGACCAGCTCCGGGCGCGCATCGAAGCGGTCCGCGGACTGACCGCCTAGCGGCGAAGGTCAGCGGATCGCCCAGATGCTCTCGGCCACCCATGGCGATGCCTGCGCCGCCACCGCCCACGCCTGGTCCTCGGGCACGTCGATCAGCGGGTAGCGCTTGGTGCCTGCGGCGGTGGCCGCCACCAGGGTGGCCACCCCGGCCCGGCGCTGAAACGGCGACTGCCGCACGGTCCAGCCGATGATGCCCGCCGTGGCCAGGCAGTCGCGGCGCCGCTCCCAGCTGCCGGCCCGCATCACCAGCCAGTTGCTGTCGACCCGATGCCCGAGAGCGTCTATCCGGTCGGCGGCCAGCAACGCGCACCAGGCCGTGACCGCCACCCACGCCGTCCACAACCACAGGGGCACAACGGAAGTCAGCGCGAACACCGCAAGCGCCGCACCGATCAGCAGCGGCAGCCCCAAGGCGCGGGTCCACCGTCGGGCCGCGGCCCGACGGCCGTGCCCGCGCAGCGGCCCGGTGACGACCTTCGGGTCGCCGACCAGCCCGGTCAACACCGATTCGGCGGTGGAACGCGGACACGGCGGCAGCAGCACCGACGACTCCCCCGCACCATGCACGCCGGTCATCACCGCATCCAGCCCGGCGCCGCCGAAGACGCGCACCAACAGCGGTTGGCGCAGCGTTCCGCCGCGCAGCCTGCTCATGTCATAGGTGTGCTCGCGCAACCGCAACGTCCCGTGCCGCAGGTGCAGCACGTCTGCCCGGCGCGACAGCACCAGGTTGCCGTAGGTGAGCACGGACCGCAGCACCGCCAGCAGCACCGATGCGACCAGCACCACCGCCGCGATCACCGCGACGGTGGTCGCGATACCCACCCGTTGGGCAGCTTGCAGCGCCGATTCGGCCAGCCGCGAATGCTGAAGCGGCCCAACGGCTCCGGTCTGATAAATCAGCCCTGCGGCGGCTGCCATGGTTAATAGCCCGGAGAGGCTCAACGGGGCATATCGCAACCACGAAGGCTGCCAGCGCGCCAACACCGTGCTCGAGTCGGCAGGCTCCGTGGTCGCCGCTTCGGTCGGCTGTTGCGATTCGGCCAGCAGGATGGTCCGCAGTCGCGGCACCTCGTCGACCCTGACCGCGTTGAGCTCGAAACCGTGCTCGGCCCTGGCCTCCTGACCGGTGCTCACCCGCAATATGGCCAGCCCCAACAGCCGATGCAGCAGCCGGGCATCGGTCTGCACGGAGCGAATTCGGTTGCGCGGCACCGACAATACCTTGCGGTGCAGCAGCCCGGCCCGTAGCTGCACTTGGCCCGATTCGGGGTCTGCGTCGATGCGATAGCTGGTGGTGAACCAGCGCGCCACGCCCACCACCGCGGTCAGCGCGAGCACCGCCACCGTCCAGGACTGGTTGCCGGTGGTCTGGCCCAGCACCAGTCCACCGATCAGCAGTGGCAGCTCGCGTATCAATTCGTGCACCGGATGAACCAGCAGCATCCTGGGACTCAGCCGCTGCCAACCTGTTTGGGTCGTCACGTGGCGTCCTCGCCGCCGATCGCCGCGATGTCGGTCAACTGCGCAACCAGATGATCGGCGACCGCGACGTCGAGCGCGGCGATGTGCACCGCCCCCGCCGATGAGGCGGTGGTGACGGTGACGTTGGCCAGCCCGAACAACCGGTCCAACGGGCCGCGGTAAGTGTCGACGGTCTGCACCCGCGAGATGGGCGCAATGCGCCGTTCCTGGACCAGCCAACCGGTGCGGGTGTACACCGCCTGCGGGCCGAGTTCCCAACGGTGTACCCGATATCGCCACAACGGCACGACGGCCAGCGACATCGCGGCACCGAGCACGGTGACGACGGCGATCACCAGGTGTAGCCATAGCAGCCGCCGATCGAAGGCAATCCACACCGCCTGGCCCGCGGCCAGTACCAGCCACGGGACTAAGCCGCCGATCGCCCACCGCAGCGGCGCGCGCTGACTGGGCGGATGTGCCGGGTCGACCATGCCCACCAACGCCGGGCTCGGATCGCGGTTGTTCACGCCATCGAGAATGCCACCGACCCGCGACGGATTGAATCGACACGGCGACACAGCGGCACTGATCATGAATGGGTATCGTTTTCGGCGATGACTTCCAACGGCAAATGGACTACGGCCGACGTGCCGGACCAGAGGGGCCGCATCGCCGTCGTCACCGGAGCAAACACCGGTCTCGGCTACCACACCGCCGAAGTGCTCGCGGAATGCGGCGCGCACGTCGTGTTGGCGGTACGCAATTTGGAGAAGGGCAACCTCGCGCTGGCGCGCATCGTCGCCGCCAACACGCAAGCCGACGTCACCCTGCAGGAACTCGACCTGGGCTCGCTGGACTCGGTGCACACCGCAGCGACCGCGTTGCGCAGGGCCTACCCACGCATCGATCTGCTGATCAACAACGCCGGCGTGATGTGGACGCCGAAGCAGCTCACTGCTGACGGATTCGAAATGCAGTTCGGCACCAACCATCTCGGCCACTTCGCTTTGACCGGGCTGCTGCTGGACAACCTGCTGCCGGTGCGGGGTTCGCGGGTGGTGACCGTCAGCAGCACGGGTCACCGATTGCGTGCCGCCATCCATTTCGACGATCTGCAGTGGGAACACGGCTACGACCGGGTCGCCGCCTACGGGCAATCCAAACTGGCTAATCTGCTGTTCACCTACGAGCTGCAACACCGACTCGCCGCCCGCGAGCACCCGACCACCATCGCGGTGGCCGCCCACCCGGGTGGCTCAAACACCGAGCTGACGCGCCACCTGCCCGCAATCTTCAAACCCGCGGTCATCGCGTTCAGCCCGCTGTTGTTCCAGAACGCGGCGATGGGCGCCCTCCCAACGCTGCGGGCCGCCACCGACCCACACGTGGAGGGCGGGCAGTACTACGGCCCCGACGGTCTGGGTGAGCTGCGCGGCCACCCGCAGCTGGTGTCTTCCAGCAAGCAGTCCCACGACGAGGACTTGCAGCACCGGCTGTGGAAGGTGTCCGAAGAGTTGACCGGTGTGACCTATCCGGTCTGACTTCGGCCGCGGCTCCGTAAGATGACCGCGTGGCACGACGTCCCCGCTCGACCGGGGAAAACCTGACGGTCAGCCCGCAGCATCTGCTGTCGCTGGTGCGTTCGACCGTGCCGCCGGTGCATCCAGCCGGGCTGCCGTTCATTTCCGCGGGCCTGGGTCTGGCCCTGGTCGGCCGCCGCTCCCGCTGGCTGCGCCGCGCCGGCCTGCTGGCCGCCGGAGCCTGCGCCGGCTTCTTCCGGCACCCGCCCCGGGTGCCGCCCAATCGGCCCGGCGTCGTCGTCGCGCCCGCGGACGGGCTGATCTGCGTCATCGATACCGCCGCCCCGCCCGCCGAGCTCGGCCTGGGCGATGCAGAGCTGCCTCGGGTGAGCATCTTCCTGTCGCTGTTGGACGCCCACGTGCAACGAGCTCCGGTGAGCGGCGAAGTGATTGCCGTGCAGCATCGTCCGGGTCGTTTCGGCTCGGCCGACTTGGCCGCAGCCAGCGACGACAACGAACGCGTCAGCATGCAGCTGCGCACCGCCGACGGGACGGACGTCGTCGCGGTCCAGATCGCCGGCCTGCTGGCGCGGCGCATCGTCTGCGACGTCCACGCCGGCGACAAGCTGTCGATCGGTGACACCTACGGCCTGATCCGGTTCGGGTCGCGTCTGGACACCTACCTGCCCGCCGGGGCACAGATTTTGGTCAGCGTCGGCCAACGGGCGGTCGGCGGCGAAACGGTGTTGGCCGAGCTGCCGTGATTGCGACCAAGTCTCGCGGTAGGCGAGTGGTGCCGCTGCGCATCCTGCCCAGCTCGATGAGCGTGCTGGCGATCTGCGCGGGGCTGACCTCGATCCGGTTCGCGCTGGAGGGCCAGCCACACGTGGCGATCGCGTTGATCGCCGCCGCCGCGATCCTCGACGGACTCGACGGTCGGGTCGCCCGCATCCTGGACGCCGAGTCGCGGATGGGTGAGGAGATCGATTCGCTTGCCGACGCGGTGAACTTCGGGGTGGCCCCCGCGGTGGTGGTCTACGTGTCGTTGCTGCCCTCGGAGCCTGCCGGCTGGGTGGTGGTGTTGCTGTATGCGGTGTCAATCGTGTTGCGGTTGGCCAGGTTCAACGCATTGCTCGACGACGCCACCCAGCCGGCTTTCGCGCGAGAGTATTTCGTCGGGATACCGGCGCCGGCCGGCGCGATCTTGGCGCTCGGCCCGCTCGCGGCCAAGCTGCAATTCGGTGTGGGCTGGTGGACGTCGCCGTGGTTCGTCTGCGCGTGGGTGGCGGCCTGCTCGCTGCTGGTGGTCAGCCGGATTCCGATGCGCAAGATGCATGCCGTGTCGGTGCCGCCGAACCTGGCCGCGCTGCTGCTGGCCGCGCTGACGATCGTCGCGGCGGCGGCGTTCCTGTTCCCCTACATCCTGATCATGGTGCTGATCGCCGCCTACTTGCTCTACATTCCGTTCTCCGTGCACAGCTATCACTGGCTGGCGGCGCATCCCGAGGCGTGGGGCGAGAAACCCAAGCAGCGCCGCGCCACCCGGCGCGCGATCCGTAGGGCGCAGCCCAACCGCCGGTCGATGGCGCGGCTGGGCCTGCGCAGACCCACCGGTCGGACATGACGTCCCCGAAGCTCACGCTGACGGCTCGGCTCAACACCGCAGCCGTCGACTCTCGCCGCGGCGTTGTCCGACTTCATCCCAACGCCATTGCCGCGCTTGGCATTCGAGAGTGGGATGCGGTATCGCTGACCGGATCGCGGACCACGACCGCGGTAGCCGGCGTGGCCGACGCGCTAACTCCGGTCGGCACCGTGCTGCTCGACGACGTGACGCTGTCCAACGCCGGCCTGAGCGAGGACACCGCCGTCATCGTCGCGGCCGCGACGGTCTACGGCGCCCGGTCGGTGACTTTGAGCGGCTCGGCGATGACAAGCCAATCGGTCTCCCCGCCCACCCTGCGGCAGGCCCTGCTCGGCAAGGTGTTGACCGTGGGCGACGCGGTGTCCCTGCTGCCGCGCGACCTGGGACCGGGCACCTCGACGTCGGCTGCTGCCAGCGCACTGGCGTCGGCGGTCGGCATCAGTTGGACGTCCGAGCTGCTGACCGTCACCGGCGTCGATCCCAGCGGACCGGTGAGCGTGCAGCCAAACTCGTTGGTGACATGGGGAACCGGCGTTCCGGCCGACGGCTCGGGGCCGCACCTCGAGGCGTCGACGCCGGCGCAGGTCAGCGAGACGACGTCACCTGTCACGGTCAACGACTTGAAAGGCGTCAGCACGCAGGCGGCCAAGCTGACCGAATGGCTCAAGCTCGCGCTCGACGAGCCGCATCTGCTGCAAACCCTGGGCGCCGGAACCAATTTGGGAGTGCTGGTGTCGGGCCCGGCCGGTGTCGGCAAGACCACGCTGGTGCGCGCCGTCTGCGCGGGCCGCAGACTGGTGGAGCTCGACGGCCCGGAGGTCGGCGCGCTGGCCGCCGACGACCGGCTCAAGCGGGTCACCTCCGCTGCGGCGGCAGTACGGGACGGCGGCGGGGTGCTGCTGATCGCCGACGTCGACGCGCTGCTGCCCGCCGTGGGCGAACCGGTAGCGACGCTGATCCTGACCGAACTGCGTAACACGGTCGCGGCCGCGCGGGTCGCGCTGATCGTCACATCGGCGGTGCCGGAGAACCTCGACCCGCGGCTGCGCGCTCCGGACCTGTGTGACCGCGAGCTGGTCCTCGGCCTGCCCGACGCGGCCACCCGCACGGCCCTGCTGGAAGGATTGCTGAAGCCGGTGCCCACCGGAGATCTTGACTTGCACGAGATCGCCGATCGCACACCCGGTTTCGTGGTCGCCGATCTTGCCGCCCTGGTGCGTGAGGCGGCGTTGCGGGCAGCTGCCCGGTCCAGCTCCGACGGCACGCCGCCGAAGCTGACCCAGGAGGACCTGCTCGGCGCGCTGACCGTGATCAGGCCGCTGTCACGCTCGGCCGCGGTCGAGGTGACGCTCGGGTCGATCACGCTCGACGACGTCGGCGACATGGCCGCCACCAAGCAGGCCCTGACCGAAGCGGTGCTGTGGCCGCTGCAGCATCCCGACACCTTTGCCCGGCTCGGTGTCGAGCCGCCGCGCGGGGTGCTGCTGTACGGACCGCCGGGCTGCGGTAAGACCTTCGTGGTGCGTGCGCTGGCCAGCACCGGCCGGCTGTCGGTGCACGCCGTCAAAGGCTCTGAGCTGATGGACAAATGGGTCGGCTCTTCGGAAAAGGCGGTCCGCGAACTGTTCGGCCGCGCCCGCGATTCCGCGCCGTCGCTGGTATTTCTCGACGAGATCGACGCGCTGACACCGCGGCGCGGCCAGAGCTTCGACTCCGGTGTCACCGACCGGGTGGTGGCCGCGCTGCTGACCGAACTCGACGGCATCGAGCCGATGCGCGACGTCGTGGTGGTCGGAGCCACCAACCGGCCGGACCTCATCGACCCGGGGCTGTTGCGCCCCGGTCGGCTGGAGAAGCTGGTGTTCGTCGAACCGCCCGACGCCGATGCGCGTCTGGACATCTTGCGCACCGCGGGTAAGTCGGTTCCGCTGCGCGACGTCGACCTGGCCGCGCTGGCGGCCGACCTGGACGGGTACAGCGCCGCCGATTGCGTCGCACTGCTGCGCGAGGCCGCGCTCACCGCGATGCGGCGCTCGGTCGACGCCGCCGAAATCACCGCCGCCGACATCGCTGCGGCACGCGAAACCGTCCGCCCGTCACTGGATCCCGCGCAGCTGGCCTCGCTGCGCGCCTTCGCCGCAGAACGCTGATCTCACCGTGTACCGGGAGTTTCGTCCTGACCATCGGCTGCGGCCCTTCGTGGAGTGCGGCTGGCTGCGGTCTGGGCTGGCGACTCCTTCGATACGGGTGATGCCCGACGGCTGCGTGGACGTGTTCGTCACGGCAGACGGCAACGTGATGATCTCCGGGCCCGCTAACACCTTCTACGACATGCCTACCTGCAATCAAGATGTGCTGGCCGGTCTGCGGCTGAGTCCCGGCGCCGCAGCCGCGGTGATCGGAAGCCCGGCAAGCGAATTCACCAACGTGCGGGTGCCGCTCGATTCGGCCTTCGGTATTGCCGGCCACCGGATGGCCGACCGTCTGCTCGAAGCAGTGACACCGACGCGGCGCATGTCGTTGTTGGGCGATCTGGTGCTCGATTACTTCGCTACGGTCGAGCCCGTGCTCGACCAGCCTGTCGTGCGGGCGGTCTCGGTGTTGCGATCAGATCCCGACACCCCGGTATCGGCGCTGGCCGTCGAAGTCGGGCTGAGCGAACGGCAACTACGACGCCGTTTCGAGGTTGCGGTCGGCTACGGTCCCAAGCGCCTTGGCCGGGTATTCCGTTTTCAGCGGCTGCTGGACTTGATTCACGCATCCCACGACGTGCCGCGGTGGTCGCAGTTGGCGATAACGGCCGGGTACGCCGACCAGTCGCACATGATCAACGAGTGTGTGGCACTGGCCGGCAGACCGCCGACAACATTGCCGGTGTCCGTTTCGTCCAATACCGGAGCGGCGCCGCCGTCCTAGCCTCGAGGTTATGACCGACACCAAAACGATTGCTCAGCAGTCATTCCGGCTGATCGAGACCGGCGATCCGCAGTTGGCCGAGCAGATCATCGCGCCTGACTATGTCAACGACGAAGCCAAGGACGATCCCGAAGACGTCGAGCGCCAACGGGAGGGTCCCGCAGGGTTTCTCGCGACCAGCCGGTGGCTGCGCGACGCGTTCTCAAATCTGCGATTCGAGCTCCAAGAAATCATCGCCGAGGGCGGCACCGTGATGGCCGCCGCGGTCATGACCGGACAACACACCGGAGTGTTCAACGGCATCGCACCCACCGGCCGTCGGATCACCCACAAGCAAGTCCATATCTTCGCCATCGCCGACGACCAGATCACCCGGCACCGCGCCGTGCGTGACGACCTCGGTCTGCTGTTTCAGCTCGGTAGGAACGTCACTTAGCGTCCAGCGCCCGGATCAGTCGGTTCATCACTGCGCCGGCGTCTTTCCGCGCTTGGTCGTGATCCTCTGCCCGTGCGACGTAGAGGGTCGCTTCACGCATCGCACCGAGGATCGTCAGCACCGTCGCTTCGATCGGCTGCGGCGGGATGCGGCCAGTCTCAACGGCGTTGGTCAGCAGGGCACGCACCATGCCGGTGTTGTAGCGGTCACCGATCTCGGTCCATCGCGTCCAACCCAGCACCGCCGGGGCGTCGACGAGAACGATGTGCTGCACTTCCGGATCGGAGCAGACATCCAGCCAAAAGTCGGCGCCCAACCGCATGACCTCGACCGGATCGGTCTGATTGGACGCCGCGATCGCCTCGCCCATTCGGGCGGCCACTTCTCCCTCGACCTTTTCGAAGACGGCTGCGAACAGCTCGGTCTTGTCCGCGAAGTGGTGATACAGGGCACCGCGGGTCACGCCCGCGGCCCGCACGATCGTTTCCAACGCCACCTCGGCGAAACCCTGCGCAGCGAAGAGCGGACGGGCGGCTTCGATCAGCGCCTCGCGGGTCTCCGCGGCCCGCTCGGCCTGCGTACGACGGGTTCCATCCATCAACCGTTGCCTTTCATACATACGGTATGTATGTTGCATACATACCGTATGTAGGTTGCTCTACCCTAGCTCGCTAGCTTCGACCGTCCTATTCAATCGGAAGGAACCCTGACCATGCCGATGAACCCTCTAGGCAAGCGGTCATCCAGCGACGAGACCCCCGACGAGTACATCGCCGGTGGTGAGCCGGGTGTCGTGGTGCGGCGCTCGCTCCAGATCGAATCAAGTGACCACGAGGACCCAGGAAAGGATCAGTGAAATGAGCAACGCGCTCAAGGCAATTGAAACCGACCGCGAAGCACTGCTGGCGCTGTGCCGCGAGATGGACGATTCGGTCTGGGCGAAGGACAGCGGATGTCCTGGCTGGACAGTGCAGGACGTCGTGTCGCACATGGCATGCAGCTTCTACCTAGCCGTGGACATGTCGAACCTGCCCGATTCGGCAGGGCTACCGGCCGAACGAGCTGCGGACTTGTACGTCGAGTCGCGTCGTTCCATGACCCCCGAAGAGGTGGTGGCCGACTACGAGTCGGTCAGCTCGAAGGGGCTGGAGCTGCTGGCGGCGGTGCTGGTCCAGGACGTTGACGTGCCGCTCGGCGATGTCGGGACCTATCCGGCGTCAATTGTGCCGACCGCCTATGCATTTGAGCACTACATCCACATCAGGTTCGACCTGTTCGGGCCGGATGGGCCGCTGACCGGAGAACCGCCGGCCTCCGACGAGCTACGGCTTGCACCCACCCTTGACTGGATGGAGGCAGCGTTACCTCAGCAGAACGGCACGCTGCTCGACGGGATAGACAAGGCGGTCGAGATACGCCTCACCGGACCCGGTGCGCGGACCCTGCAGATCGGCAGCGGCGACGTGGCGGGCCACATCACCAGCGATTCAACAGCATTCGTGCGTTGGGCCACCTCACGGGGCAGCTGGGAATCTCTTGGCGTCGACGCGCAGGGTGACCCAGCCACGCTTGAGGTCGTTCGCCGGCTAACGGTGTTTTGACGACGACCTCGGCTTGCTGTCGCGGGCGGGGCGGAAGGACGTCAACAACGCGCGCGACGCCGCGGCGACGTCGTCCTCCAGCCAGGCCGGGATGGGGTCGTCGTTGGCGTGACGCCGGACGACGGCGTAAGGCAGGTCGACAACCGCTCTGGCGACGGCATCGACGCACCGGGCATCGCTGCTGCCGTACAGCTCGCGTGCGAAAGTTCTGACTCGTTTGATGAGCGGCGCGTTCTGGGCGTCGAGGGTCTGATCGAGGTCGTCGTCGGGCTCGCCATCGAGCAGGTCGCTCGGCCGCACGGCGACCAGCAGCCGGGCATCGTCGGGCACCTCGCGCATGAAATCGATTGCTACAACGGCAGTCGCGACCGCGGACTCGAGAACGGTGTCGGCCGTTGCGGCCAGCGCCCTCGCCTGAAAGCGCTCGAGCGCGCGCAGCCACGCGGCGATGAGGATCCCATTGCGGTTGCCGAACCGGTGATACAGCGTGCCCGCTGGCGCTCCGCTCGCCTTTGCGATCGCGCCGACGCTCGCCGCACGGGGTCCTTCGGTGAGCACGAGCGCGCGCGTTGCGTCCAGGATCACAGCGGTTTGGTGCTTCCGCGGAGGTGCCATGATCTAGTATGGTCCTTCTATATGGAACGTTTACCCTATATCGACGAGCATGCCATATCCGTCGCGGCCGATCGGGCCGAAACGTGGTCCGCGCTGCTGCGCGTGTTGCGCTACGAGCCGGAAGACCGGTCGACGGTCCCGAGCGGCTTCGCGCTGGAGGAGTCGCGACCACCGGAACGGTTCGCACTCAAAGGCCGTCACCCGTTCGCGGTGTATCGCTGGGTGTTCGAGTTGGATGCCGAAGCACCACAGCGCACCCGCATTCGCTCGGCAACCTGGGCGGACTTCCCCGGTCTGCACGGCAAGATCTATCGCGCGCTCGTCATCGGCTCCGGCGGACACCGGGTGGCGGTGCGGTGGACGCTGAGACGGATCGCGGCACAAGTGTTCGCCGAACGGGCGACCGCCGACGACGCCGCGGCCGATTACGTTGACGTCTTCGAAGTCCCTGTCCATCAGGATGATTCACGCACTGGCGAACAAGCGTTACGAGACGCGCTCGGTCACCGGGCGGGCGCGGGTGGAGGCATTGTGTTGTGGATCCACCGCCACATCTTGAGATTTCAGCTGGGTCCGTACTCATCGCCCGAGCACGTCATCGGCTGGTCGATCGTGCATTCGGACCCCGACGAGATCGTGCTGGCGACGGATGGATGGCTGATGCGCGGCCAGCTGAGACTGCGACGCGAGGACGGCCGGCGCGCCGTCCTGACCACACGTCTGCACTATCGGCACAAGGTCGCCGCCCGCGCAGTCTGGGCCGTCATCGGCCCACTGCATCGGGTCATCGCGCCAGAGCTGATGAAGCGCACTGCCCGTGGTGGTGCCATTCCCGCGATCCGGTGATCGCGGGCGCGACGTGGGGAGTGCGACCGTCGGAGCAGACGGCGGCGCTGCCCTGCGATGCGCTTTGTCCACGCGCCGGCATCCAGGCTGACCGCGCGATCAGCATCGCCGCACCGCCATCGATCGTGTTCTGCTGGCTCTGCCAGCTCCGCGCGGCGCCCTACAGCTACGACATCCTGGACAACCTCGGTCGCCGAAGCCCTCGCGAGCGCGACCCCGAACTGCGGCATCTTGAGATCGGACAGCGCTTCATGACGATCTTCGCACTGCAGTCATTCGTCGACGGCGAGCAGATTACGTTGCTGGCCAGGGGCGTTGCCGTCACCTACGCGATCCGGCCCGACGGGGCCGGCTCACGGCTTCATGTGCGCGTCTTGTTCGGCGGGCCAACGCTTCTCACTCGTCTCCTCGCGTTGGGCGACCTGGTGATGATGCGAAAACAGCTGATCACCTTGAAGTCGCTGGCCGAGCGCGAGGCCGCCGCCACCCGCTGATCGCTTGAACCGTACGGCCCGTTCGCTCGTGACCATCTGTAACCAGGTCGGCTATTTACACCCGTGGTCCGAATGGACCCCACCTGCGAGGAGACGAGCCCATGAACAACGAGCCGCCGGGATGATCACGGCACAGCAGCCTCCGGGGATCGGTTTCTTGAAATTCCACGATGTCACGCAGACGACACGGGTCATGTTGCTGGCCATCATGGTGTCGATGGTCGTCTTCCTCGATGGCACCGTCGTGAATCTCGCCCTGCCGGCCACGGAGCGTGACCTTGGCGGAGGCATGTGCTCACAGCAGTGGGTCGTCGACGGCTACCTGCTGGCGGTTGCGGCCATGGTCCTGCCCGGTGGTGCCATCTCCGATCTGTTCGGGCGAGTTCCGGTGATGCGCTGCGGTCTGGTGGCTTTCGGGGCGGGCTCGGTGCTGGCGGCCACCGCGGGCACCCCGGCGATGCTGATCGCCGGGCGCCTCGTCCAGGGGTTGGGCGGGGCGTTTCTCGTGCCCGGCTCGCTGGCGCTGATCAACTCGTCGTTCGAGCGCGCGGACCGTCCTGCCGCAATCGGATCCTGGACGGCCTGGACCGGCACCGCCTTTGCACTCGGACCACTGCTGGGGGGACTGACCGTGGACCTCCTTGGCTGGCGCTGGATCTATGTGTTGTCGGCGATCCCAGTGGCCATAGGTTTTGCGTTGACGTTTTCGCTTCGCCAGATCCCCGGGCCCTCCGAACATCCACGCGTCGATGTCGCAGGCGCCGCACTGTCGGCGGTCGGGCTGGCCGCCACGGTGTATGCACTGATCGAACAGGGTCGCCGAGGGTGGGACGACCCGCGGGTCAGGGTTGCGTTGGTGGTGGGGGTCGTGGCACTGCTGGCGTTCGTGGCATGGCAGCGCCGCGCGCGCCACCCGATGGTGCCGCCAGCCCTGTTCACGACCACCAATTTCACCGGAGCCAACCTGGTCACCGCGTTCGTCTACGGCGGCATCACGATGGCCTCGTTGGCCATCACCCTGTACCTCATGGAGGTCGCCGGATACTCGGCCACCGTCGCGGGTCTGATTACCTTGCCCAGCCCCGTCATGTCGTTACTGTTCGCCCGCGGCGTCGGTGGACTGGCGGCACGGATCGGACCGCGGATTTTCCTGATGACGGGTCCAGCGCTGGCCGGGTTCGGATTACTAGCCATCCGCCCGTCCGCGAACGGATTCCACATCCTCACTGACGTGCTGCCGGGCCGGATTTTGCTGGCCATCGGAATGGTCCTTGTCGTCACGCCTTTGACCGCGGCCAATCTGTCCGCCGTCAAGTCCGCGCAGA
>Ga0335072_10007978_pt1 | contig 15385 bp, 14 predicted proteins | sample Lox_Sample_21_FD_206725 | JGI IMG/M metagenome (GOLD analysis project Ga0335072, IMG submission 206725) | Soil microbial communities from Loxahatchee National Wildlife Refuge, Florida, United States - Lox_Sample_2.1 | ecosystem: Environmental > Terrestrial > Soil > Wetlands | place: USA... | reverse complement strand
GCAAAGTCCGCCTATAGCGCTAACAAACGGGCACGATTAATAATACGAGGGGAGAGCCAGTCATGAAGCGAGCTCTAAACACACTTTTTCTATGCTGTGCAATATTCGCTTGCCAAGCGTCCTTTTCGAGCGACGCAACCAGCTTGTGGAGCAAGGTACTACAAAACTGTGCCGCATCTGACTTCATAGGCAGCGACTATCTGTTCTTCGGGCTTTCGGGTTCGGTGGGCCCCGGAAGTGGATGGATAATAAAAGAAAGCGGATGGCTGTTTAAGCAAAAATCCATCGGACTGCTATTCTTGCCCAGCCAGCCATTTCCTCCACCCGCAGACGTCTCAAAATACATCTACACGAGCAAACAGGTCTCTCAATGCCTAGGAGATTCCTCTACAGATTGGGGCGCAGGTGCGTCTCTACCGTTCTCAGTGAATTCAACCGCAATTTCAGCAAACCTAGGCGCGACTTTGCATAGCGCAACTCGAGTTCAAGTCTCGATCAGAGGTTTCTCAATTGATTTATTGACCGAGACAGCATGGCTTGCGGCCTTCACCGCTCTACCGGCTGACAATATTTATCGCGCTGCGATGAGGCAACCCGGTGCTGTGGTTGCCGAAAATGCCGTTAAGATAACGGGACTGAGGGCGGTCTTTACGCTCAATCATGATCTCTCGGCTGCCGTCCAGGCGCAATATAAAGGGAAAACATTTACCTTGGGCGCTCCCGGATCGCCCAGCCCTGAAACCAATCCACCCCCATTATCGTCATCGACCAGCGGCACTCTTGCGAACGGCAGCTCGCCTGCTAACTCCGGCGGATTAGCATCATCTGCTAGCTCTGCAGACGCGTGTAACGCCTCGTCTACCAATACTCCGCCAAATTCCGCGAGCACGTCTAATGCTGGAGCGACGCTCCATGCGGAAGTATTGGGCTCTAGACAGATTGTTATCTGCGCTAATGGCCCATTTTATCTCTTGGCGACCTACGGACACATTCTCGAAGGTGGCGGACTCGGCCTAGCCCCCGGCGCCAAAGCCATAATTAAATCTGTTCCAATTCCCAATGGAAACGCGAAAGTAATCCCACCAGCATTCTTGCAGCCTAACTGAACCGAACCTCCACGGCGCCCCCTCACTGACGGACGGGGTGCTGCGGCCTATACTTAGCTTGCAGCGTGCGACGGCTTATCGCCTCAGACCTGCTTATGCTTGCCGTTACCATCATCCAAAATCTTTGTAGATACAGGCGCCAACTCCCGATCGCGATTCGCCGTCCGCGCATGAGAACAATACTATTGCTCTCGCTCGGCTTGCTTTGCGCTTCATGTCTGCCCACTGACAGACAAATGGATAGGGCGATGGAGCAAGCGGAGATACAAATCCCACGCAATTTTAGAGACGCGTTCCAAAAGTCTCCACAGATCAGAATGATGCTCGACGTAATCGAAGCACGCCAGATGATGGCGGGTATACCAAGTGGGGTCTCCGATGCTGACAAAGCCGCAGCTCGCGATGTCGTTCGGGACGTTGCATTACCCATAGTCAAGGTTAGCAATGGAAAGCGCGAGGCATACACAGAGTTTATGCGCAGGATATTCCCTGATGTCCCTGATTTAACTGTTCACAAAATTGACGAGCCAGATATCGTCCTTGTAGACAACGGCCAAGGCGTAGTGTACCTACAACACAACACCATTACGCTTGACCTTCTGGTAATCAGATCGGTTCTAGTTGCGGCCGCCGACCTGACTTTTAGAGATTCCGATCTCAACGAGGAGCTGGCCGAGCTTCGACGCCTCACAAAAAATAATAACAACGGACGTCGTGAGCATCCGGGGGTTGCGGAGTCCACGGAGACGATGAATCAACCCAAGCGGGACGCTAAGAAGGCTTCCCTATCATCGGAGCAGATAGCTGAGGAAGCAGCCGAATATTTCCATACCCTCGCAACGCTGAACAATGCCCAGTTGACTCAGAGTGACGACTCCGAGAGCGACCCGGCTGACTGGTATGTGTCGGCCACGGTTGAACTAAATGAATGGGTCGTCAACTTCCAGAACGTTTTGCGGGCCGTTCTCGCACATGAAATGGGCCATCGCGCCCTTGGTCATCAGCTCATCATGTGCACCCCTCAAACAGCCGACCGTCGCGCAGAACTCGAGTTGCAGGCGGACATATATGCGAGTTTGCTAATTGGATCTTCAGATCTTGAGGCGCAGGGAGTTGGGGCAAGCATGAGGGAATTTTCTGAAATGATGTTGGGTAAACCGGTCAGCGATCTAGGGCAGCAGGCCCTTTTTGACACAGCTTATCAGCTAAGCGGTTTTGACATGGGTACACTCTCTGAAACCTGCTACCCTACAGTGAAGATGCGAAAAGCAATAACAGCAACCGTAGATAAGAAGATTTCGGAGATCAGAACCGCTGCTAAGCAGGCGTGCATAAATAAGAGCATGGTGAAGCATCAGGCCTGGATGAACCTCATGCTTGAACTTTGGGGCGAAGCGGAAGTGAATCTCTCAGGAAATTGCGGATGAGCCGGTGGTGGACTGAAAGCGATACGCAGCCCGCCCGCTTCCATGACGCCAAGGTTCCGCGGTATCTTTTGAAGATGACGGAAAGTCTTGAGGCCGTATCCACGACGTTATCTCCCAGGTAGAAGGAGGCTGGGACGCCATAAATAAGCGGTCGAGCAAGCCATGTCTAGGCCGTCGCAGCCGTGGCAAGTTGTGCGCTGTCCTCCCTTTCCGATGTGGGCGGTTCTGGTCGCCGACCGATGCAACAGCAAAGCTACCGTTCCAGCTATGTGTCGGCGCGCGGCCAGCGCACTTTTCCTCGGCCTACGCGCAATGCTTCCACCAGCCCGGTGTGGCCGTACAACCTACCCGAAAAGAGGCTAGGCTTTGGATCGACGGCCGGTTTCTTAAACGCTGCGACGCGTTGGTAGTCGGGTGTCGCCAGCCAAGTCCGCCCATCCCCCTCGTCCGTGACGATCCGATAGAGACCGGCAGGCGGAGTGGCCTCCGTGTCGAGCAGCCGCTTATAGCGTTCGACCGACCACTTCTGTATGCCACCGCTGAGGGCCTCGGTGCGGAAGCGAGCCCATAGCGCGGCGGTATCGGGCGTGGGCCAGTCGCCGGCATTGGTATAGGCCGTGATCTCGTCAGATTCGAGCCAAGCTCGCATTTCGGCGGGCGTGACGAAGATAGGCTTGGCATCCTCGACCGCCGCCATGGCCGCCCGCCGTGACGGAAGGCCCGCGCGGACCAGCATCGACATCATGAATTGTGGGACTCCGGTTTCGACCGCCGCTGCGGCGCCGCCAGCCACTATCTCCGGCGACCAGCCGAGGGACATGCGCCGGGTACGGACGGCCTCCAGCGCCCAGACCAGACGATAGGTGAAGGCCTCTTCGACAGCCCGCATGTTCTGCGGTCCGATCTTTGAAACCTCCTCGCCAGATACCCAGCTATGCAGGATGGCTTTCCAGTTTGCCGGCAGCGCGTTCGCCTTGTCCGGGATAAAGGGCCGCATAAAGAGCAGCCGCTTCCCGAGCCCGCCAAGCGCATCGACAAGTTCGTCGACATCGCCGCTCAGCGCTGCTTCGTCAGCGCGGTCGAGGAGTTCGGCTAGCTCGTCTGCCATGGCGTCGATGATGAGGCCAGCTTCGAGCCCGACGCCCATGGCGAAATGTCCGCGCCGCTCCTGCGCCGTAGTGGCCTTCCAAATGAGATCGGCACGCGCCTCGAACACCTTCTTGTGCAACTGAGCGACGTCCTCGCCCTCGCGTACGATCTGGCGGGCCCAGAGCGATCTCTTGAGCGCCTCGTCCAAGAGTCTCGGCAGATCGGCGCGATCGGAATCGAGGGCTTCAATCAGGCCGAACACGGTCGCATCGAGGCGCTCGACAATCTGCGACAGTGGCTCCTCGTCTATGGTTTCTTCGTCGTCATCGCTGCCGCCTTCATCGTCCTCGCCTTCGGCTTCGTATTCCACGCCGGCGGCCAGGCGCTCGGCGACCGCGGCTTCTTCCTCCGGCGACCTCCAGGCTTCGCGAGCATTGGCGAGGTATTCCCACGCGTCATCCCGATCGAGGACACCCTCGCGCGACAGCCGCTCAAGGATTTCGGCGACGATCTGGATGAGGCCACTTTTCAGCGTGCGCTCCTTCGCAGAGGCGACCAGCTTCCGCCATTCCTTCCTTCGCCAGTCGACCTTATCAAACATGACGTGGACAATCAGCCCCTCGACATCGACGAAGGCGCGCCCGGCGCGGCCCGCAACGTTCGCGAACTCCTCGCCTTCGATCTTTTTGGAGGCGCGATATAGCGCAGGCATCAAGAGGACGGCGGCGTTGAGGTTGAGGCCTTGCGAGAGCGTCGGCGATGCAACGATGACCTTCAGCACCCCATCGGACAGAAGGGCTTCCAACTCGCGTAAAAACGGGCTCGGCAGCCGGCCGTGGTGAATGGCGACGCCCTGCTTCAGGCAGGCGACGGCGGGATGGTCCTCGCCCAGCCATTCCTTGCCAACTTCTAGGGCCCGGGCGATCGACGCGTCGTCCTCCAGCAGCGAGTGCAGATAGCCGCGTTTGCAGAGGTCCACAACCTGTCTACCGTAGCTCTCGACCCAATTCGCCTGAGTGGAGAAGATCAGCGTCCGTTTGCCCTGGCCGGCGAACTCCCACGCCGCGAAAAGGGCTAGATGGGAGTTCTGGCGCGGATAGGGCTTCTTCTCTTTCCCGAGTGCCGGCTTCTCCACCACGAATTTGTCAAGGAATGGACCGTCGTCGTCGAGGTCGAGTCGAAGCAAGGCGTCCTTGCCCCGCCAGGTCAGCGCGCCGAACCGCTGCCGTGTCGGACGCCAGTCGGAACGCACCGGCTCACCCGGTTCGTCGGAGCGAATCCAGGCGGTAAGATCGTGCAGCTCGTCGCCGCTCGGCAGGATGGCTGAGAGACAGACGATCCGGCGTTCTGCGGCATCCGCGCGTCGAAGCAGGCGCTGCACCAGGGTTTCGTAGCGGATTTCACGCTCGCTTGGGCCAATCATGTGACCCTCATCGAGGACGATCAGACCGACATCCTCTATCAGCGACGAGTCACTTCTCAGTGCGAAGTCGAGTTTCTCGGGCGTCGCGATGATGATCTCGCGGGTGCGCAGGGCGTCTTCATCACCGGCGGAAAGGCCACTGGCGCCATAAAGCGAGGAGACGCTGAAGCCGAGGGGCGCGAAGGTCTTTCTGAAAGAGCGCTCCGTCTGGGCCGACAAAGCGCGCAGTGGCGTGACGATCAACACCCGGTGCTTCGACGACAGAGTCATCAGCGCGGCAATCTCGGCCACCCGCGTCTTGCCGGCGCTGGTGGGTAAGGCGACTACGAGGTCATCGGTGATGTCCGCAGAACGCCGAGCCGCTTCGCGCTGCGAAGGCCACAGCTCCACCTCGGACGTTTTTCGGGCGTAGAGCGAGGAGATAAACAGCCGGCGCAGGTCCGGGTATTTTTCCTCCGTCCCCTTGGGCGGCTCGATCGGCAGGTTCTGGTGCAGCGAGTGCTGCCACAGGTCGTCGATTAGGTGGCGACAGAGATTGGAAATCCACCACAGCGGAACATTCTCGGCATTGTCTGCCAGCCTGACCGCGGTGCCGAGCAAGGCTCGCGCGCTCTCGATCAGCTCGGGCGCACCCGTCTCGAGCGCGAAGTCGAAATGCGCCAGGGCCCGACTGATCGTTGTGTTGAGGATGGTCGACAGCACCTCGTCGAGGTCGGGCTCTTGGCCCGCTAGCGCCGAGGCGATCTCCTCATCGCGGTGAGCCTCGTCGTTCAACCATTTGCGGGTGAAGTCCCGCAGGTGGCCAAGATCGCGCAGGATCAAGTGTCGAAGCGCCGTTTCGCAGGGGGAGGCATTAAGGTCGTCCGCCATCCCGTTGAATAGCGAATAAGCGACGGCCGAAAAGCCGGCCAAATGATAGGCGGCGGCGGCGATGGTGCGGCGGAACCCCCGATTGGACGCCTCCGGGTCGCCGTTGCGCACCAGTGCCTCGAAAGCGTTGGCCGCGCGCTCGAACGCCTTGCTGGTCAGGTCCGATGCACCGGCCTGCGCACGGAGGGCCATCGCGCCGCGAAGCAGGGCGAAGCCATGTTCGGCGAGGTCGGTTTCGATCGTTGCGCCGAGGGGCGGGGCGTTCGCCGGCAACACGCCTGCGTCCCGCATCAGCGACCAGGCTGCGCCACGATAGAGGAGGCGCCCAAGGATGCCGTCGACGGTCGCGGTCGCCAGGAACGCGGTCAGTTCGTCAATCGTCTCCAAGGTCTTCCGCCTCCTGGTACATGGCCGCGATGAAGTCCTGGTGATCTTCGATGTGGATATTCACGACGTAGTGGTCCCGATTGGTCCCCGTTGCGTCGAGATCTTCCTTCAGCGAGGCGTGGGGGCCGTTGCCCGACACGGTGAAGAGCATGTGATCGATGTGATCCGCGCGAAGTGACTTCAAGCCCACTTCGTCACGGAGGCTGCGGCCCAGCGCATTGTCGTCCGGGTCATTGCTCTCTAGGAGGCGGTTGGCGACGAATAACAGGGAATCGGGAGTGCAGCGGCCGCTGTCGCGGTTGAGCGCCTTACGTGCGCTCGTGACCGTGGCCTTACCGAGCACCTTCTTGCTCTTGGCTTCGCCTTTCAGGAGCCAGAGCTTCTCGCCAGCCCCATCGTATCCAGCGCCAATGAAGTCATCGCCGCGCATGGCCATGTTGCGGCCGTCCTTGTAGCGGAGGCGGCGGACAGGGACTCGCAGGCCAATCTCTTCCTCGACCAGCTCGGTCGCGAGAATCTCGCCGAGATCGCCGGATCGACCTTTGGGCGTCTGGGGCATCCCCTCTCTGAGGATCTCGGCGGTGACCTTGTATCCGAGCCGCTGCACGTCTTCGGCGATGCGTTCGAGCCGGTCGTAGTGAGAGCGAATCGTCTCGGCGAGATCATCGCGAATTTCATCACGGCCGCCATCCTTCTCGACATAGGTCCAGTAGCGCTTGCGCTTCCTCTCTTCCCTGGTGGCGTTGCACCACTTTTTGTACAGGCCCATGCCTTCCCCGACCTCCCAATCGCTATGCCGCCGTGAGCGGGCAAACTGAGTGTAGCCGCACCGGAACAGTCGCGAGTGATGTGATCAGGGTGGAGGCGAGCCTCGATGAGGCCGGGAGCCGAATTTCCGCTGACGTTCTACCGGGAATGGCACAGAAGGGCACGGCTGGTGAGACAGGCGATACGATCGAAGAACTAGGAGCCGCAACGCTTTTCAGCACCGGCAATCAGATCCGAGAGCGCTACGCGAAGCGGCTTAATCAAAAGCTCCAGTAGAGCGACACTGGGGTTGTACTCCCCGCGCTCGAGTCGGCCGACGACATTGGGGTGTATCTCGGCCTCATGAGCGAGGGCGATCTGGCTGAATCCGAGCGCCTTCCGGCGGTCGCGTACTTCTTCTCCAATGCAGCGGATGAGCGTCTTCCGAGCCATGGCCGGAAGCGTCCCCGTTGACCATTATCGTGTCTAGACATTATAATGTACATTAGGTTGGCCGCGGACCCAAATACCACCGGAAACCGAGTATGAGGCGCAGTAAACGCTTAGATCGTAACCATTAGTGACCAGTAGCGGTGCCCGCCGGGACGGCAATCCCGGCGGGCACCTAACCACGACACGTCCGAAGGAGGCGCGCCATGGCTATCCGTAAGTCTACCCGGTCATCGCCGGGTAGTACGTCCTCGCGCCGATCGGTGGTCCCGCATCGGCTAGGTGCCGCCGTGACTGGCTCGCAGGCCGGCTCGGTGCTGTGCTCTGTGGCCGAGTTCCGACGACTCAGCCTTCTTGTGCGTCGTTTTTGGACCATCTACGGCACGGCCCTCACGGCTGAATTGGCGCTTCGACACCAAGCCGCCGAGCAGGATTCCGAAATCGCGGACTGCCTTAGAGTGGGTGTATGCGACCCCATTGCTGATCAAGTGCGTGAGCTGGAGGACCTCATCCTGCAGTTCTGCACCGCAACGCAAGAGGGCGAGCCGTGATCGGGCGTTGCCGATATCTCCGGCTCCGGCGCGCTGATGTGAGCAACTCGCATTCTGAACTGGCTGTCACCTTGCGCGTCCTGCCGCTTTGGCAATCAGGTCCAGTAACTTCAACAGATCACCAAGAGTCGCCGGGGACGAGAACCTGCGACCGAATCCTCACTGCCTCGAGATCCGCCCGCTCCAGCGCGGCTGGCTATAGAGGCCAGTTAACTCACGATGGGCAATCGCCTAGGAGAAGCCACATGCACCAGACCAGGGCAAGACAGATATTGCAATCACTCATCCAGGGGATCGACCCCGTCACGACCGAGGAGTTACCGCGCGAGACGGTGCTGCAGCAGGCCGATGTGCTGCGAGCGCTGCTGGCTGGGCTCTCCGCGCTCGAGCAGACGGCTGCCCGCTCGCAGAGGCGCGCGCAGCTGCCCGACAACGTGGGCCGCGCGTGGACGACGGATGAGGAAAGCAGGCTTGTCTCCGCCTTTAAGAAAGGGGACTCGGCTGTCGCGATTGCGCACGAGCATGGACGCACGCTGCGTGCGATTGAGGCGCGACTGGAAAAGCTGGGGCTGATCACGGCAGCGGAGCGCACGACCCGTGGAGGGTTCACCGGGACCAACTGAGCAATCGTCAAGCCCAGGCGCGGCGCTCCCGGCCCGGTAATGCCAACTTCTGGGATGCAGGGCGCAAGGCGGTGCGCCAACAGGTCCGCGTGAGCACCTGCCACGCCTGTCACAAATGAGGTCCCATGCCCGAGATTGATGAGTCCGGCGACGATGACGCCATGGTCATTGCATGCATTCAGGAGCTGGACGAATTCGTCACTAGGAAGCTCCGCCGCTACCCGATCGATGCGGTCGCGGTAGCGGCGGGCTCGTTTCTCGCGGGTCTGCCCGGAGCTCTATTCGATGAGCGCCAATTCACGGCTGACGAGAGCCGCGACCTCCTGCGAGAGATCGAGTCGGATATCCTCGATACGGAGCGTCGGACCTGAGCCTGCAGCGCCGAGCTGCGCGCAGCCTCAGCGAGCGATAGCGCTAGGTAGCATCAATGGTTTCAGTTGCTCGATTCAGAACCGAAGCGGCTGGCAGTCGGTCTGCGAGGCTACGGTCGTCCGCCGCAATCTAGGGCTGAATCTCCGAGCATCTGCCATACCGGCTGCCATACGGAGCTAGAGGCGGTTGATTTGAAGAGCGTAAGTGGCTGATTTTGAATGGTGGGCGGTACTGGGATCGAACCAGTGGCCCCTGCCGTGTGAAAGCAGTGCTCTACCGCTGAGCTAACCGCCCATGCCCTCGAGGGGGAGCAAGTCTATCGGCCGGCCGGGCCGGAGGCAATGGCGCCGCGGGCGGGAATCCGGGGGGCCAGAATGCGCTTGGAAGGGCTTGGGTTCTGCTTTACCGTCGCTGACCAGGGCCACGGAATAATTCTCATGAAAAAGCACTTTCTCTTCGCCATTGCGGTGGCGCTCGGTTTTTGTGGTTCCGCCGTGCGGGCCGCGGACGCGCCGAAGGCGCCGGACTTCAAGCCGACCGAGGTGAAGTCGATCGGCTCGGTCACGGTGGGCGGCTCGCGCATCGACTATCAGGCGGTGGCGGGGACGCTGGTGGTGCATGCCCAGGGCTGGGACGACAGTGCTGCGGGGCACGACGACAAGGGTCCGAATGCCGAGGCCTCGATGTTCTTTGCCGCGTATTTCAAGCGAGGGGTCGCCGCGGCCGGGCGGCCCATCACCTTTGTCTTCAACGGCGGCCCGGGCTCATCTTCAATGTGGCTGCACATGGGCGCCTGGGGGCCGGTCAGGGTGGTGACCGCCGACCATACGCATACGCCGGCGGCACCGTACCAGACCGTAAACAACGACGAGAGCCTGCTGGACGCCAGCGACCTGGTCTTCGTGGATGCGCCGGGCACGGGGTTCGGCCGCATCGGCGGCCGGGACGCGGAGAAGTCCTTCTACGGCGTCGATCAGGACATTCACGCCTATGCGGTGTTCATCCGGGACTTCCTTTCGAAATACAACCGCTGGAACTCGCCCAAGTATGTCTTCGGCGAGAGCTATGGAACCATGCGCTCGGCGGGACTGGCGCTCGCGCTGCAGAAGGAGGACATCGACCTCAACGGCGTGGTGCTGCTGTCGTGCGTCCTCGATTGGGACCTGCTGCCGGATGATCCGGAGCTGAATCCGTCGATCGACCTGCCGTACGTCGTTGCCTTGCCGAGCTATGCGGCCACCGCGTGGTATCACCACAGACTGCCGGACCCGCCGCAGGATCTACGGACGCTCCTCGGCCAGGTCGAGCATTTCGCCACGACGGACTACGCGTTGGCGCTGACGCGGGGCAACGGCCTCTCGTCGACGCAGCGCCAGGCGATCGCGGAGAAGCTGCACGCGTATACCGGGCTGCCGGTAGCCTATCTGCTGAAGGCCAATCTACGCATCGAGTACGGTGCCTTCCAGAAGGAGCTACTGGGGGATCAGGACCTGACCACCGGTACGCTGGACACCCGCTTCACGGGCCCGACGATCGATCCGCTGAGCAAGATCGCCGCTTACGATCCGCAGGGCGCCGCCATCAGCTCGGCCTACATCGCGGCCTTCAATGCCTATGTGCGCGACAGGCTGCACTATGGGCAGGACGCGTACTACAAGCCGGGTATCCCGGTCTATGACAGCTGGGATTACAGGCATCAGCCCCCGGGCGCGGGCAGGGCGCTGATCGCGCTGCCCAACGTGTTGCCTGACCTCGCGGCGGCCATGAAGCGCAACCCGGCCCTGAAGGTGATGGTCAATGGCGGCTATTTCGACATCTCGACGCCGTACTACGAAGGTTGGTTCGAGACCCACCACCTGCCGATCCCGGCGAGCCTGCAAGGCAACATCGAGTACCACTACTATCAGTCCGGCCACATGGTCTATGTCCATTTGCCCGCGCTGAAGCAGTTGCACGACAACGTCGCGGCCTTCATCCGCAACACGGATCACCTGTGAGTCGGTAACGCAGCGCCCTAATGGGGCATCGGGTAGGAGCAGGTCGGCGGCTTGATCGGCGCGCCGGTGTCCATGGCTTTGATGATGGTCTCCATCCGGCGCACGCTGCCAAATCGCTCCACCAGGACGAGATCGTTGGCGCACGGCATGGCTGCGAGGTGACCCCACTGCGGCACCAGCGGCCGCAGAATCGGCACGAGCCAGCCGGCGGGGAGGCTCCTCACGTGTATGACCGTAGTAACGGCCTGGTTGTCGGGGAGCTTCTCATCGCCGGAGACGAATGGAAGCTGCGCCTCGCGCGTGTAGGCATCGGGTAAGACCAGCACGTAGCCGCCGCTTTTCACCGCGACATAACCATACGTGTCCAGGATCGTCAGCAGCTCGTCGTAAGTGACGCCCGAGGGGTGCTCTCCAATCAGGGTCACGGCCGCCCGGACCCGCGGGTCGAGAACGAACCTGCGGCCCGTATTCTTTGCAACGGCCGCGATGAGGTTGGAGAGCGGCACCGTACCGGGCGACGCCGCGCCGTCCGGCGGCGGCACTTGCGCCTTTGCAGCGAGGGGACTCAACGACAGCAACAGAAGGACGGCCAGCGACATTGGGCGTAGAGCTCTCATCGGCATCTCCAGAGGCAGCGGGTAACGGAGGTCAGGGACTGAACGCTTGGGTGAACGCCGCCTGACGTTGCGGCGGCGGCGGCGGGGCGACGGCCCAATTCGGCTGTCTCGCATCGGGGCCGGATATCCAGGCGTCGCTCAGCAGGCGGAGCACGAGGCCCGGCGCGATGCCGAGCCCGCGGTTGACGAACAGATAGAACGCGCGTGAGCCGGGATACACGCCGCTCTCGATGCTCTGCGATGTCGGCTTCACGCCATCGAGGGCGCCCACGGTGAGGGTGCTGGTCTGTCCATGCTCCTGGTCCCAGAGTCCCATGATCCCGACGGCATTGGGCTGCCCCAGGTACCTCGAGGGATCGCTCCCGGAGACCTCTTGGTACACGCCGTCACTGCGCACGGTGCGGCAGATGCGGGCGAAGCGATCCGGATGGGTGGATTCGAGCGCCGCGATCCAGGGGTAAGCCTTGCATCCCGCCTCCATGAGCAGCGCGATCATCGAGCGTCCCGCGGGCGAGGAGAGCGGAGGACCCAGGAACTGGATGGGCTCGGGTCCGAGCGAGGCATGGACCTGCCGCCAGGCGGTGCTCGAGTTCTCGTGAACGGTTCCCGGCCGTGCGGGATCGGGAACCCACCTGGCCAACGCCAGAAAGATTTCGCGGCGCGTGAGATCGAGCTCGCCATAGAGCGGGCTGCGGACGAGCACGACGGCTTCGTAGCCGATGAGTAACGACCTGACGTCGGCGGGTTTGCTCGAGGCGTTGCCCTGACAGGGCCGATCGCCAACGGTCCCGACGGGCATGAACGCGAAAGCCATATTGGGTGCAGTTGGGCTGCCGCTGCACATCGGTCCGGGCCAGACATCCGAATCCCGCGTCGAGACGTCGATGTGCGCCGCTAGCGGTGCACCGGTCGTGTTCGTGGCGGCGTTCATCAGGTCGACGATCGCGGTGGCGTACGGGTAGGCGGACCAGGAGGTCATGGCGCTGATCTGCCCGACCTGAGGTCCAGCCGGGGCACCGCCGCCGGACGGCGAGCTGCCAGCGGAACCGGCCGAAGCTGCTGTCCCCGGCGGGACCCGCGTCCCCGGCGCCGCGGACGGACCCGCTCCACCGCCGCTCGCCGCCGCGCCGGGCGCAGAGCGCGGCCCGGATGCGCCCCATCGCAGCCATGCGCCAAACCCTTCGTTGTGTGCCTGGGGGGAAGCGGTAGACGAGTGCCCGGCGCTGAGCCACTCGGCGGCATGCTGATAGAGCACGACGAGCGACGGCGGCAGCCCTCGCATCGCCACCGCGGTCACGGCGAAAGCCGTGCCCCCGAGCAAGAGCAGGGTGAGAAGCGTGCGGACCCGCGAGGGAGCTCTCGGCGCCGGGGAGCTCGCGTACTGCCGTCTGAGCTCGGCCCGCAGCCGCGCGGCGAATTCGCGCCGCGGCGGCTTGCGCAGGCGATGGAGGAATTCGTCGTTCATGGCCCGCGCCTCCGCATCACCATTGGCTCCGCAGCGTCTGCACCGCCCGGTGGAGGATCGTGCCGACGTTCGACTCGCTGAGGCGCGTCAGCCTGGAGATCTGACGATTGTCGAGCGCGGCGCCGTACTTGAGCGCGATCAGCTCCTGCTCGCGGTCCGACAGGTGCGCGGCGAGAGCGCTCAATCGCCTGAGGTCGGAATCGCGTGCTGCGTCTTCTTCGGGCGTGCCGTCAGCGGTGAGGTCTTGCGCAGCGTCGAGGGGGACCTGGTAACGCCTCGAGCGCAGGAAGTCCACGGCCACGTTGTGCGCGATCGTGAAGAGCCACGTCGAGAAGCCGGCGAGATCCTGGCGGTAGCGATCGCGTGCTTGCCAGGCCTTCTCGAAGGTGCGTGCGGTCAAATCCTCCGCATCGGCATCGCTGCCGACGCGGAAGCGAAAGTAGTTATAGATGCGCGGCAACTGGTCCGAGTACAGCGCGTCCCAGTCCAGCGTCTTGGCGAAGACCCACGCCATCCGTCGATCCGGCGTCGCCTGTGGCAGGCTCATGGTGTGTTTATACGGAGCTCACGTCCGAGTATCACACGAGCCCGTCGGTCTTCGAGATAGAGCTTCTAAGTAATTGATTCATCTAAAGCTGTCGGCCGGCCCCGGCGCTTGGTACCATGCGCGACCCATGACCGTAGTCACCCGATTCGCCCCCAGCCCCACCGGCATGCTCCACGTCGGCGGCGTTCGCACCGCGCTCTACAGCTGGCTGTACTCCCGCCGCATGAAGGGGAAGTTCATCCTGCGCGTCGAGGACACGGACCGTGAGCGCTCGACGGAGGAGGCCGTGCGGGTGATCCTGGAAGGCATGGCGTGGCTCGGGCTCGATCCCGACGAGGGCCCTTTCTACCAGTCGCACCGCTTCGACCGCTACGGCGCCGTAATCCAGGAGATGCTGGCCGCGGGCACGGCCTATCACTGCTACTGCACCAAGGAGGAGCTGGACGCAATGCGCGAAGAGCAGATCGCGCGCAAGGAGAAGCCTCGCTACATCGGACGCTGCCGCGATCGTAAGGAGCCGCGCCTGGGCGTGGCGCCCGTGGTGCGCTTCCGCAACCCGCTCGATGGGGCCGTCGTGGTGGACGACCTGATCCACGGGCAGGTCACGTTTCAGAACGCTGAGCTCGACGATCTCATCATTGCCCGCTCCGACGGCACGCCAACCTACAACTTCTGCGTGGTGGTGGACGATCGTGACATGGGGATCACGCACGTGATTCGCGGCGACGATCACCTCAACAACACGCCGCGGCAGATGAACATGCTGCGAGCGCTCGGCGCCACGCCGCCTGTCTATGCTCACGTACCGATGATCCTGGGGCCGGATGGCACGAAGCTGTCCAAGCGCCATGGCGCCGTGAGCGTGCTGCAGTATGAGGAGGAGGGCTATCTGCCGGATGCTCTCCTCAATTATCTGGTGCGCCTCGGCTGGTCGCACGGCGATCAGGAGGTGTTCACGCGCGAGGAGATGATCGCCGCATTCGACATCCACGATGTCAACAAGGCGGCTTCGGCCTTCAACCCGGAGAAGCTCCTGTGGTTGAACCAACAGCACATGATGCGGGCGCCGCCGGCCGCCCTCGTGCCTCACCTGCGCTCGCAGCTGCGCCGGCTGGGGCTGGATAGCGAGGACCCGGGCCTGCTCGAGGGGGTCATCGTCGCCCAGCGGGAGCGGGCGAAGACCCTGAAGGAGATGGCGCAGAACAGCCGGTTCTTCTTCACCGACGCGCTGGAGATCGACCCCAAGGCCGCCGCCAAGCACCTCGCCGGCGGCGGGCTCGAGATGCTGGCCAAAGTCCACGAGCGGCTCGCGGCGCTGCCCGAGTGGAGCGCGGCCGCCATCCATGGCGCGCTCAACGACCTGGCCACCGCCAGCGGGGCTGGCCTCGGCAAGATCGCGCAGCCGGTGCGGGTTGCCGTGACCGGCACGGCGGTCTCGCCGCCCATCGATGCGACCCTGGCGCTGCTCGGCCGGGAGCGTGCGCTGGGTCGCATCGCCCGGGCGCTGAAAACCGCTTCTTCTTGACAGCCCGGCGGGGCTTACGTACCTTCGCCGGCCTCCCGCCCCCACGCCCTGCGGGGCTCCGGGAGATGATGTGGGGCCATAGCTCAGCTGGGAGAGCGCTTGCATGGCATGCAAGAGGTCGGCGGTTCGATCCCGCCTGGCTCCACCACTACTTCCCGCCTTCGTTCGCCTAGCCTTTGGTCCCGTCTT
>Ga0335072_10007977_pt1 | contig 15387 bp, 16 predicted proteins | sample Lox_Sample_21_FD_206725 | JGI IMG/M metagenome (GOLD analysis project Ga0335072, IMG submission 206725) | Soil microbial communities from Loxahatchee National Wildlife Refuge, Florida, United States - Lox_Sample_2.1 | ecosystem: Environmental > Terrestrial > Soil > Wetlands | place: USA... | reverse complement strand
CATCGGTAGCGTCCCGGTTCTCCACCGAGAGGTCGTAGTAATCCAGGTTGACGTCCAGGTACGGCAGGATCAGCTGGTCCTTGATGTATTGCCAGATGATCCTCGTCATCTCATCGCCGTCCAGCTCGACGACTGGATTCGCTACCTTGATCTTAGACATTCCGTTGTTTTCCCTTTCATCGGCGAGCCGCGGCTGTCCCTTGTGCGGATAGCGGCCCGTAAGCCCGGCAGCACCAAGCCCGCGGTGAGCAGGCTCACGCCGAGGACGACGAGTGTCACCACGTCGGTCATCCGGTGCCGGACGGCGAGCATTCCGGCCAGCCTGGTCGGCAGCACCAGCCTGGCGACCGCCGCGACGAGCAGCGCTCCTCCCGCGACCACGCCGCCCCGGCCACCGCCCTGCGTTCCTTGATGCCACGCTATGTAGACCCCCGCGGCCACGCAGACCAGCACGACCAGGTGCGTGACGAGGGCTGCCTGCCCAGCGCGGGTCTGCAGCGCGCCAGCACGCGCTGGCTTAGCGTGCCTCGTTCGAGGGAGCGTCGCCCCTGAAGTGGCTGATGCTCCTTGGGCGAGGTCCCGATCGCGGCTCGGCATGGGTGACCTCCCCCGTCCGCCGGGACATCCGATCGCAGGTTCACGAGAAGTTTACCGGCGGCGGGCCCGGGATGCCGCGCAGGCATCCCCTAAGCGGGGCATACGGGACCGGCCGGCCCGCCCGCCGGGGCGGGCGGCGGGCAAGCACAGGTCCGGACGGCGGGCCGGCCCGACCAGCCAGGAGCTGGCTAACCCTGCTATTTCGTGAATCATCGGCTATATAACGAAAAACCTTTCATGGTACGACAACAGCCAGCCGGGGTAGCCTAAAGGTGAGACGCACGTCACGAATCGGACAGCGGGAGGGTCTGCTGTGGACACGCCCTACATTCGCGTTGAGGACACCGGGAAAGTCGTTCCGCTGCGCGATGACGTCACGACGGTCGGCCGGGGCATGCACGTGGACGTGCGGCTCGACGACCCGAGCGTCTCCAGGCTGCACGCCGAGATCGTTCGCCGTGGCCCGTACTACTACGTCAGCGATCTGGGTTTATCACGTAACGGTACGCGGGTTAACGGCCGGCCGGTCGCCCGCAGGCTGCTTGATGACGGGGACGTTGTCACGTTCGGCGCTGCCCGCTGCCGGGTGGAGGGCCTCCCCCGTGAGGAATTGTCCACCGACGCCGAGCTGCGGCGGTCGGCCGCGCCCGAGCTCACCCGCCGTGAACTGGACGTGCTGGTCTCGCTGTGCCGTCCGGCGCTGTCGGAGGAGGCCTTCGTCACGCCCGCCAGCCCCCGGGAGATCGCCCAGGACATGGTCGTCTCGGAGGCGGCGGTCAAGCAGCACCTCGTCCGGCTGTACCAGAAGTTCCGCATCCCCGCGGGGCCTAACCGCCGGACCCGGCTGGCCAACGCCGTGATCGCGCTCGGGCTGGTCCGCCCCCTGGCCGAGCACGGGTCAGGGCAGGTGCAGCACGCCCACGGCACGCCGGAGCAGCCACTGCTGGACTCCATGTAGCGCGCTGCCGACCGATGGCAGGTGCGGCAGCATCCACGTCGCGGCCGGCCACAGCAGCGGGGGCTGGGCCAGCGCCGCGGAGAAAAGGGCCAGGGAGAACGCCCAGCAGGAGATGAGGCCGACGACCATGGCGGCCGGGCTGCGCAGCACTCCCGAGCTGATCCGCCTTATCTGGTCGCGCGGTGCGCGCGAGCCTGGCCCGACGGCGAACCACGCGACCGCGGCCCCGGCCGCCCAGCTGCCCGCGTCAGGCAGGCTCGTGGTGTGCCCGATGAGCACCGACGCGACCGCGGCAAGCGCGGCCACCACGATGGCGAGCGGGGCCAGCACCACCGTGGTCAGCAGGGCACGGACCACCGTCCATGGCGCGCTGACGCACACCACGAGGATGTCGGTCGGCCGGGCGCCGCGCACCCAGCGCCGGGCGGCAAGGTCGGCACTCGCCTTGTCGGCGGCGCGCAGCAGCGTAATGACGGCCAGCGCCAGCACCGTCCCCGCGACCGGCAGGGCGACGCCCAAGGCGACGGCGGCGACCCCGCACGCCAGGGCGATCAGCCCGTGTCCTCTAACCGGGCGTTGCGGCTGTGGCTGCTGCTGCGGTTGAGGTTGCTGCTGCGGCTGCACCTGGCCGTTCTCGCGACGGCGCTCGTAGGCGACCGGCGGCAGCAGATCGGCGACGTCGCGGGCGGCGTCGGCTGGCCGCGGCGCTTCGGGCACTCGCCGGTAGCCCTGGCCATTGAGCCCGGCGGCCGGCGGGCCAGGCGGCTCGACCAGCGTCCCACCGGGTCCCCGGCCCGGCCCGCCACCCAGCATGGTCATGGTCGGCGGCATGGGCGTGGTCAAGTCGGGCCGCGCGCACTGGACGGCCAGCAACTGCACCGTGGGGCGGTTGCGCGGGCTTGGCGACAGGGCCGCCGCCACGAGGGGCATCAGCGCCCCCGGCACCCCGTCGAGGTCGGCCTGCCCGTTCAGCACGCGGAAGAAGATCGTCTCGAACGAGCCGGAGCCGAACGGTGCCTGCCCGGTGGCCGCGAACGCCACGGTCGCACCCCACGAGTGCACGTCCGACGCCGCGCTGCTCGGCTCGCCCTGGATGACCTCAGGGGCCAGGTAGCCGGGCGTGCCCATGACGATGCCGCTTTGGGTGAGCTTCGTGGCGTCCGTGATGTGCGCGATGCCAAAGTCGATGACAACCGGGTCACCGCCGGACAGCATGACGTTGCCGGGCTTCAGGTCCCGGTGGACCACGCCCGCCGCGTGGATCTCGGCCAGCGCGCGGGCCAGCCCGCTGGCGAACCGCTGCAGTGCCGCGCCGCGCAGCGGGCCATCCTGCCGGACCGCCTCGTCCAGCGTCCGGCCGGGCACGAACCGCGTCACGACGTACGGCGGCCGGCCTTTGATGTCCGCATCGAGTACCTCGGCGACGAACGGGCTGCGCACCCGTTGCATCGTCTCGACCTCACGGGCGAGCCGGGCACGCGCGCTCGGGTCGCCGGCCAGGGCCGGGCCGAGTACCTTCAACGCGACCTCGTGCCCCATGGCGTCACTGGCGAGGTAGACCACGCCCATGCCGCCTTCGCCGACCTTCCTGACCACGCGGTAAGGGCCGACCTTCCCCGGAAGCGACTCCAGTGCTGGCATCGCCTACAGAGTACGCACGATTTCGCTGAGTGCCACACGCCAGCCCCCCCGTCGAAGCGACTCTCCGCACCGCTGTGGACGGGAGCGTTTTGGGGGGGAATGCGGGTATTCATCCTGCCCAAAAGGGACGCAACGGCCACCGCCCGCACGGCGCGGAGAGGGCCGCCTTCCGGCCTTTCCGGGAGTACGTAACAATTCGCTAAGGATCTTTAAGAACCCAGGACGAGGCGGCGGAGCGCGGCCGCGGCCTGCGCATTGCCTTCCGCGTGGTCGACGAGGGCGCTGGCCAGCGCGGTCGCCCACTGCTGGAGCGGGACCGTGTCCCGCGACAGCACGACGCCGCGCACTTCCCTGCAGATCGCGGCGGTCGGCCTCCCGCCCTGCACCTCGAGAGTCATAAGCCTGTCCCCCAGCTTGACGACTACCTTCGAGATCTCACCAGGACGCCCGCGCATACGGTCGGACATCGATTGCTTGCGCTCCACGGTGACGTACTCAGGCGGCAGCGCCTCACTCAGCGACTGGGTAAGGACACGCGCGTATATGGCGGCGTCAGCACTGTCCGCGCGCAGCGCGGCGGTAACCATCTCCAGCGAGAGCGCGTCGTCAGGCTCGGTCATGACCCAATTATCCCAGAGCGCGGCTCAGTGTTCAGCCGCGTGGCACGCATAAAATCACCTCCCGGAGAACGTTGCCTTGCCCGGGCCGTTCTCCAGGAAGCTGCGCATTCCGGCCTTCTGGTCCTCGGTGGCGAACAGCGCCGCGAACTGCAGCCGCTCGATCTCCAGCCCGGTCGCCAGGTCAACCTCAAGCCCGCCGTCGACGGCTTGCTTAGCGGCGCGAAGCGCCAGGGAAGGCCCGCCCGCGTACTGGGCGACGAGCGAGCACGCCGCCGAGTACACCTCGGCGTCCGGAACTACCTTGTCGGCCAGGCCAATCGCCAGCGCTTCGGCCGCCGCCACGTGGCGTCCGCTGAAGATCAGGTCCTTCGCCTTCGCCGGCCCGATGAGCCGCGGAAGTCGCTGGGTGCCGCCCGCGCCAGGGATGATGCCGAGCAGGATCTCCGGCTGCCCTACCTTCGCGGATTCGCCCAGCACCCGGAAGTCCGCGCACAGGGCCAGCTCAAGCCCGCCGCCGAGGGCGTAGCCGGTGACCGCCGCCACCACCGGCTTCGGGATCCGGGCGACAGCGGTGAGTGATGCCTGCAAGGCGCCCGACCGTGCGGCCATCTGCGGGTACGACATGTCCGCCATCTCCTTGATGTCGGCACCCGCCGCGAAGACCCGCTCCCCGCCGTAGAGCACGACCGCGGCCACGCCTGAGTCCGCCGATACGGTGGCCGCCGCCTCGGCGATCTCGTCCTGGACCTGCGCGCTCAGCGCGTTCATCTTCGGCCGGTCCAGCCTGATGGTCGCGATCTGGTCCGCCACCTCAACCCGCACGAACTCGCCCACGCCGCGTCTCCTCCCGCACTGTCGTACGTCCCGTACTGCCACAAGCCGCCCGTCATCGGGCCGTGGAGCCAACCCTAGGACATCGCTGTTTCGCGAGTTAGCCGGTGTCGGGCAGCCCGGTGCCGGGTGGACTTCCGGTTCCCGGGCTGGGGCCGTAAGGCGCATCCTGCCTATGGCTGCTGATTACCCCGCCAGCGGGCGAGATCGCCTCGCGAGTGCCGTCGGGGTGCTTGATGATCTTCCAGCCGAGCCGGTGAATGTAATGGTGATGGTGCGCAAAGCAGTACAGGTCAATATTTTCGATTGACGTCTCGCCGCCTTGGTGGCGGGGCCTGCCGTGGTGCGGTTCGCACTGGCTCGCGGGGCGGTCGCACCCTCCTGGCCACTGGCAATGCTTGTCGCGCAGGATCACCGCCCGGCGGATATGGTCGGGTATGTCATCGGTATCGCCGACATCGAGGACGAGGCTCTTGCCCGCGAACGGCCGCCCGAGAAGGCCGGCCCGCAGAAACCCGGCCAGCCCTGCCGGCCCGGACAGCGCTCTGACGGACATCGCCAGGAGGGTCCGCTCCAAGGCCAGCCGCGCGGTCCTCGACAGGTGCCCGCAGGTGCCGTGGGCCGCAAGGAACACATCGGCCATCTCGCCCAGTACACCCCAGTCAGGGGTACCGGTCACGACCGGGGAGACCTGCGCGGTGCAGGCGGCGGCGCCCGCCGCCGGACCGAAGAACCAGCCCAGCTCGCCTGCCCGGGCGGCCAGCCACGCATCGCACAACTCCGTGGCACCGTCCATCGCCAGCAGGTCGGCGAGGGACATCACGGCCATCCCCCGGGTCTTCATCCCGTTGGTCTGCGGGACGGCCGGCACCCCCAGCGCTAGCCGGATCGCGGTCTCTAGCGCGTCGTGGTTTCGCTGCTCGGGGCTGCGGAAGTCGCCGCGGCCCAGGCTCTTGCCGAACGCTTCGAACGCCTTCGCTAACAGCGCGGCGCACTCGGCCGACAGGTCCCCGCCCAACCTGCCCGCGCCGCCGATCGTCGTGCCCATCCGCACGCCCCGGTCGGCGAAGCCGTCGCCTGGATCGTCGCCAGACGGCTCCCGGCCCTTCAGCGCCTCGTAAATGGCCTGGGCAAGCTTCTCGATATCGGGCCGCAGGGTGAGGCCGGACCGGGCCGCGTCGAGCAGGATCTTGTCCGCGTCGTCGATCTCCTCGGCTGGCAGCCGATCGTTCCAGGTGGCGAACTGGCCCGCCCAGGTCTCGGAGATCCCCCCGGCGGCCTGCGCCTGCCACAGCAAAGGGTGCGCGGCCAGCCGGTCCTTGGACTGGCCCAGTTCGCGCGCTGCCTTCCTCGTGATCCGCGTCTGGTGCTGCAGCCACGACCGCGCCGACGGGTGCCCGTCAGCGCTGTAACCACCGCAGGCGTCGAACCCCGCCAGCGCCCCCGCGTGCACGGCGGACAGCTTCGTCGCCGCCGCGGCAAGCGACCGCAGCGCCGTCCCCTGGGAGTGGCTCCCCAGCACCCGCCAGTCCTCGCCCGCTAGGTAATCCGCCGCGGCGTGCAGCATCACCAGTGCCTCATCGGCGTTCGCCGGAATGCCTGCCGCCATCGCGATCACCTCCCCCGAGGATCTTGCCGCGAGCTTGCCGCCATTCTATCTGCCGTGACTCATTTTTGAGATATGTAGCACAATATATTTTTTCGATTTCTATAGGCTTGCCATTTCCGGGGTCGCCCCTGTAGGACCGGTACATGGACGTCGTCGTGGAGCCGCTGAGTAGCTATCCAGACGCAGTGCCGACGGTGGCGGAATGGCACTTCAGTGAATGGGGGCACACCGACCCGGGCGGTTCGCTCGAGGCCTGGACGGCCGGCCTGGCCCGGCAGGCGCGCGCGGACCAGGTGCCGGGGACGCTGGTCGCGGTGGCGGGCGGCACGCCGGTCGCCGCCGTGTGCCTGGTCGCGCAGGACATGCCGGGGTACGGGCCGGCCGCCGGACTGACTCCCTGGATTAAGGGCCTCTACGTGGTCCCGTCAGCTCGCCGCCGCGGAATCGGCGGCCTTCTCGTGCGACGCTGCGAGGCGTGGGCCGCCGCACTCGGCCACCAGGCCCTGTACCTGTACACCGAGCGCGGTTCGGGTGCTCAAGCCCTCTACGAGCGCCTCGGCTGGCAGGAGATCCACGCGGGCCGTTATGACGGCATCGCCGTCACGGTGATGCGAGCAGGCACGTGAACGGGGCGGCGCCCGTCCGGAAACGGACGGGCGCCGCCCCGGCTGGGGCGTTCCTTAGCTCTTGACTGTCAGCGGCCAGGAGGACGACGCGGAATCCCCGTACGGCCAGCCTGCGTGGTAGAGGGCGACCAGGTGGTAGTGGCCCGGCCGGAACTGCTTCGGTGACAACGCGCACGAGCCCTGGCCGGACCTCAGCGTGATCACGCAGACGGCCTTCGTGCCCGCCATCACCGTGACGGTGCCGCCCGGCGTGCCAGACTTCGCCGTCACGGCCACCGAGAGCTTCTCGAACTGCTCGCGGCCGTAGGTCACGATGGAGTGCGACCTCTTCAGCGTCGTTGCCGTCGCCCGCTGCGGCACTTCGGCCTGGATGAAGGCGCCCAGCCCGTCCTTGGCGGTGGAGTACGAGCCGCCTGCCGCGCAGTTAGCCGCCGACGCGCAGGCCAGGCCGCCATCGCCGAGGCCGGCCTCCCCGCCGTAGTTGGCATCGGCACCACTGTTCAAGCTGGTGAGGCTAGCCGGGACGTAAACGGGCGACCAGGAGCCGTTGGCCTCGCGGCCGACGAACCCCTCGGTGTCGGCCGGGCTGGACACATTGCCGATGGTGTAGGAGCCAACGACGCTGCAGTTCCCGGCCGAGGGGCAGGCAAGTCCCTCGACCTCCGAAGAGCTAGCCTTCTTCCCCTTGTAGGACAAGCTCTTGGCGGAAGGCAGGTCCGTGGTGCGTCCCCACGTCCCGTTGCTCTCCCGGGCCACCGCGGCGACGCTGTGAGCGTCCGAGCCCGCCGCCGTGCAGCCGCCAGCGGCCGGGCAGGCGAGTGCGCTAATGCCCAGGGTGGAATTGATGGCCGGCGTTGACCAGGTAGTGCCCTGCGGGCTGACCAGGAAGGAACCGCCCGGCGCCGAGGCCGTCTCGCTCGTGGCATAGACGCCAGCGACGACGCATCCGTCTTCGCCTCCCGGCGGGCACGCGGCCGACGTGACCAGCGCCAGGGCCACGGACGTCCCCAGGCTGGGCTGCGCGGCCGCCTGCCAGGTTCCGCCGATCTCGCTGGCCACGAACGGCACCGCGGTAATCGACGGGCTGGTGGGTGCCGGCGCTTGACGGGCCAGGTCACCGGCCAGTAGCGACCGCGCGGATCGCAGGTCGCCCAGGGCCAGTTCCGGTGCCGCTTCCCCGGCAGAACGGACCGCGGCGACTGCCTCTCCGGAGATGACCGCGCCGCCGAGGACGCAGTTGCCCGCGGACGCGCAGGAAAGCGCGGTGATCTCCGCAAGCGCGTTAGTCGAGGATGGCACTCCGGCCACGGTAGCCGCGGGCTTCCAGTGGTTGTCACCCGTCTCGCTGGCGACGAAGATCGTGGCCGTGGAGCTCGGCGTGCTGCCGGTCCCGCTACTGGTGAAGTACTCACCGGCGACGGCGCAGTCGCCGGGCGACGAGCATGACGCCAGCAGGGAAAGGACGAAGGTTGGTGAGCTCGCGCTCGACCCCGGCAGGCCAGGGATCAGGGCCGCCTTCCCCCACTGGCCCTTGATCTCCTGTGAGTACCACGCCTGGTCCAGCGTCGTCCCGACGACCAGGCAGTCTCCGGTGGCCGGGCAGGACACCGAGGTGACCTGCCCGCCGAACTGGCCGAGCTTTGACGCGCCCGGTATCTGGGTCGTCCTGCCCCAGGCGCCGTTCTTCTCTGTGATCGCGAAGGCACTGTCATTGCTGCCGAGCCCGTTGCCGACCGCCGTGCACTCCCCGCCGGGAGCACAGGAGACGCCGTTGACCGCGGCCCCGTCCGTTGCCGACGTGCCGGGGACGTTGACGGCCGCCCCCCATGTCCCGATGGGGCTGCTTGCCGTAACTGCCAGGGCCGGGTAGCCGCCGGCCCCTATGACGAGGCCTGCCGTTATCAGGCCAGCCAGAAAGACCGAGCGACGCATGCGTCTCATCAAGTTCCCCGCTCTTGCAAGATCAACATTGACGGACGAATCGTGGCACGGAACTACAACACACGCAATGAGGTTCTGTTTCTGTTCATGTGCGTGCGCCCGGCCGCCGAGGCTCAGTTAGCCGACGGTAGTGATGAAGCGCCGCCAGTCGCTGACGGTCACCCGCAGCACCGGGCCGAGGTCGTTATCCTTGGTGTCGCGGATCAGTACCGCGCCTGCCGCGTGACCGGCCTCGACGCAGTTCATTCCGCCGTTGCCGCTGTAGGTTGACTTACGCCACGGGACGGCGCCTACTTCGACGCATTGGCCCCCGTTCCCAGATGAGTAGCTGGACTTACGCCACTGGATACCTGCGGTTTGCATTGTTCTGCCACCTTTCCTATGAGTTCCAGACTCTCCGGTCCTGATAGTGCATCCAGGCGCACCCGGTCAAAGATCGCGTGCGCCTTACGCAGGACGTCCGGCTTATCGGTCGTCACGTCCTGCACAGCCTCCCTCAGCAGCACGTCGGGTGCACCCTCAACGCTGGCAATGGTAAACGCGCCAACACATCCGGCGTTAGCCCCTCGTATCGCTGGCACAACCTGAATCCCGATATGCGACCGCTGGCCTTGCTCGACCAGATAGGTGAGTTGACGGTGCATCACCTCGTCCGAGCCGACCTGGCGGCGCAAGACGGCCTCATCCATCACTGCCCATAGCGCTGCTGGTTCCAGACCGGTCAGGATCTGCTGAAGATCGACCCGTGCGGCAACAAGTTCCTCGATCCGGTCCGCGCCCTCGCCCATACCAGCGAATAGTGCCGTTGCATAGTCGGGAATCTGCAACGGCCCAGGGACAAGAACGGGGTGCCAGGTGCGGATCGTGTGCGCGACGAACTGCACTTCCCGGAAGGTCTCGAACCAGGGCGGGATCGCCACGGAAGTGTCCCGGGCCCTGCCAACCATGGTCAGGACCTTGCCGGCGTCAAGGCCGCAGAGCTCGCACCACTTCAGGAGGACCTTGTCGGAGGGGAAGCGGTTGCCTGACTCGGCCTTGGTGACGACTGAACGATCTACGTTCAGGTCTCTGGCCAGGGAGTCCTGGCTGGTGTACCCGGTCGTGAGGCGGGCGTCGTGCAGCAGGCGGGCCAGTGTCCCGGCCGGGTCAAGATCAATGACTGCCGCTGCTGCCGAGTGGGGCATCATGTGCCGTTCCTCCTGACACAGGTGGCGGTTAGTGGCAAGCGCGCAATACACCTAGCGTAATTCACGAGGGGGCCGTAAGGCTACTTTTCATGGATACGACACGCGGTGAAGTAACCGTCGACGGTACTCCGCTATACCCACCCCATATCACCTGCTCACCGCGGTGGTCACACTACGACTACCTTGAGATAGGCGCGCTCCCCACCACCCCGGGCACCGCCCGCGGGCACGCTGGCAACGTGTTGCGGGAATGGCGGCTATTGACATTCACGGACACCATTCAAATGGTCGTTTCCGAGCTCATTACGAATTCCGTGACCGCAACTCGTGGAATTAGCCTGCCAGAGCCGCGGCCTGTCGTTCGGCTATGGCTGCTGGCCGATTCCGCCAGCGTGTTCGTCGCCGTCTGGGACGCCGCACCCGGCATCCCCCAGTGGCGGCCAGCCGATCAGGACGCTGAGGACGGCCGTGGCCTGGCGATCGTGGCCGCCCTCAGCGCGCGGTGGGGCTTCTACCCGTGCGCCGCGCCCTACGGCGGCAAGGTCACCTGGGCCCTGATCGACACCCCATGAACAGCACCGAGTAGCCAACCGAGAGGACACTCCCCATGAACGAGAGCACCTGCGCCTGCGGCTTCGTCCCGACCGACGACTACCACCTGACCGACCATCTCGGCGAGGTTTTCATCCCGGCGGACGACCGGGCATCCGATGGCCAGCTGCACGCCGAAGTCGCCCGCGACGGGTCCCGGGCGGCCGGCCGGGCGCTGGCGTGCCTGTGCGGTTACCGGGCGGCCGACGGCGCCGCCCTCGACGCCCACCTGCTTGCGGTATTCGCGTCATCCAGCCAGGCTGGCCCGGACGGCCGGCCGCACGGGCTGAGGCGGGAAGGCTCAGGCGTAGATCCCGGTTAGGGCCATGTCCACGACGTCCATCACGAACTGATCGTCCAGCGGGGCGTGGCCGTGCAGCAAGCGATGGTAGAGCGGGCCGTAGAGCAGGTCGATGGCCACCTCCGCGTTGGTGGAAGGAGGGATCTCCCCTCGCTCGATGGCCCGGGTGAGGATCGCGCGGGCCCGGTCGCGGCGGGGCTGGACCACGCGCCGCTGATACTCCGCCGCGTAGGCCGGATCGGTCTGCGCCTCGCTCACCAGGGCCGCGATGACCCGGCCGTACGGGCGGCTACTGGCTACCCGCGCCCAGGGAGTGAGCAGCGAGATGAGGTCGCCCCGCAGCGATCCGGTGTTTACCTCGGACGGCTGCGCGGCGGCCCACTCGGTGTACAGGGCATCGAGGGCGAGGGTCTCCTTGGTGGGCCACCACCGGTAGATCGTCGCCTTGCTGACCCCGGCCTGGGCCGCGACCGTGTCCATGCTGACGGCCGCCAGGCCCCGGTCGAGCAGGAGCTCCGCGGCCGCGGCCAAGATGGCCACCCGCGCCCGCTCGCTGCGCGGCCGGCCCCTGACAAGCTCAGTCATGCCGTTGTCCTGGCCATTACCTCATACAGTCCGGCGATATCGCGGGGACCGTAGCCCAGCTTCTCTGCCTCGCGGAGGACCGCCTCGGTGGCGGTGGCGGCTGGCAGCGGCACTCCCTCCGCGCGGCCAGCCTCCCGGGCGAGGCGGATGTCCTTGCGCATGAGACCCACGTTGAACCAGGCCTGGTCCGGCAGGTCCAGGACGAGCGGGGCACGAGCGCGGAGCATGGGTGACCCAATCGGGGACTCGGTCATCACCTTCGCCGCTATCGCGGGATCGACCCCGCCCCGCTGGGCGAGCAGGAGGCCCTCGCTGAACGCGAGCATCTGCGCCGCCAGGTTGATGTTGATGCCGAGCTTGACCAGCAGTCCATGCCCGTTGGAGCCGACATGGGTGACCTTGCCGAGCCGCGACAGCACCGGCTCGGCTGCCGCGAGGGACTCGGCCGGGCCACCCACCATGATGGTGAGGCTGCCGTCGCGGGCCGCCGGAACGCTGCCAGAGACCGGTGCGTCGATCATGGCCGCGCCCGCGGCGCTGACCCGCTCGGCCAGTTCCCGGCTGGCCTGCGGGCTCACGGTGCTCATGTCGATGTACAGGCTGCCGCGACGCAGCCCGGCCAGGATGCCATCCTGGCCGTCAGCAATCGCCGATAGCGCGGCGTCATCGGTGACCATGCTGATCACCACGTCGCAGCCCGCGGCGACCTCCCGGGGCGAGTCGTGCCAGCGCAGCCCCTGCGCGATCAGCGCCTCCGCCCTGGACCGGGTCCGGTTGGTCCCGTGCACCTCGTGGCCGGGCATCCCGAGCAGCCGTCCGGCCATCGCGCCGCCCATGGCCCCGAGGCCGACGAATCCGAGCACGGTCATATCAGTGCCCCCTGAATCTCGGCCAGGTCCTCTCCGGTGAGCTCCATGTTCGCCCCGGGCAGGATCGGGTCCACCTGGTCAGGACGCCGGAAGCCGACGATCGCACCGGTCACGGCCGGGTTGCGCAGCGTCCAGGCGACCGCTACAGCGCCTGGCGTGGTGTCGTGGCGGCCCGCGATGCGCTGCAGCACGGAAGCCAGCGCGAGGTTGCGGGTGAGCCGTGGCTCGGTGAACTGCGGGTTGGTCTTGCGCCAGTCATCGTCGGGCATGGCGGCCAGCCGTTCCCTGGTGATGCCCCCGGTCAGCAGGCCGGAGCCCATCGGGGAGTAGACGATCACGCCCATGTTGTTCGCCGCGGCGAAGGGCAGGACGTCGTCTTGCGCTTCTCGCTCGATGAGCGAGTACTGCGGCTGGATCGTCTCGACTGGCGCGATCGACTGGATCCGTCGCAATTGCGCGGTGCTGAAGTTCGACACTCCGATGTGCCGGACGAGGCCGCGCTCCTTGAGCTCGGCCATCGCAGCCCAGCCTTCCTCGATGTCCTCGTCGGGGATCGGCCAGTGGATCTGGTACAGGTCGATGGCGTCGAGGCCGAGCCGGGCCAGGCTCTCCTCGGCCTCGCGCAGGATCGAGTCGCGCTTCAGGACGTGCTTGACGTGCCGGGTGCCATCGTCGATGAGCGAGCTCTTCGTGAAGACGTAGGGCCGCTCACGCAGGCCGTTCAGTGCCCGGCCGACGACCTCCTCCGATCGGCCGAAGCCGTACGCGGCGGCGGTGTCGATCCAGTTGACTCCGCCCTCCAGCGCCCGGTGGATCGAGGCGATCGACTCGTCGTCGGGCTGCGGCCCCCAGCCGTACTCCCAGCCCCCGCCGCCGATCGCCCACGCGCCGAAGCCGATGCGGGTGATCTCCAAGCCGGTGCTGCCGAGCGTGCTGGTCCTGAGCTGTGTCCGCCGCATGCCTACCTCCGTGGCTAATATACGAAACTGAACTACTAGTTTCGTTTTGTAGAAGCGCTTTGCCCCTTTCGTTATTCCTGCCCGCCCGCCTCCGGGCTACCCAGGTCAGCTGGTGATGATGCTGGCGGTGCCTCCCGTCCTCGGCGGTGCCCCCGTTGCCGGTGTCGCTGGGGTCACAACGTGCGTGCGCTGCCGGTAGTGCTGGGATACAGGGCATGCGATACCGGCAACGGGCGCAGGATCTCGTACCAGCGGCACCGGCAGCGGGGGGATCCGGGACCGCGAGGGCGGAGGCGGGGGCCCGGGTGGTGCGGGTGCGGGGGCGGGCATTGCGGCGAGTCGGCCGTCCCCAGAGCGGGGATTAGGTGGTGACGATGCTGATGAGGCTGGCGGTGTCGGTGAGGTCTTGAAGGACGTGGTCAGCGCCCGCGTCACGCAATTCCGACGCGCTGGCCGGCCCGCTGGCCACGGCCACCGAGACCGCGCCCCCGATGCGGGCGGCCTCCACGTCGCGTGGTGAGTCAGCGATGTAGATCGTCGCGCCGTCGGCCAGGCGGCCGCCGTACTTTTCCTCGGCCCGCTGGCGGGCCACGCGCAAGAGGGTGCCCTTGGGGTAGGGCTCGGAGCCGCCGAATCCGCCCACGCTAGCGTCCGCGTACTCTTCCAGGCCGAAGGCGCGAAGCTTCAGCACCGCCACCGGCTTGCTCGTCCCGGTAAGCACCGAAGGGACGACGCCCTTCAGCTTCGCGACCTGGGCCATCGACTCGCGAGCACCCGGCAGCAGCCGGCCCTCGGCGGCCAGTTGGCCGCGCTGGGCAGTGAGCGCCGCGGCAAGCTCGTCGCTGAACGGGGCCAGCAGTTCGGCCGAGGCGGCCTCCCGGAGGTCGACCCCGTTCAGGGCAAGGGCCTCGAAGAAGATCTCCGGTTCAGAACGGCCCGCCATCTGCGGCAGCTTCACCAGCGGGCGGCCGGTCACGGTACGGAACGCCGCCGCGAACGCGACGCGGGAGACCTTCGCCACGTCCACGAGCGTGAGGTCGATGTTCCACAGGACGAGGCGGTGAATCTCACCCTCCAGCTCAGTTAGAGGCGGCCCACTCCAGCCACCAGACTAGCCGCCCGATACGTCCCACGCTGAGGCGATCGCGCATACCGGTCAGCGCCCGGCGAAGAGGCAGGTCGTGAGGACTTACGCGATGACGCGATCGCGTGGCGCTAGGGCCACGCGATCGCGCCATCATTGGGGGTTTAGCCCATGTGCGGGTAGCGGTGGTCGACCGGGGGAACCAGGGTCTCCTTGATCGTGCGCGGGGAGACCCAGCGGATCAGGTTGAAGACCGAGCCGGCCTTGTCGTTGGTGCCGCTGGCCCGGGCGCCGCCGAACGGCTGCTGGCCCACGACAGCACCCGTCGGCTTATCGTTGACGTAGAAGTTCCCGGCCGAGTACCGCAGCCGGGCGGCGGCGAACGCGATCGCCGTTCGGTCGGTCGCCATGATGGACCCGGTCAGCGCGTACGGCGCGACATCGGCGGCCTGGGAGACAACCGCCTCGAAATTGTCATCGTCGTACACGTGCACGGCCAGGATCGGGCCGAAGTACTCCGCCGTGAACACCTCGTCCGCCGGGTCTGAGCACTCCAGCAGGGTCGGGGCGACGAAGTAGCCCTCCGAGTCGGAGATCGTCCCGCCGGCCAGGAAGGACACCGTGGGCCTGGACCTGGCCCGGTCGAAGGCATCGCGGTGCTTGGCCACGGCCCGGGCGTCGATCACCGCCCCGCCGAAGAGCGACAGGTCCTCCGCCACGTCGCCCAACGTCAGCGACTCGGTCACCGACACGAGCTCGTCGCGCACCCCGGCGGACCACAGCGAGCGGGGAATGTAGGCGCGGGAGGCGGCGGAGCACTTCTGCCCCTGGTACTCGAAGGCCCCCCGGACGAGGGCCGTGACCAGCGAGGCGCGGTCCGCGGAGGGGTGCGCGATCACGAAGTCCTTGCCGCCCGTCTCGCCGACCACCCGCGGGTAATCCCGGTACGACGCGATCTGCTCGCCCACGGTGCGCCACAGGTGCTGGA
>Ga0335072_10007975_pt1 | contig 15388 bp, 19 predicted proteins | sample Lox_Sample_21_FD_206725 | JGI IMG/M metagenome (GOLD analysis project Ga0335072, IMG submission 206725) | Soil microbial communities from Loxahatchee National Wildlife Refuge, Florida, United States - Lox_Sample_2.1 | ecosystem: Environmental > Terrestrial > Soil > Wetlands | place: USA... | reverse complement strand
CCTGCGAGCAGCAGCACGTGGACCGCCGGATCGAGGTCGGCCCGCTCGACGTACGCCGCCAGCTCTGCGATCAGCGTCGGCGTCAGCCCGTTGCCGCGCTCCGGTCGATCGAGCGTGATCCGGGCGATCCGGTCGCCGACCTCGTAGGTCATCGTCTGCGGATCGCTCACTCGGGGACTCCGGCTTCGCTCGTCGGGCTCACGGCTGGGTCAGGCGGAGAGTAGCGCGGGTGCCGTCCTAGAGCCGTCAGCCGCCTACACGGCCGTGAACAGCCGCGCGTACCGATCCAGGTGGCGGTCGCCGAGAAACTCCGCCGCCGCGCGGGCGCGGGCGCGCTCGCCCATCCGGGCCGCCTCCTCGGGCTCCCGCAGCATCCGTTCGATCGCCGACCCGAACGCCGGGAGGTCGTGCGGGTCTTCGATCAGCAGGCCCTGCTCGCCGTCGGCGATCTGATCCGAGATTCCCCCCACCCGGCTGGCCACGATCGGCCGCGACTTCCACATCGCCTCCGTCACCGTCAGGCCAAAGCCCTCCGCCAGGCTCTTCTGCACCACCACGCTCGCGTGCCGCTGCACAGCGTTGGTGATCGCCGCCGCCTCGTCCGGGTCCGCCATCGGCAGGCACGCCAGGTGCACCCGTCCCCGGATCGCGTGCGGCAGCGACCGCCACCGCTTCACGCAGTCGTCGTAGACGGCCGCCGCCTCGGGGTCGTCGGCCACGCCTGTCACCGCCGGCCCCATCAGCAGCAGATGCGCGCCCAGCGCCGGGTCGACGTGGCCGGCGAATCCCTCCATCACCCCCGCCATGTCCTTGATCTGATCCCACCGCGAAACCTGCACCACCAACGGCTCCTCCACCCGCGCCGACGGCCCGCTCTGCACGATGTCCACATGGCGGTTGATCCGCCCCGGCGAGCCGTCGCGGCGCGCGAACGGGACCGCCGGCGGGCCGCCGTCGCCGTCGAGCACGCCCACATAGCTCAGCGCCAGGCGCACGTTGCGGCGCGACATCGGCTCGTTCTTTGCCGAGAACGGATCGATCGACGGCGGTATCACGTGCGTCCGCGCCGGGTCCGCCCACGGCGGCGCGAACGCCGCCCGCGAAACAACCAGGTCATCCGCCTCACCGACATACCGGCGCAGGAACTCCCACGCCCGCTCCGTCCAGCGGTTGGGCGTGTCGCGGCCCACGTGACAGCGCCACACCACCCGAGCCCCCGCCCGCTGGATCGTCCCCACCAACCCCGCCGGCTGTGGATCGTGGATCAGTACCACGTCGCCCGGCTTCACCAGCGCCAGCAGCTCCTCGCCGTTGCGCCGCAGCACCCGCTCGTAATGTCCGCGCTCACGCTCACCCAGCTCGCCGCCGTCGCCCGGAAAGCCGTACAGCCCGTTGTGAATCCGCTTCGTGATCGCGAAGAACTCCGCATCGCCCTGGATCACCAGCCAGCGCGCATCCACCCCCGCCCCGCGGACGTAGGCCAGCAGCGTCTGCAGCAGCTCCGCCACCCCGCCCCCCGACGCCGTCGAGTTGATGTTGAGCACCGCGTGACCCGCCAGCGCCGCCTGCGCCGCATCCGCCACCTGCTCGAACTCGGCCATCCGCTGCGTCCCGATCAGCGACTCCAGCCGCGCCGCATCGAGCGCCTGGACCTCCACCTCCTGCAGCCTCGTCTCCGGGCGGCTGTTCATCACATCACCGCCGCGCCGGCGCCGTCCGTGGGCTCCAGTCGCATCGTCTGTCAAGCATGGCAGATCCCTGCGCCTTCGATCGGCGCGATCGCGCCGACGCGGGCGTGCCGAGCCGACGGGCGCGGCGCTCAGGCAGCCGCGCCTGCGTTTTGCGGCGCTCAGCCAGCCACGCCTACGTTCGCGGCGCTCAGGCCAGCCACGCCGACAGCTCGCGCAGGGCGTCGGGGATCACGTAGTAGTAGGCCCACAGTCCGCGGCGCTCGCTGTCCACGATCCCAGCCGCCCGGAGCCTGTTCAGGTGGTGGGAGAGCGTCGGCTGGGAGATCTCGAACAGCGGCACCAGCTCGCACACGCAGACCTCGCCCGCGTGTCTGCGCAGCACGTCCACCAGCTGCAGCCGGATCGGGTCGCCCAGTGCCTTCGCCACCTCCGCCATGCGGATCGCCTGGACGCGGTCCACCTCGGGGTAGACCACCGGCTCGCAGCACCGCTCCCCGGGCGGGCGCTTGGTCTTCGGCGTCAGCTCCCGATCGATGGGCATCTATATACATATATCAATAACAATCACTTCTGTCGATGTAATACGATCGGAGTATGGACACGCCCCCGCTCGCCCGCCGGCTGCTCGCCGAGCTGCTCGGCTCGGCGTTCCTCGCCGCCCTCGTCATCGGCTCCGGCATCGCCGCCCAGACCCTCTCGCCCGGGGACACCGGCCTGCAGCTGTTCGAGAACGCCCTCGCCACCGCCATGGGGCTCGCCTGCATCATCCTCATGTTCGGCCCCGTCTCCGGCGGGCACTTCAACCCCGTCGTCTCGCTCGCCGACGCCGCCTTCGGCGGGCTCGGGTGGCGCGACGCCCTCCTCTACATACCCGCCCAGGTCGCCGGCTGCGTGCTCGGCGCCATCGCCGCCAACGGCATGTTCGCGCTCGCCGCCGTCAGCATCTCCACCCACCACCGCGCCTCGCCCGCCCACCTCTTCAGCGAGGTCATCGCCACCGCCGGGCTGCTGCTCGTCATCCTCTCCCTCGCCCGCAGCCGGCGCCTCAGCGTCGCCCCGGCGGCGGTCGGGGCGTACATCGGCGCCGCCTACTTCTTCACCAGCTCCGCCAGCTTCGCCAACCCCGCCATCACCGTCGGGCGCATATTCTCCAACACCTTCGCCGGGATCGCGCCGGCCTCGATGCCCGGCTTCGTCCTCGCCCAGCTCGCCGGCGGCGCCTGTGCAGTGCTCGCCGTCCGCGTCCTCTACCCGGACGTCACCGCCGCCGAGGTCGGCGAGCTCGTCGTGCCACACCACGAGCGGGCCGGCGCGGAGGCTGCCGGGCCCGTCACCGACGGCGCTGTCACCCAACCCGCGATCGGTGGCTGATGGCCACCGTCCTCTTCGTCTGCCTCCACAACGCCGGGCGCTCCCAGATGAGCGCCGCCCTGCTCCAACGTGAAGCCGGCGGCCGGCACCGCGCGCTCAGCGCCGGGACCGCGCCCGGCGAGCGCGTCCACCCCGAGGTGGTGGAGGTCATGGGCGAGCTCGGCATCGACCTCGCCGACCGCCGGCCCCAGCTGCTCACCCCCGAGCTCGCCGAGCAGGCCGACGTCGTCGTGACCATGGGCTGCGGCGACGACTGCCCCTACATCCCCGGCAAGCGCTACCTCGACTGGGACCTGCCCGACCCCAGGGGACGGCCGCTCGACGAGGTCCGCGCCACGCGGGACGAGATCGTCCGGCGCGTCTGGGGGCTCCTCGAGGAGCTGGATCGGGGGTCGCCGGGCCAGGGGGTGCTCTTGCGCACAAGCGATCTGCCGCGCTCGTCACGGCGATAGTTCGAACCGAACGATACGGACCGCTCGGTCGCCGCCGCCCACGGGACCGGCTCGGGAGTAGGTGGACGTCTATGCCCTTGGCTTCGGCCGCCAGCGCCGCAGGGCCACTTCGAGCGATTCGAGGTCGACGAGGTCCTGCGGCCGGGCGGTGGCGGTCTTCATCGCGATGAGATCCTCGATCGATGCGATGAGCACCGTGTCGCCGTCGAGCTCGATGCGGCTGGCTTTGCGTCTCAGCGCCGGGTAGCCGGGCGATCCCGGGGGGTCCACGAGCAGGTCGATGTCCCCTTTGCTCGTCGTCAGTGTGAGCATCTGTGCCTGTCGGAGGGTGCGTCCGTCCGGCGTGAACGGAACGTCTTCGTCGATGTCCCGCAGCTTGGCCTCGATATCGATGAGCGCGGCGCCCAGCCGGTCGAGGTTCTCCTGGTCGGTCGCGTAGCAGACGTCGAGGTCCTTCGTGAAGCGCGGGCTGCCCTGAACGATCACCGCGACGCCGCCCACGACCACGAAGTCGACCCGCGCCTCGACGAGCCGGTGCAATAGGCCGCTGATGGCGAATTCAGGCGCGTTCGCCACGGCTTCGCGCACCGGCCTCGGTGAGCTTACGCATCTCTGCGTACATCGTTTCTATGCCCCGAATGCGTTGCGCCGGTGTCAGTTCGAGCTGCCGGCGGATGAGGCTCTCGTCGACACCACCGGCGCGTGGCGCGGCTTCGAGTGCCAGGCGATGCCCGGTAGCCCACAGTGCACGGTCGAGAGTGTCCACGGTGGGGTTGGCCCCGGGTCGCTCGAGTTTCGCGACCGCCGCCTGACTCACTCCCAGGCGGCGGGCGAGCTCGGCCTGGGTGAGGCCGGCTCCGATGCGCGCCTCCGCCAGCAGTTGAGATACGTTACAGGCGCCGATCAGCATAACTTTTAGGTTATCAGGCTCATGATCAGAGGCGACTCTCCTCTTCGGGAAAGAAGCGGTAGAGCGCCTTCGCCTGGTCCAGCACGAGTTGGTCGTAGTGGTTGACGTCGCGAACCACATCCCCATCCGGTCGTAGGCCGGGGCGCTCATCGCTGTGTGCCCTAGCCTCTCCGAGATGTGGCCTTACGTAGCTGGGGTGCGGCCTTGCCTTGCCGGGATGAGGGCGCCGAGCCGGCGTCCCGCAGCGCGGTCACCAGCAGCTCGACGAAGTCGCCGTAGAGGTCGCGACGAACCGTGTCCGGGCTCACCAGCGATTCGATCGCCAGGCCGATCCCCAGCGCCCGCAGGACGAGCGCCAGGTCGTCCACCGGCAGCGGCGTCTCGCGCCCGGCCTCCCGCTGGTACTGCTCGATGTAGCGGGCCACGGCCTCCCGCATCGCCAGCGAGCGCGAGCCGAAGCGCTTGGCGAGCTCGGGGTCGCGGCCCGCGTGGGCGATGAGCTCCATGTGCAGCACCACCGACTCCCGGTCGCGCGCCAGGCGGTCCATCCACTGGTCGGCGAGCGCCCGCGCGCGGGCCTCCATCGGGGCGTCATCGGGCAGCGCCGCCTGTGTCTCGGCGAGCTCGCGCACCCGCTCCGCCATGTAGTCCTCGAAGACCGCCAGGAACAGGTCGGCCTTGCCTGCGAAGTTGGAGTACACCGCCCCGTGCGAGTAGCCCGCCTCCTCCGCGATCTCCTCGACCGTCGCGGCCTGGAAGCCGCGGCGGGCGAAGACCGTCGCCGCCGCCTGTACCAGGCGGGAGCGGGTCTGCGCCTGCTGCTCGGCCCGCGTCAGTCGTCGTCGGCCGCCCATGCCGAGGTGATGATATCCATTCAGATTATGGCTGCCATCCCTGCGCGATCGCGAGGGACGGGTGTCATGAGGTTTGACCCGCGCCAGCCCCACAGTGTGACCCCCGCCGATCACTACAGTCACGGCTGTGACCGGCTTGCGCATCGCCATCGGCGTCGTCTGGGTCGTCTTCTGGGTCTACTGGATGATCTCCGCCGCCGCCGCCAAGCACGGCACCCGCACCAGGCGCACCAGGCCGCCGGGGCTGGTGCTCGCCGTGATCGTGATCGCGCTCCTGCGCGTCTTCCACGCCGGCGGCCTCGCCGTGCACAGCCCGATCCTGGCGGCGGTCGGCGTCGCCGTGTTCCTCTCCGGGCTCGGCCTCGCGGTCTGGGCCAGGGTCTATCTGGGGCGCAACTGGGGGATGCCGATGACCCTCAAGGAGGAACCCGAGCTCGTCACCTCCGGCCCCTACCGGCTCGTGCGCCACCCGATCTATTCGGGGATCCTGCTCGGGATCCTCGGCACCGCGCTCGCCACCAACGGCTACTGGGCGATCGCGCTCGTCCTGATGGGCGCCTACTTCATCTATAGCGCCAAAGTCGAGGAACGGTTGATGACCGACACCTTCCCCGCCGCCTACCCCGGGTACCGGGCGAGCACCAAGATGCTGATCCCGTTCGTCCTCTGACGGCTACAGTCTGCGCGATATGACCCTCGTCCTGCTCACCGGCGCCACCCGCGGCATCGGTCGCGCCGCCGCCGTCGCACTCGCCGGCGAGTGCGCCGAGGTGGCGCTCGTCGGGCGCGACCCCGAGCGCATCGCCGAGGTCGCCCGCGAGGCCCGCGCCGCCGGCGGGGGCGCGGCGGTGCACGAGCACGTCGCCGACCTCACCCTGATGGCCGAGGTGCGCCGGCTCGCCGAGGAGGTCCGGGCCCGCCACGAGCGCCTCGACGTCCTCGCCAACAACGCCGGCGCCCTCTTCGCCTCGCGGCAGGTCACCTCGGAGGGCTTGGAGCGGACATTCGCCCTGAACCACCTCGCCCCGTTCCTGTTGACAGCGCTGCTGCGCGACCGGCTCGCCGGCGGACGCGTCGTGACCACCGCCTCCGACGCCCACAAGTCGGGGCGTTTGGATCTCGACGACCTCCAGTCCGAGCGCTCCTACGCGGCGATGCGGGTCTACGGGACGACCAAGCTCTGCAACGTCCTCTTCACCCGCGAGCTCGCCCGGCGGGCGCCGGAGCTGCACGCCAACTGCTTTCACCCAGGCGTCGTCCGCACCGGCTTCGGCAAGAACGAGAACGGGATCTGGAGGGTCCTCACGACGCTCGGCGGCCCCTTCTTCCGCTCGCCGGAGCGGGGGGCGCGGTCGCTCGTATGGCTCGCGCTCTCTCCGCAGGGCGGCCAGCTCGACGGCGAGTACGTCGAGGACGAGCGGGTCGTCGCGCCCAGCGCCGCCGCCCAGGACGACGAGCTCGCCCGCGGCCTCTGGGAGCGCAGCGCCGAGCTCGTCGGGCTCGCCGCGCAGACGCCTGGCGGCTGAGACGGGGAAGTGGGGGTCGTGGTGCGTCGACGCCGACACCGGAGAGATCTGGGCGATTTCATCTGATACCGCGTAACGTCAAATGGCAGCGCAGGCCCCGTAAGGCCCGTAATAGGCTCAACTCCCGATGAGCGGCCACGACGACGCGGCGATCGCGGCGCGGGATCTCCGGGTGCGGCGCGGTCGGCGGGAGGTGCTGCACGGAGTCACCTTCGCGCTGCCGGCCGGCCGCATCGCCGGACTGGTCGGCCCCAGCGGCGGCGGCAAGACGACGCTGATGCGCGCCCTCGTCGGCGTCCAGCGGGGCGTGAGCGGGGAGCTGCGCGTGCTCGGTCTCGCCCCCGGCAGCGCCGCCCTGCGGCGGCGGGTCGGCTACGGCACCCAGACCCAGGCCGCCTACGACGACCTCGGTGTCCGCGAGAACCTCGAGTATTTCGCCGCCCTCCTCGGCGCCCCGCGCGGTCAGGTCGAGGAGGTGCTGCGGCGTGTCGACCTCACCGATGCCGCCGGCCAGCTCGCCCGCTCGCTCTCCGGCGGCCAGCGCTCGCGCCTGTCGCTGGCGATCGCCCTGCTCGGGCGTCCCGAGCTGCTGGTGCTGGACGAGCCGACCGTGGGTCTGGACCCGCTCCTGCGTGAGCGGCTGTGGGCGCTCTTCCGCGAGCTCGCCGCCGGCGGCGTCACGCTGCTGATCTCAAGCCACGTCATGGACGAGGCCGCCCGCTGCGAGGAGGTCCTGCTGGTGCGCGACGGGCGCATCCTCGCCCAGGGCGCGCCGGGCGAGCTGCAGCGGCGCACCGGGAGCGACGACCTCGAGGGCGCCTTCCTCGCACTGATCGCGGAGGGGCGGTGATGGTCGAGTGGCGCCTGCGGTCGTCGAGGAGCGTCCGTGGTCGTCGAGGAGCGTCCGTGGTCGTCGAGGAGCGTCCGTGGTCGTCGAGGAGCGTCCGTGGTCGTCGAGGAGCGTCCGTGGTCGTCGAGGAGCGTCCATGGTCGTCGAGGAGCGTCCGTGGTCGTCGAGGAGCGTCCGTGATCGTCGAGGGGCGCCCGTGAGGGCCGCCGCCGTCACCGCCCTGCGCGTCGCGCGCCAGCTGCGCCACGACCCGCGGACCGTGGTCCTCCTGCTGGCGGTGCCCTCGCTGCTGATGACGCTGCTGCACTTCGTCTACCTGCACCAGCGCGCCGCCTTCGAGCAGGCCGGGCCGGCGCTGATGGTGTTGTTCCCGCTGGTCACGATGTTCCTCGTCAGCTCCGTCGCCCTGCTGCGCGAGCGCACGACGGGCACCCTGGAGCGGCTGATGACGACCCCCCTGCGCCGGCCCTCGCTGCTGGCGGGGTACGCGCTGACGTTCACCCTCCTGGCGATTCTCCAGGCGGGGGTCGTCAGCGCGCTGAGCCTCGGTCCGCTCGGCCTCAGCCTGCGCGGCAGCACCGTCCTCGTCGTCGCCCTCGCCGCCGCCGTCGCCCTGCTCGGCCTCGGGCTCGGCCTGCTCGCCAGCGCCTTCGCCCGCACCGAGTTCCAGGTCGTCCAGTTCTTCCCCGCCACCATCCTGCCGCAGCTGTTGCTCTGCGGGCTGCTCGTGCCGCGCGCCCAGATGGGCTCCGCTCTGCACGCGATCTCCGACGTCCTGCCGATGTCCTACGCCGTCGACGGCGTACACCACCTCGCCGCCGAGCCCGGCGTCAGCGGCGCCGCCCTCGGCGATCTCGCGATCGTGCTCGGCTTCGCCGCGGGGGCGACCCTGCTGGGAGCGCTCACCCTGCGACGCCGGACGGAATGACAGCCCTTCGGCGACCACGCAGCCTCCGCGCTCGAGGTCTGCCGGCGCGCCCGGTCGGCGATCCGTATCACCCGTGATACACTGCGTCGATGGCCGAGGTCAGCATTCGCGAGCTGCGCAACCACGGCGGCGACGTCGTCGACCGCGCCGCCCGGGGGGAGCGGATCACGATCACCCGCTCCGGCAGGGCCGTCGCCGAGCTGCGCCCCACGAGCCGGCCGGGGCTGTCAGCCGAGGCGCTGGTCGAGCGCTGGCGGGGCCTTCCCGCGGTCGACCCCAAAGCTCTGCGCGAGGACGTCGATCGCGTTCTCGACGCCGGGCTGTGAGTGAGCGCTCGCGACACGCCCGGGGCGTGCTCGACACGTCGACGCTGATCCTCATCGAGCGCCTCGATCCGGCGGCGCTCCCGGCCGAACCTCTGATAACCGCGGTCACGCTCGCCGAGCTCTCCGTCGGCCCGCTCGTCGTCGCGGACGAGCACGAGCGAGCCGCCCGCCAGTCTCGCCTGCAACAGGCCGAGTCGGACTTCGACCCGCTGCCCTTCGACGCCGGCGCCGCGCGGGCCTTCGGTCGCGTCGCCGCCTCGCTGCGGCGCTCCGGGCGCAAGACCACCGCCCGTTCCTATGAGGCCATGATCGCCGCCACCGCCCTTGCCCACGACATTCCCGTCTACACCTGCAACCCCTCCGACTTCGCCGGCATCGACGATCTCCAGGTCGTCGCCGTCGCGGTGCCCCCGCCGCCGCCGGGGTCGCCGTAGCCCGCCGCGCTCGCTCTCCGATATGCGTTTTTCGGACACCGGGCAGTTACCTAACGATCATTAGGTTATCTCCCGGTGGGCGATTTGTAGGTCGTTGCCCTTGGCCGGACCTGGACGCGGACGCGGTCGCGGCCGGGGTCGGCGGGGTCTCGTATGCCCATGTCTGCGACGATCGTCGGCGTGACCGCGCCGAGCAGCATCGACGCCCGCGAGGTCATCCTCGCGCGAGTGCGCGCCATCCCGGCGGGCTTCGTCCGCACCTACGGCGACGTCTCGCCAGGCGCCCCCCGGGTCGCCGGGCACGTCCTCAGCCAGAGCAACGACCGCGACGCCCCCTGGCATCGTGTCGTGCGTGCCGATGGAACGCTCGCCAAGGGCGAGCGCCAGCGGCGCCTGCTCGAAGCCGAGGGGGTGCCCTTTCGCGGCGACCGGGTCCAGCTCGCGCTCGTCCGCCTCAACCATCCGGCCCGCGGATGAGGGCTGTTTGCGATGAATTCACCGTCACCGGGGAGTCAAGGACCTAACCAACCCACAGGAGGATCAGCTCATGACAACGAGCACCGCCGGCATCCAGACGATCAGCCTCGTCATGGTCCCCACCGCCGACCAGGACCGCTCGATCGAGTTCTACGAGAAGCTCGGCTTCGAGAAGCGCACCGACACCCCCTTCGGCGGCGGCATGCGCTGGGTCGAGGTCTACCCGCCGGAGGGCAACACCGGGATCGCCCTCTCCCCGCCCCGCCCCGGCGAAGAGGTCACGCCCAAGGAGATCGGCATCAGCCTCACCACCGCCGATGCCGACGCCACCCATGCCGCCCTGCGCGACCACGGGGTCGACGTCGACGACCAGGTCATGCGCATGGGCGACCCCATCCCGCCCATGTTCTGGTTCCGCGACCCCGAAGGCCACGCCCTGATGATCGTCGAGTCACAACGCTGAGCGGTCGCGAGCCCGCACTCGCCGAGGTCGCCGCGTCCACGCGGAGCGGCGGCCCCGGCGGCCGCACCTGCTAGAAGACCCCGATGACCCAGGCCCCAGCAATCGAAGTCAACGGCCTCGTCAAGCACTTCGGCTCCGTCCGGGCGCTCGACGGCATCGACCTCCTCGCGCCCCACGGGCAGGTCCTCGGACTGCTCGGGCCCAACGGCGCCGGCAAGACCACCCTTGTCCGCGTCCTCGCCACCCTGCTGCGTCCCGACGCCGGCAGCGCCCACGTGCTCGGGCTCGACGTCCTGCACCAGGCCGCCGAGCTGCGCCAGCGCATCGGACTAGCCGGCCAGTACGCCGCCGTCGACGAAAACCTCACCGGGCTGGAGAACCTCACCATGGTCGGCCGCCTCTACGGCGAGCGCCGCCGCTCGGCTCGCGCCCGCGGACGCGAGCTACTCGCCCGCTTCGAGCTCACGGACGCCGAAAACCGGCCCGCCAAGACCTACTCCGGCGGTATGCGCCGGCGCCTGGACCTCGCCGCCGCCCTCGTCGCCCGTCCGCCCGTCCTCTTCCTCGACGAGCCCACCACCGGGCTGGACCCCCGCAGCCGCCTCAGCCTCTGGGAGGTCATCGAGGGGCTCGTCGCCGACGGCACCACCGCCCTGCTCACCACCCAGTACCTCGACGAGGCCGACCGCCTCGCCCACACCGTCGCCGTCATCGACCACGGCCGCCTCATCGCCGAGGGCACTCCCGACCAGCTCAAGGACCGCCTCGGCGGCGAGCGCCTGGAGGTTCAGCTCGACGACGGCGCCGACCCCGAGGTCGCCGTCCGCGCCCTTGCCCCCATGTCCGACGAGCTCCCCGCCGCCGAGGGCCGCGTCGTCACCGTCGCCGTCCGCGAGCGCAGCGGCGCCATCGTCGATGCCGTCCAGCGCCTCAGCCAGGCCGGCGTCGGGGTCGACGACCTCGACCTCCGGCGGCCCACGCTCGACGACGTCTTCCTCGCCCTCACCGGCCACGTCGCCGAGGAGCCCGCCGAGCCCGAGGACGCCAGGGTGGGGGAGCCCGCATGAGACGGCTCGTCACCGACACCCTGATCATCGCCGAACGCAACCTCATCCGGCTGCCCCGGGCACCGGAACTCTTCATCGGCTTCACCGTCCAGCCGATCATGTTCGTGTTGCTCTTCCGCTACGTCTTCGGCGGCGCCATCTCCACCCCGGGCTACAGCTACGTCGACTACCTAATCCCCGGGATCATCGTCCAGAACATCGCCTTCGGCGGCTTCGCCACGGCGCTGGGGCTCAACGAGGACGTCCGCAAGGGGCTCATCGACCGCTTCCGCTCCCTGCCCATGTCCCGCGCCGCCGTCCTCGGCGGGCGCACCCTCGCCGACGTCGCCACCAACACCCTCTCCATGACCATCCTCCTCATAACCGGCGTCATCATCGGCTTCACCTTCAACTCCTCCTTCTCCGACGCCGTCGCCGGCATCGCCCTGCTGCTGCTCTTCGGCTACGCCTTCTCCTGGTTCCTCGCCTTCCTCGGCCTCCTCGCCTCCTCGCCGGAATCCGTCAACTCCATCGGCTTCATCGCGGTCTTCCCCCTCACGTTCATCTCCTCTGCGTTCGTTCCCGTCGCCTCCATGCCCGACGGCCTGCGCCAGTTCGCCGAAGTCAACCCCTTCACCGTCGTCGTCGACGCCATCCGCCACCTCTGGCTCGGCGCCCCCGCCGGCAACTACGTCTGGGGCGCCGTCGCCTGGTCCCTGGCGATCGTTGCCGTCTTCGGCCCGCTCGCAGTCGCGCGGTACCGGCGGGCGGCTGGGCGGTAGGCGTAGGGCGCGACTGGGCCACCGGGCGGCGGCGGGACCGGGGCGCCGCCGCCGCACCTGCGCCGGCTCAGCCGCAGAACGTCTGGTACGCCGGCAGCGTCGTGCAGTTGCCTTCGAGGGTGTTGAACGAGCCGCCCAGCAGCGCGCCGTAGTTTCCCGTCGCTGCCGTCGCGTTGCCCTCGCCGCCGAGCACCGACGTCAGCTCGCCTTCGGCCCTGTTCTGGTAGCCCGCCGCGACCGAGCTCCACACCCCCGACGCCGCGTTTTCGTAGCCGCCGCTCACAGCCGCGTAGTTCGCCTCGGCCGTGTTGATGTCGCCGCCCGTCACCGACGACGCCTGGTTCTTGGCGGCGTTGTGCGCGCCGCCCGCCACCGAGGAGTAGAGGCCTTCCGCGAGGTTGAAGCCGCCCGCCGCCACCGTCGCGTAGGAGCCCGTCGCCTGGTTGGTCGAGCCGCCGCTCACCGACGAGTCCTGGCCCGATGCGGTATTCGTCGTGCCCCCGCTCACCGCCGAGTCGGGGCCCGAGGCGACGTTGCTCTGCCCGCCGCCGACCTCTGATTCCGAGGCCCTGGCCTGATTGCCGTTGCCGCCGGAGGTGACCGAGTCCACGCCCGCGGCGGTATTGCCATCGCCCCCGGCGGCAAGACCGTTGTCGCCGGTCGCCGAGTTCCCCTGGCCACCCGCCACCGACGTCGAGCTGCCGTCGGAGAGGTTGTCGTAGCCACCCGCCGCCCACGACCCGAAGGTTCCCTCGGCCGTGTCCAGGTTTCCACCCGACACCGCCGCCGCGCTGCCCGAGGCGAGGTTGTTCTCGCCGCCGGTAACGCTCGCCCATTCGCCGCTGGCGGTGTCGTGGGTGCCGGCCACCAGCGCCGACGGGCCACTCGCCGTGTTGTCTTCTCCCGCCACCACCCCGCCGTAGCTGGTGAACGACTGACCGTCGCCGACGACGAGGTTGTGCGAGCCCGTCTGCGTGCCCGGGCTTTCGTTGTAGCCGATGATCAGGTTGCCCAGGCCGTTGACCGCGCCTGCCGTGCTCCCCGAGCCGCTCTCCAACTGGAGGTTCATGCCGGAGAACAGCAGCGTGTCGCCCGTCCGGCTCACCCCGGCCAGCGTGCCGCGCAGCGTTTCCACCTCGCCGGTCAGCGTCTGGTTGGCGCTTTCCAGCGCGCCAACCCGGGACTTCAACTGTTCGACTTCCGTCGTCGACGCCGAGGAGCCGGCCGTTCCCTGCGGCCCCCGTTCCCCCTGCGCCCCCGGGCTGCCCTGGGGGCCGCGTTCGCCCCCCGGGCCGCTCTGGCCGAACTCGATGCTCGTCTGCCCGTGACCGCAGTGCGCCGTGAACGCCACCACGCGCAACACCCCGTGGCGGTTCACGCACCCGTGCAGCGCACCGCCCGGCCCCTGAAGCGCGGCCTGCGCCGCCGACTCGCCGACGCCGAGCGACAGCGCGCCCAACGCCGCAAGCACCGAAACCGCCGCGATCCCGCGGCCGGCCTTCCCCGATCTCCTGCTCATCGCGGTCACCTCACAGTCGACGCGGCCGACGGCAGTTTCTCGGTCCCCCCGGCCCTTGAAGAAAGAATTCACATTACTCCGCCGCGGTCTGCGTCGATCGTCGCTTGGGCTGCCACGGCGCCAGCTCACCCCCGCCCGGGGTGCTCACCACGCGGCGTCAGCCCGCCGGCCCCTCGCGCGGCTCTGTCAGCCTGCGGGGAGCACAGTCGCCACGCTGTTGCCCGCCACCACCAGCTTCAGCCGCCCGCCCGACGCCCCCGCCTGGCCCACTTGCATGCCGGCGCGCACCGCGCTCAGGGATTCCACGCTCAGGCCCTGCGCCCCGCGCAGCATCACCGTCCGTGGCTTGGCGGTCTCGTTGTCGAGGATCAGCTCCCACGTCGCCGGCTTCGCCGGCGCCGTCGCCGTCGCGGGGGTCGCGGGGACGGCGATGGCCGTCGCCACCAGCCCCCGTACGCCGGGCACGGTGGTGAGCGTCGCTCCGAGGGGGAGCCAGCGATTGAGGGCCACCAGGGCGCTCTCCAGCGGTCGGGGGTAGACCTGGCCGCCGCGCATCACGAACGGGTCGTAGGCGCCGTTGCTGAAATGAAAGCGCACCTCGCGGAAGCCCGTCTTCAGGGCGGCCAGCACGTAGCGCACCGCCCACACCGCCGCCGCCGGAGTGTTCGAGACGCCTTCCTGCCCGCCGCACGACGCCGAGTTGGCCTCGCTGAGGATCGCCGGCGCACCTGCCGCCGCGGCATCCGCCACGACCCACTGAAGGCTCTGCGGCGCGTTCGCCGCCGCCGGCGCCAGCAGCTTGGGGATCGTCACGGCCCCCGGGCCCTCGCAGGCCGAGAGCGGATACAGGTGAACGCCTACCGTCCTGTCGTGCACCGCGGCGATCACCCGCGGCAGCTGGCGTCGCCACAGCGCCGATATCGCCAGTTCCGGCCCGATCACCGGCGCCCCGCCCAGCGTCGGCTCGAGCGCGCCCGCCAGCTGCAGGTAGAGGTTGGCCGCCTTCGTTTCATGGCCCGGCAGCCCTTTCGCCAGCGACGCGTAGTTCGGGTAGAAGTACAGGTCGGGCTCGTTGCCCAGCGAGAATTCCAGTCCGTTCGTCGCCGCCGTACGCGCGCCCGCCACCATCGCCGCCGCCCACGTCGGCGAGCCGGTGTGCATGTTCAGACCGACGTCCAGCGGGTCCTTCGTCGCCGCCAGCAGACAGTGAAGCTGGCTCCAGAACGGTGGCGGTAACGGGTAGAGCGTCGCCACTTCCCACGACGGCGCCGGGTTCGGCAGCACCCCCGGCGGGGCCGTCAGGTCCTGGCTGATGCCCGACAGCGCCAGCGGCGGCGAGCCCAGCCGCTGCAGCTCGGCCACCAGCGCCGGCGGCGGACACGGGCCCGCCCCGAGGTCCTGGGCCATCAGCGGGTACTCCAGCGAGAGGCCCACCGGCGCCATCGTCACGCCCCAGCGCGGGCCTTCCGAGCGCGGCGGCAGCGTAACTTCCGCGGGTCGCTGCGCCGCGCCTGTCGCGGCGGCCGGCGATCCGGGCGCCGTCGGCTCGGTCGCCGTCGCCGCAAGCGCCGGTGACGCCGCCCCCCACGTCAGCACAGGCAGACAACAGGCCAGCCCCAGCAGCAGTGGTCGCGTAGCGCTCGCCTTTCGCCGACGTCGCATCTCCGGAACCTACCACGCGCTCACCTCGGCGCGCGCGATACGTCCACGGTGCCCCGGTCCGACTGGCTGCGCGGTCCCAGTACGCCGATGTCCGAAG
>Ga0335072_10007974_pt1 | contig 15388 bp, 14 predicted proteins | sample Lox_Sample_21_FD_206725 | JGI IMG/M metagenome (GOLD analysis project Ga0335072, IMG submission 206725) | Soil microbial communities from Loxahatchee National Wildlife Refuge, Florida, United States - Lox_Sample_2.1 | ecosystem: Environmental > Terrestrial > Soil > Wetlands | place: USA... | reverse complement strand
CGCCGTGCTGGCCTGGGTGAGCGGCACCCCCAAGCTCGCCGTGGCTATCATCGCCGTGATATTCCTGAATGCCGGGTTCGCGTTCGCCCAGGAGATGCAGGCCGAGCGGGCTGTTGAAGCACTGGCGGCGTTCCTGCCCGAGCGCGCGCGGGTACGGCGAGACGGCCAGCCGCAAGAGATCGAGGCCCGGCTGCTGGTCCCCGGCGACGTCCTGCTGATCGATGAGGGCGACAGCATCTGCGCCGACGCCAGGCTGATGACCGGCACGCTCGAGGTCGACATGTCAACGCTTACCGGCGAATCGGTGCCGGTGACCCGGTCTGCCGGTCCCGCGGACGCCAGCGTGCCCTTGCTACAGGCCCCCGACCTGGTGTTCAGCGGAACGGCCTGCACTGGCGGCCAGGCCGAGGCCGTCGTGACCGCGACCGGCATGCGTACCGAACTTGGCCGTATCGCCGCGCTCAGCCAGCGCACCGGCACCGAGTCCAGCCCGCTGGAACGCCAGGTCACCCGCGCTACCCGGCTGATCGCCTTTGTCGCGGTGGGCGCCGGGGCGGCGTTCTTGCCGATCGGCCTGGCCGCCGGCCTTGGCATCACCGCTGCCGCCAGTTTCGCCATCGGCCTGCTCGTCGCCAACGTCCCGGAAGGGCTGCTGCCCACCATCACCCTGGCGCTGGCCGTCGGCGTGCGCGAGATGGCCCGCCGCGGCGCCCTGGTCAAACGGCTGTCCGCGGTCGAGACACTCGGCTCCACCAGCGTGATCTGCACCGACAAGACCGGGACCCTGACGCAGAACCGGATGCGTGTCACCGCAGCCTGGACACCCGACGGGGAGCTCACAACCGGCGCTGCAGGGGCGGACGACCCGGTTACCAGCGCCGGAGCCCGCGGCCAGCTGGCGGCCATCGCGGCCGCCTGCAGTAATGCCGACCTGCACGGCCCGGGCGGCACGCCAACTGGGGACCCGACCGAGATCGCGCTGCTCGAACTCGCCGCCGCCGCCGACACCGATACCAGCGCGCAGGCCAGGCATGCCGCCCGCCGCCAGCTGTTCCGGTTCGACCCCCGCCTCAAGCTCATGACCACGGTCGACGAACGCGGTGGTCACCTGGTGATCGATACTAAAGGCGCACCTGAACAGGTACTCGCCTGCTGCGCGTCGATTCGCCACGGCGGCCACGACCAGCCGCTCAGCGACGCGGACCGGGCCGAGGTTAGCCGTGTCATGACCGGCTACGCACGCCGTGGCCTGCGCGTGCTCGCCCTCGCGTCCCGCGAGCTTCCCGCCGGGGCGCAGGTGCCCGGCCGGCGAGAGGACGCCGAGACCGGCCTGTGCCTGATGGGCATGGCGGCGATGGCCGACCCGCCCCGCCCCAGCGTCCCCGGCGCCGTCGAAAGCGCCCACCACGCTGGCATCCGGATCCACGTCGTCACCGGCGACAACGGCACCACCGCCGCCGCGATCGCCCGCCAGGTCGGCATCGGCACCGGCCCCGGCGGCATCAAGGTCGTCACTGGCAGCGAACTCGATGACCTCAGCGAAGCGCAGCTCGATGGCCTGCTGGATTCCGGTGCAGAGATAGTCTTCGCCCGCAGCTCACCGGAAGCCAAGCTGCGCATCGCCGACGCCCTGCGGGCCATGGGCCAGGTCGTGGCGATGACCGGCGACGGCGTCAACGACGCCCCCGCGCTGCGCCGCGCCGACATCGGCGTCGCGATGGGACGCTCCGGCACCGACGTGGCCCGCGAGGCCGCCACGATGGTGCTGACCGACGACAACTTCGCCACCATCGCAGCTGCCGTCGAGTCAGGGCGCCGGGTCTACGACAACGTCCGCAAATTCATCTGCTACATCTTCACCCACGCCGTACCCGAGGTTGTCCCGTTCCTGGTCTTCGCGCTGGCCGGCGGCGCAGTGCCACTCCCGCTGACCGTCATGGAACTGCTCGCAATCGACCTGGGCACCGACATCCTGCCCGCGCTCGCGCTCAGCCGCGAGCCCGCCGAGCCTGGGCTGATGGACCGGCCGCCCCGGCCCAAGACCGAAGGCGTCATCAGCCGCGGCATGCTCGCCCGGTCGTGGGGATTCCTCGGCCTCATCTCCGCCGCCCTGGTCATGGGAGGTTTCTTCATCACCCTGGACCGGGCAGGCTGGCGTCCTGACGCGCTCACCGGCCCGGGCAGCCCGCTCAACCACGTCTACCACCAGGCCACCACGGTCGCCTGGCTCGGCATCGTGGCCTGCCAGATCGGCACCGCGTTCGCAGTCCGCACCGACCGCGCATCGCTGTGGTCGGTCGGCGTGCTGTCCAACCGGTTTCTGCTCGGCGGCATCGCGTTCTCGCTGGCCTTCGCCATGCTGCTGATCTACGCACCCCCGATGCACGGATTCTTCGGCACCGCAGCGCTCACGCCGGCGCAACTCGCCACCGTCGTCCCATTCCCGTTCATCGTCTGGGGTGCCGACGAACTACGCCGCCTGACCATCCGGCACCGCAATGCCCGCAACCATGCCACGTGACGACAGTCCACCGCCGCGCCGGACATGATCATGAGCGGCGGCAGGTCACGTGTACAGGGCGTCGATGTCGCTAGCGTACTTGGCGAGAACGTAGTCTCTGCGGACCTTGTCAGTTGCGGTGAGCTCGGCGCCGACGTGGAACGGGCCGGCCAGGATGCGGAACCGCTTGATGGTTTCGGGCCTTGAGACAACGGCGTTCGCGCGGTCCACGGCCTGCTGGACGACCGAGCGCAGATCCAGGTCGTCGCGAAGCTCGGCGATGGTCGCGCCGGCTCGCTTGCCCTGCCGCTTCTTCCACCGGGTGAAAGCCGCCTCGTCCAAGGTGACGAGCGCTGCGACGTAGGGCCGCCGCTCGCCAACCACGACGCATTCGGCGATCAGCCAGTGCTCACGGACCGTGTCCTCGAGGGCCGACGGCGCCACGTGCTGGCCGCCGGCGGTGATGAGCATGTCCTTCTTCCTGCCGATCACGTAGACGAAGCCGCCGTCATCGACTCGGCCGAGGTCCCCGGTGCGCAGCCACCGGCCGTCGAACGCCGCACCGGTGGCCTGCGGGTCCTGCCAATACCCCTGGAACACATCCGGGCCCTCGACCTCGATCTCGCCATCGGCCGCGATCCGCACCGAACAGCCCGGCAGCGGCAAGCCCACCGAGCCTGGGCGCTGCACTGCTGGAGGGTTCATGGTGACCGGGCCGACGGTCTCCGTCAGCCCCCAGCCCTCCATCACTGTCAGCCCTGCGCCACGCAGAAAGTGGCTCAGGTGCTCGTTCAGCGGCGCGCTGCCACTGATCACCCAGGTCACCCGCCCGCCCAGTGCCTGGCGCAGTCGGGCGTAGACCAGGCGGCTGAACAGCGCGTGCCGCAGCCGCAGTCCCGGCCCCGTCCGCCCGCCGGCCTGGCTCCAGGCGACCGCTGCCGCCTCCGCTGCGGCGAACAGCCGCTGGTGGCCCTCGGCGTCGGCCTGCTGGCGGGCCGCGGCGGTGACCTTCTCCAGTACGCGCGGCACCGTGAGCAGGATGGTCGGCCGGAAGGTGGCCAGTGCCTCGGGCAGCTGGTTGGCGTCGGGAAGGAAGCCGGATCGTTTGCCGGCGTTTAGCAGGCACAGCATCACCACCCGCGCCAGGATGTGCGAGAGCGGCAGAAAGAACAGGCTCGAGGAGTCCCCGGCGAGCACCTGCTCCTGTACGCCTGGCACGGCGGTGATCGCACCGACGGCCTCAGTGAGGTTGCTGTGATTGATCATGCAGCCCTTCGCCCGGCCCGTCGTGCCCGAGGTGTATACGATCGTCGCGAGCGTCTCCGCGGTCACCGCGGCACGCCTGCGGGTTACTTCCCCGCTGGGCACGTGCTGCCCGGCGCGGGCTAGCGCATCCAGGTCGTCGGCGTCCAGTCGCCATATCACCTCGACCTTCGTCGGCCGCGCCCGGCGGATGGCCTCGGCGAGCCGGGCGGTCCCTGCGAACACCGCGACCGCGCCCGAATCACCCAGCACCCAGCCGATCTGCTCCTCCGATGAGCTTTCATAAATCGGGACCGTCACCGCCCCCGCAGCCCAGATAGCGAAATCGCAGACCGCCCACTCCAGGCTGGTCGCCGCCATCAGCCCGACCCGGTCACCTGGCCTGATCCCGCTGGCGACCAGGCCACCAGCCAGCGCACCCACCCGCGCCGCCAGCTGGGCCGCGGTCAACGGCTTCCATCCGCCGTCAGCCTGCACCGCAAACATGACCCGGCCGGGCTCCCGGTCAGCCCAGCCGAACACGTCGTCGCAAGCGTTCGCGCCCATGAACTAATGCGACCGCTGCGGCCGGGGAGGCGGTCAGGGACGACCGGCTCTGGAGTCCAGGACCTTAGCCACCAATGGACCCCAACGCGGCGGGCCAGATGTTAGGGGCCCCGCTGCAGGCCATGCTGCGGCTCGTCTCGTTAGGGCGATTCGGCCAGGGTTGAGCATCCCGAAACGCCGACGCGGGCACCGGCTGTGCACGTTGTTCAGGCTGCTTCAGGCGGCCGTTGCGGCCGTTGCCGACTGAGGGCCCGCGGCTCGGCGTCTGCGGACGGGTCGCGGCCGGAGAAGAGCGTCGCGGCCAGCCCGGCCACGCAGCCCGCCAGCGCGAGCCAGGGCAGATCCCCGCCCGGGGCCAATCCGGCGATCGTGAGCTGGGACAGGCCAAACAGGGACGCAGCGAGCCCGGCCAGCAGCAGCATCGGGGACCAGCGCATGGACGGCCCGATCCCCGCAGGCAGGCGGCGCATCGGCCGTTCCGCCCACATGATGACGATGATCATCGGCACGAGCAAGACGGTAAGCAGGCCGAGCCAAGCCGGGCGCAGTTCCCACCACCGTGCCGTCCCGATAGCAGGCTGGGTCATCGCCCCGGTCGGGTAGAAGGCCACGGCGATGACGAGCACCGGGACGAAGTGCCACAAGTAAGCGGTCATCACCGCACTGTTGAGCCGACGGACCCAGTGCCATTCGCGTGGCCTGGCCAGCAGCCGGGTGGCAGCCGACTCGGCGGCGATGACCAGGCCGATCTGGGCGGCGGCGTAGGCAAGCAGCGCGGTCGACGGCGGATCAGTATTGCCCGCCCCGACCATGTCGGGCGAAAACGCCCTGTACGTCACCAGCCCGGCCAGCAAAGCCGAGCCGCAGGCGGCGAGCATGTACGGGCGCCACCAGGCACGAGTCAGCATCCCGTCTCGCCAGGCGAAACCGCACTGATGGATCGCGCCCCACACCAGCAGGTAGTTGGCGTAGCCGATCACCCGCAGGTGCAGTACGGTCACGCCCGCGCTCACCAGAGCCGCCGCCGCGGCCATCCCGGCGGGCACCGCCAGACCGCAGCGGCGGTGCGCGGCGAACATCACCGGGGTCAGCGCGATCAGCACCAGATAGACGGGCAGGAACCACAGCTGCAACGTGACCACCCGGCCAGCCAGGGCGATATTGGCCCGGGCCACTCCCGCAGCTTCTGCCCCTGCCACCGCCAGGGCGCCCGCACTCAGGAACACCGCCGTCGGCCACCACAGCCGCATGGCCCGGCGCTGTATCCACCAGGCCCAGCCTTCTCCCTGCGCGTGATGCGCCGTCCATGACAGGGCATTGGCGTACCCGCCGACCAGGAAGAAGACCGGCATCACCTGAAATGCCCAGGTAACCCACTGTCCCCATGGGATGTAATTCAGTGCGTCCAGATCGAAGAACCGCCCACCGGAGTACGTGAGGTCGATCAGCAGCCAGTGGCCGTAGACCACGCCGGCAATGGCTACTGGCCGCAGCAGATCGAGGTAACGGTTGCGTTCCATGACGCGAGCCCTTCCGGGCTGGCGGACAGAGCCGCTGCCCCAGTCGGCAATGACCGCCAGCACCGAAGACCGCTGACCAGTGCGGGGAAGGCTCGCGGTCCTCACTGCCAGGTCACATCCTGGATGCTTCTGATCCCGCCACCAGCGCTGCGGCGAAGCCTGCCACCTGCTGCCGCATTTTAGTCTCGTCAGGCAGGAAGCCCGGTAAAAGGGCCGAAGGCCGGCTTCTCGCGTCCGGGGCCGGGGCACGGGCTCAGGACGTTCGGCCCTACCTGCTCGGCACGCCAAGGTCTACGGCCTTGGCGCTGGTGATGCCTGTGGCCAATCTGCTGCGCCTCTCCCTGGTGGGCGTCATCGGCATGATGAGCAACCGACCGGGCCGGGCGCTGACCTGGGCGGGGGCAGTCGTCCTCGCCTGCGGTGACGTTAGACCCTGCACGGGGATTGCGCAAGAACGCGAGGATCAGGCGAGCGGCCGATACGACCGGGGAACCGGGGAGGTGTCCATGGCAGTTGCGGGCTCTGGCCCGATGGAAGGGACAACGATCTCGCCGCACATCACGGTGGCGCAAGCCGGCCGGACGAAGGCGGCTGCTGGGCTTGCCTGGCCGGGCAGCGTGATCGGACTCCTTCCAGCAGATCATGCTCCCGAGCCATTGCCCGGGCCGAGCGCCGTCGCCCCCCCATGACCAGGAAGCGGCCGCGCCGCCGGACGTCGTTGCTGTATATGCCGCTGGGCACAGCGTTCTTCCTCATCCTGGCGGCGGCCGGTCTGCTGACCGTCGGCCTGCTCGTGCTTGATGCCCTGTCCTACGCTTACCGGCGCATCGGCATCAGCGCCGGCTGGATGGCACTGATCTTGGCCGCCGCGCTGCTGGGCAGCCTCATCAATATTCCGGTCGCCCGGCTGCGGGCCGAGATCCACGAGACCAGCACCCCGGTCACAGTGTTCGGGGTGACCTACCGCGTACCGCTGGTCGTCCGGACCGGGCGCACCACGATCGCAGTCAACGTCGGCGGCGCGATCGTCCCCCCATCTGTCGCCATCTACCTGATCTGCCATGACCACCTGCGAGTGAGCGCGCTGCTCGCCACGCTCGCCGTCATCGCCATAGTGTTTACGGTCGCCCGTCCCGTGCCCGGCGTCGGAATCGTCACCCCCGCACTGGTTCCGGCAGCCAGCGCCGCCTTGATTGCGGTCGGGCTCGGCGGCCATGCCATCGCGGCGGTAGCCTACGTGGCAGGGACGTTCGGGACCCTCGTAGGCGCCGACGTGCTCAACCTGCCGCGGATCCGCTCGCTGCGGGCCTCAGTCGTATCGATCGGAGGCGCGGGCACCTTCGACGGAGTCTTCTTCACCGGACTGGCCGCCGTCTTGCTGGCGTCGCTGCGATGAATAGCAGCCCCGGAGCTTGTTGTTCCGCGCTGGCCGCAGCAGACAGCCACGCACCGAAATACTACGGCCCTTCGGTCTCGGCCCCTGGCATGTCACCGGGGAGCAGCGCGCAGGCGCACCGATAGGCATGTGACGCACCCCTCGAGCTTCTCGAACTCCGAGATGTCCACCGTCACCGGCTCGTAGCCAAGGTCGGCGAACAGCGCCGCGCTCTGGGGGCAGTCGGCGGCCATGAGGATCCGGCCCTCCCCGAGGTCGACCACGTGAGAGCCCGACTCCTCGGGCACGGGCAGGAACCGGGCGAACACCGACGGATTGTCAACAACCCGCGGGTAGCCGATCACGGTGCCGTCGGGAAGTGCGGTGACGGCCGACTTGAGGTGGAGGACCTTCTCGACCGGGACGGCAACCACCTGCGCCCCCAGGGGCGCGAGCACGGCCCGCAGCTGGCGGACACCCTCAGGATTGGTGCGACCGCCCCGCCCGACATACAGGGTGTCGCCAACCTTGAGGACGTCGCCACCGTCAAGTGTCCCCGGCTCGGTGATGTGGGCCACGGCGTAGCCGAGTCCTGCGACCTCCGGTTCGACCGCCTTGGTCTCCGGGCGGCGGCTCAGCGCTCCCGGCCGCGCGATCACAGCCACTGACCGGTACACGAGGACCGGATCTTCGATGAAAACGCCGTCGGGACAGTCGTCCGCCGCGGGAACCGTGATGGTCTCCCATCCGTGTTCCTCGAGGGCAGCAACGTAGGACTCCCATTGCTGGCGTGCCAGACCGAAGTCGACCGGCTGCCGCTGGATATGGGTGACGATGCCCTCGGTGAGTCGCGGGCTCGGCGGCCGGACCAGTGCCTTCTTCACCATCTCGGTGCTCCTCGTCTGTGACCCTGGGCCCACGAGCCCTGTGCCCGGGGACCTCTTATTCCTCGTCGCTTCGCCTGCTCGCGGCAGGAACCTAAACGGCTACCGGGCCTCGTCCGGTCCCGGCGGATGCTGCTCGTCCCCGTTCGGCCGGTTCGAAGGCCCGAGCTCTTCGGGGACCGGGATCTCACCGAGGCGTTCCCTCCGGGCCTTGAGCCACGCGTAGATGCCGATGCCGATCAGCAGCAGCAGCACCGTCTGGTACACGGCCTGATAACCGGCCGTGAAGGTGATCCACAGCGAGAACAAGGCGCTGAGCGCGGCAATCAGGAAGTCGCGCACCAGGCGGACGCCGTTCACGCGACGGCGGCCCGACACCAGGTAGGTCACCTGGGCGACGGCCGAGAAGAAGTAGGGGATCGCCACCGTCACTACCGACAAGTCAACCAGGTAGGTGAACACCGTGATCCCGGTCCTGCCCGAGTAGGCGAACCCCATCAGGGCCGACGCCACAGCCGTCGACGCCAGGATGCCGAACCACGGGTTCCCGTCCCGCCACGTCCAGCGGAACTGCGGAATGAACAGGTCATCCTGTGCCGCCGCCCAGGGCATCTCGGCGGTGACGAGCGTCCAGCCGTTGAGGGAGCCCAGGCCCGAGACGACGGCGACCCCAGCGACCAGCTTGCCGGCGAACGAGATGCCCTTGAACATCGACTGGAAGGCGTCGACAAACGGGGCACCATTGCCGACCAGTGCATGGTGCGGAACCAGCCCCATCACCGCCGCCGTGACCAGGATGTACAGCAGTGCGCAACCGGCGGTGCCGATGACCGAAGCCCGCATGACGTTACGGCGGGGGTTGCGAACCCTGGCAGCGGCGATCGAGGTGGCCTCCACCCCGATGAATGCGAACAGGGCAACGCCAGCCGCAATGCCGATGGCGCTGTAGAGACTGCTGCCGGTGGCGTTGAACGGCCCGAAATTGGCCGACTTGACGAAGAACCAGCCGACAATGCCGACCACGGCGAGGGGCAGGTACTTCAAGACGACCGTCAGGTTCTGGAACCAGGCCATCTCGCGGGCGCCGAACAAGTTGATAGCGGCGGGGATCCACAGGCCGAGCATGGCAATGCCGAAGTTGGTCCAGGCAGACGGATGCGTGATGCTGAACAATGCCTCCACATAGAGCACCCAGCTCGACACGATCGCGGCGTTACCGGCCCAGGCGGTGATCCAGTAGCACCAGGCCGTGAGATAGCCGGCGAACTCACCCAGCTCGTGATGGGCGTAGGCGTACAGGCCACCGTCGCTGTTCGGCAGCCGCCTTGTCAGCTGGCCGAACAGAACAGCCAGGAGCATCGCCCCGGCGGAAACGACCGCGAGCACCACGATCGAGCTCGTCCCTGCTCCAGCCAGCACGCCGGGCATGGTGAACACCCCCGTGCCGACGATGCTGCCGATCACAAGTGCGGTAGCCGAGGGAAGACCCAGGGCACGAGCCCGGCCCTGAGCACCCGACGCCGGAGCCGACTGGGTGCTCTTGGGGGGCTCCGAGGGTGTCGGCAGGTTCTCGACAGGCTGCCTGGGCATTACGTCCTCCTCCGGCACGGGTGCGGTCCAATGCTGGGGCTCCACGCCATGGCGCTGGAAGGGACGAAAGTCCCCGACAGACGACCATTTCTGAACGGCGGCGCCGAATCCGGTTCCCGGCGGGGTTGTCGCCGCCGACTCGTTAACACGCCTGCAATTGGCACGCGCCGCTCGAGCATGCCACCGCCCAGCGAGGCGGCCCGGTCGGCAAGATTGCCCAGCCGCTGCGCAGCACCCGACCGGCCGCAACTCACAATCGTGATCGAGCGAGTCAGTTGGCCGCGGTTACGGCCAGGCTGCTGGTGAGCGGGACCTAACAGAGCTCTGGGCGTGCGCACCATGGCGACCCCGCACCAGGCCATGAGCGCCGCGACGGGCAGGAACTTGAGCACTGTCGCAGGGCTGGACTTAGCCTGCGGTGAGGTCGGCGGGCTTGAGGGTGGTGCCCGCGGCTCCGGCGAAGTTCTCCAGCACCCTCACCTTGGTCGGCACCAGGCTGTCCAACGCCGACTGCGTCGGCATCACCTGCGGCTTAGCCGCAGTATTGCTCGTCCTGGCCGTCGCCGGCTTCGGCCAGCCCGACTGACCCGGGCAGATGAAGGGCCCTCCTGGCCTCGCGGCGAGATCATGCCCTTTGTCCCGGTCTGCTGCACGAGTACGGCGGGGACGTGCCTGGTGACGCGGTCCTCTGTGCCTGCGGAGGCCTCCCGAAGGTGTGGGTGATCCATCAGCGCGGCTGGAGCCGGCCCGGAGGCCCAGGCCCCGGACTCCCTGGCTCCCCCACCGCTGCGACCAGGTCACGGTGTGCAACGCGGATCGCTTCCCAAGCCTGATCCCGCAACTGGTCAACGTCGCGGCGGGTCAGGCCACTGGTCGGCAGCGGATGTCCGGCCACTACGCGCACCAAGCCCGCGCGGATCGCGCGCCGGCCAGGCGGCCAGATACGGTCGGTGCCGTGGATGGCGACCGGCACGACCGGGACCTGGGCGGTGATCGCGATGACGAACGCGCCGTCCTTGAACTCCCCGACGGTGCCGTCCGGGGAGATCCTGCCCTCCGGGTAAGCCAGCAGCCAGTGCCCGCCCGCCAGGTCCCGGGCGGCCTCGGCGTCGATCTCGCGGAGGTCGGGTGACTCCCGGTCGACCTCGATCATGCCGATCGCCCGCAGCGGCGGGCCGAACAGCGGAATCCGGAACAGCTCACGCATGGCCAGGACGCGCAGCGAGACCGGCAGCGCACGCAGATGCACGATCGGATCGAGAAGGGACTGGTGGTTGGGCACGATCACGCATGGGCCGGCCACGCTGACCTGCTCGAGGCCGACAGTACTCGGCCGCGCTCCCGCGGCGCGCAGCCACACCCCCGCCCACCACCGCATGATCCGGTTGGTAACGGCCGAATCGGCCCTTTCTGGCCCGCGGCACCACACCAGCGCGGCACCAGCCGCCGTCGCCAGCACGCAAGCGCCGAACGTCGGCACCGCCCGCCAGGACAGCCGTCCGCCCCTGGCCTGCGGCCTGGCCCCGGCGGCCGGAGCACGGCAGGTCAGCAGGGTCACGGCCAAGCCAACCGCGCAGCAGCCAGGGCGGACGCGGGCAACTGCCCGCCCGGAGCAAATCCGGCGATCGCGAGCCGGGCCGGGCCAAACATTGAGGCGACCAGACCGGTGACCAGCAGCACGGGCGACCAGGGCCCATACGGACCGATCCCGGCAGGCAGGCGGCGCATCGGCCGCTCGGCCCACAGGACGGTCATGACCAGCGGCACGAGCACCACGGTGAGCAGCGCCTCACCAGGCCAGGCGCAGCCCCCACCACCGCGCGGTCCCGATCGCAGGCTGGCCCATCACCCCGGTCGGGTAGAAGGCCACCGCGATGGTGATCACCGGCACAAAATGCCACAGGTACACGGTCATAGTCGTCGCATTCAGGCGCCGAACGCGCCGCCACAAGCGCGGCCTGGCCAGCAGCCGGGCGGCGGCCGGCTCGGCCGCCATCACCAGCCCGAACTGCGCGGCGGCGTAGGGGAGCAGCGCAATCGACGGCGGGTTGGTATTACCCGAACCGATCATGTCCACCAGGTACCGATGCACCAGGCCCCCGCGCCGGTGGGCGGCCAGCAGCGCTGGCGTCAGGGCGATGAGCAGCAGGTAAACCGGCAGGAACCACAACTGCAGGGCACCCAGCCAGCCAGCCTGAGCCAGCTCGGCCGAACCCACACCCGCCGCCCCAGCCAACGCGGCCGTCAGGCTCCCCGCCGCCACGAACACCGCCGTCGGCCACCACAGCCGCGTCGCCCGGTCACGGACCTAGACGGTCCAGCTCTCCCCCGGCCTGACGCACCGTCCACGACTGAGCGCTGACATGCCCGCCGACCAGAAAGAAGACCGGCATAACCTGGAACGCCCAGGTAACCCACCGTCGCCACGCCACGTAGTCCAGCGCGTCCGCCCCAGACAGCTGCCCATTGCGGTAAGTGACGGAGATCAGCAGCCAGTGGCCGTAGACGACACCGCCGATCGCCACGACCCGCAGCGGGTCAAGATAACGGTTGCGTACCATGCCCGCAGAACCCGCCGCAACCCCCCGGGAGGCCAGCGGGGCCAATTCAGGCCCGGCCGGATCGCCATAGATGATCAGCCGACCGCAGTACCCCTGCCGGGCAGTAGGGGCGGAGGTCCCGCGGATACCTCAGCCAAGGACCTGACTCCTGGCGTACCCGGCAGCCACCTGACCTTAGCTGGACGACCGGACAGCGAAAGAAGGACTTTCGGTCCTGGCATGTCGCGCCCGCACAGAGATGCGATGTGAGGAACAGACCCCTAGCAGGGAGAGGACAGATGGCTTACGGCCACCAGATGCATGAAAGCGCCCACGCTGACGTCAGGCGCGATGAATAGCATCGGGCAGCTGCTACTCGGGCTCGGTCTCGTCTTGCTGGCCACGGGAATCGCCGCCCTTCTCCTGTCACACTACGGCGTGCATAAGCTGCCCGGTGACATCGTCATCCACCGCGACCACTTCACCCTCTACCTTCCGCTCGGACTGATGATCGTCCTCAGCCTGATACTGACGATCGCGCTCAATCTCTTCTCCCGACGCTAAACACGCTGAGCCAACCGCTGGAGGTCGGCGCGGCCGGCTTGACCGGAGGCCCGCCTGGACCAGGGCTGAGGGCGTGAGGCAGACTGGTGCCGTCGCGGTTAACAAGCCTAGCCGTGGCCCCAGGGTTCTGCCTTGGGCCATTTTCGGCGTTGGGGGGTAAGTACACCCTCATGGCGACTACTTCGGACGGATCGGCTCAGCCTCCCGGTCCGAGTGGTGAGGCTGAGATTCTGCGGGAGCGCGAACGTATCGCCGTCCAACTTCAGGAAGAGGTCGTTCAGCAGATCCAAGCGGTCGGCCTGAACTTGCAGAGCGCTGCGTCACTGGCGACTGACTCCCTCCTGCTCCGGCGGATCAATCAAGCCGTCAACGACCTTGATCATGTGATCAGGCTCATCCGCGACACGGTGTTCGGCGTGGAGCACCGGCTGCAGAATCGGGGGTTGCGTGCAGCTATCGTACATCTGTTCGGGGAGCTTTCACCGGCTCCTGATCTCACCTTTCACGGCCCGGTGGACGGCACGCTTCATCCCGCCGCCAGCATCGAGCTGCTAGCCGTCTTGACTGACGCCCTGGCCGTTATCGGCCGCCGCTGGGCTCCGGTCCTTGTTGACGTCACCGCCGCCAACGGCAAGCACGTTACCATGCTCCAGGCTGAGCCGCTTCGGGATGCCACCCGAGCAGACGATCCCGACGGTGCGCTGCTAGATGGCCTTCGCGACCGGGCCGCGCAAGCTGGAATGCGGATCGACATCGAGCCAGGGCCAGGCGTTGTACAGGTTTCCTGGCATGCTGCCTAAGTTCGCCAGGTACTGGCTTGGCCTCTCAGGCAGGTGGCTCTCCGTAGTCTCCCTCGCCAGGCGTGATCCTGCCCGAGGTCCACGGCCCGGCGTGGCCCTCGTCGGCGGTGGCCAGTGCTCATGAGACTGTGTGCTCGGTTCTGGAGTTGGTGTCGGGCCGGGAGTTGTTGCTGGCGGCGTGGGGGATGGCGGACGGTGTCGCGGCGCGGGTCCGCGAGGGCGAGGTCGGGGTGGCCGACTGTCGTGCCTGCGGAGTCGTCGAGCGTGGTGAGACGCAGGACGGTTGTCCTGGCGGGCCGGCGCCTGAACGGCGGGACCAGGGCACAAGCAGGTACACCGCGAGCGTAAGCGGGAAAAACATGAACAACCCCAGGGTCGACCGGCGGACTCGGATGTGGCTCATGATGACCCGGCCGGGGCGGCTGTGTCCAGGCCGGCCGGGACGCGGATACCTTCGCGCCGCAGGCGCTGGTGATGCGGGCCCGCAGTGCCCGGCCCACTTGGAACTGCTTGCCCGGCAGGGTGCGCACGACCAGCCGGATCTTGAACTGGTCAATGTCCCTGTCGCATGGTGCCGAGGGTGCGTCGTTGTCCCGCTCACCGGTCCTGATCCGCAGCACACTCTCCACGCCGCTGATCCAGATCTTGCCGTCGCCAATCGCACCGATGCCGACTCGGCAATGGCGGCCAGGGCATCGTCCAGCTTCTCCGGCCTGATGATCGCGGTTAGCAGCTTCATTGGACGTCACCTCCTAATCGACGGCGCCGGCCACGCGTTGATGAGAGCCGGTCTCCGGCCCTCATGACGCCACCGTCTCTGCGCCCGGAGCCCGCGGATAGGGGCCAACGTCCCGCGTCATGGTCCAGGCGGGGCCGTCAGTGCTCCGGCAGGCCCGCCGCGCCCAGCACGGCCTGCACGGCCGCATCCGTCTGCGCTCGGATGGCGTCCGCGGGCCTCCAGGTGGCGGCGACGTCGAGCGCGGCCACCTGCCGCCGGCGGGCCACGGCCGCCACGTCGGCCGCGACGGCCCGAAGCGACGGCCCGCCGGGTGCCGGGAACCGCAGCCCAGCCAGCTCTGACGGGTCGATCACGTCGAGGTCGACGTGCACGATGACGGGGCCGTCCGGAAGTACCGCCGTGCCAAGCTCGGTGACCCGCGCTCGAAGCACGTTCGAGGCAGCCAGCGCCGTTTCCTCCGGCGGGTCGAGATCCCGGCCGTCGGCCAGCAACACGGAACTCTCGGCGAGCGGCGTCATGCCCAGCGCGTCCGGCAAGGTGAGGTCACCGCGCCCCACCGCCTTCGCCAGCGGCAGGCCGCCGAGATAGCCGGAGGCGGTCGTCGCCTCGGTGTGGAAGTCGCCGTGCGCATCAAACCACACCAGACCCGGAGTGATCCCGCGCAGCTGCAGGCCGGCGATCACCGCCAGCGAGGCGACACAGTCGCCGCTCAGCACCACCGGGGGCGAGGCGGCCGCGGCAACCGCGTCCCTGAGCCCGGTGTATACACCGGCCAGGTCTGCCCACGGCCGCCCGGTCGCGCCGGGTGAGCCCTCTATGCTCACGACCCCGGGCGGCAGCGTCACGTTCAGGCCATCGGGCAGGTGATCAGTCAGGTGCCAGGGCAGGAGCAGCACCCGCTCAGCGTATCCATCCGCCGACTGGTGACCCGTGATGGGCATGGGTCAGCCCGGGCCGGTGTCGTGTCCGGCCCGGGCTGACGGCTGGTTGTCATGCGGCCTTGACGTGCTCTGGTGCGGCAGGCCCGGTGACCGCGGCCGTGGTCGCCGGGATGGTCCGGCGCCCGG
>Ga0335072_10007972_pt1 | contig 15390 bp, 14 predicted proteins | sample Lox_Sample_21_FD_206725 | JGI IMG/M metagenome (GOLD analysis project Ga0335072, IMG submission 206725) | Soil microbial communities from Loxahatchee National Wildlife Refuge, Florida, United States - Lox_Sample_2.1 | ecosystem: Environmental > Terrestrial > Soil > Wetlands | place: USA... | reverse complement strand
TCGCCTGGAGAGGTGCCATGACCCGAGCTTTCACCCGTCTTGCCTTCACTGGTTCCGTCCGCGAAGCGCAGCGCCGCAACGGGTCGCGCGAGCACAGCGAACGCATGGCGCAACGCGCGCCGGAGCGTGATGCGCTGCCCGAGGACATGCAGGCGCGGATCTCGGCCGCCAATAGCGTGCTGATCGGCACGGCGAGCCTGGACGGTTGGCCGCATGTGCAGCATCGCGGCGGCCCTCGCGGGTTCATCAAGGTGCTGGGGCCGCGCCGCCTGGCCTTCGCGGACTACAGTGGCAACCGGCAATACATCAGCATCGGCAACCTCGCGGAAAACGACCGCATTATGTTGCTGGTCATGGACTATGCCGCGCGGACGCGGCTGAAGATCTGGGGGCGTGCGCGCGTTGTCGAGGGCGATTCCGCGTTGCTGGAGCAAGTGCACGATGCGGATTACCCGGCGCGGGTGGAACGCGCGATCGTGATCGATGTGGAGGCATGGGATACGAACTGCAGCAGCCACATCCCGCATCTGGTGGAAGCGTAAGCGCAACCCGTGTCGCTGGCGTGCCCGGATCGAACAATGACGGGCTTGAACAAAGGTGGGCGGGAAGAAAGACGGGCGCGAACAAAGACGGGCTTGCGACCTTGCGCGACCGGGTTACAATGCTGCGCTGCATCAATATGGAGGTCGGTGATGCCGTCAGACGAACGGCTGCTTGCCTGGATCGAGCCGCGCGGCGGCGATTGCCTGGCGTCGTTTGTTGCAGAACATGCGGCGCAACGGCGTGAGCCGGCGACGCGCCGATTCGCTTCTCCGGACCAGGCGCGGCAGTGGGTGATGCAAGAGGCTCATGCGCTTGACGCTCCGGTGGAATGGATTGCCGAGGGCGTCCTTCGCGATTCGACGCGGCACTGAGCCGCCTCTCGTTGCTGCGGGCGCGCGCCCGGCCGGATGAGCGGGGTTGCCTGAAGGCTGCCGGCGCAGGCCATCGCCATTTCGTGAGGCCTTCGGCCCGCCGGTGCCGCTACGTACGCGGATTGGTCTCCCCCGGTGCCGCTACGTACCTGGATTGGTCTTCGGGCGCGGGTTGAAATCCGGCGGGATCGGGTTGGCGATGTGCAGTTGCACGTTGGTGGGCACGACGCCGATCATCCGGCAGTCGGCGCCGGTTTGCGCCGGCAGTTCGGTGGTCCAGCTGGCTGGCACTGTCGCGTAGGCGGCGGGAATGGGCGGCGCCTCGCCGTTGAGCCGCGCCTGATCGAAGGCGGAAAACAGGTTGGTCACGTCAGGGGTCTCCGCGTCGAACGGCCCCATGAGTTTATTGATCCATGCTGATCGGCCTTCCTGATCCCGCCACTCAAAACGTTCGCCTTATTCGGCAAAGGAACGCACGGCGCATCCCATGGAAGCAAACCGTAACAGTACCCCTGGCTTCGTGCCTTTGTGCCTTCGTGGTTACTCTTGCAAAACTTCAGTCGGTCCGGAGACACCAAATGCCCTTCCCGGGCCACGCGAGATGCGGCGGTGGGCGCGTTGATTGCAGCTTCAGGCGGCACAAAGCTCGTCCGCTGTTCAATTTTCCAATTCCTACGCCGCGTACAATTCACGCGTTTTGGAGCGTGTCACTGCATCAATGGAAGCCATATCAAGACTGGTTCCCCACCGACGTGATCGAACTGAACGGCACCGACAGCGTGCCAAGTTGCAATTGCACGGCATTGTTCGATTCCGTTACCCCGGTCGCCGTCCCGGTCACGGTGAACGTCAGCGTGCTGGCGCTGCCGCCCGAGGTGCCGGTCGGTACCAGGGTATAAACACCGTCGGGCACCGAATCGCCGGCATTGTCCGTGCCGTTCCATGTCCATTTGTTGTTGCCTGCCTGCGCGTTGATCGATCCGTTATAGACCGTCACACCGGACGAATTGGTGATCGCGATCGACACCGGCTGTGCGGTCGGCGCGCTGATGTTCACCGTCGCCGAGCCGTTCTGCAGCGGCACTTGCGTTGTCTGCACCGTTACCTGCTGGCCGATCATCTGGCTGCCCTGGATCACTTCGCTGCCCTGGGTGGCCTGGATCAACTGAGTCAGACTCTGGTTGGTGCCGATCTGTTGCTCGACCGAGGCGAACTGCACCAGTTCGCTGGTGAACTGGTCGGAGTCCATCGGACTGGTCGGGTCCTGGTTCTGCAACTGCGTCATCAGCATGTTGAGGAAGTCGGTGAAATTGCCGTCCAGCGACGACAGCGCGTTGTTCGCGGTCTGCGACGCGGTGCCGGAACTGGCGGCAGTCTGCTGGGCGGCGACGGAAGCGATGCTCATGGCGGTGCTACCTTCTAGGCAGTGATGTCGAGGCCGGCACGCAGCCAACGGGGCAGGGGGGCTGGCGCGTCATCCTGTGCGGCGTCGGCAGAGTCTTCCGTGCCGCCGGTCCCGCTGGTTCGGGTGCCGGATCCGTTGCCACCGCCGCCCTGGCCCGCGCCGGCATTGGCCGCCATGCCGCCATGCGCGCCGGCAGATGGCGCCAGCGCATCGGGCGTGGCGAGATGCAGGGTCAGGCTGCGCCCATCCGAGGGAATGCCGGCCTGGTCCAGCGCACGCTGCAATTCCGGCTGGTCATGTTGCAGCAGGGTCATGGTCTCCGGGCGCTCCACGGCGATGTCCACGCGGGCGGGCGCATCCTGCGGGCGATCGATACGGATCTGTACCTGGCCCAGCCCGGCGGGTTCCAGGTGCAGCATCATGCTCTGCGTCCCATCCGTGCCACGCGAGAGCGACAGCAGTGCCGTGGAGACCTGATGGCCCGGCGGCGCTGCGCCGGTCGCATCCGGCGATGTGACTTGCGTGGCGGTGCCCGCATCGGCGGACGCTGCGGCGGATACGGAGGGGGCTGCGTCGGATCCGGGAAGCGGCGGCAAAAGCGGCAGCGTGGTTGCGGATATGGGTGTTGGCGTCGCGTTGGTTGCGGTTGAAGCTGGTGGCGCCGCGGCGTCGGCGGCTGGTGACGGCTGCGGCGCCGGCGCGTGCGGCCCGATATCCATCGCGCCGGATTGCTGCGGCAACCCCGGGCCGGCGGCGCCCGATGCGGCTTGCGCGTGTGACAAGGGGTCGGTTCGGGCCGGTTGATCGTCTGCCGCGCCAGGCGATGCCGCGGCAGCCGGCGCAGGCATGGCGGCTGCGAGTGCGGGATCGGCCGGGCCGCCGGTGGCGGGCGCTGAATCGGCCGTTTGATTGCCCTGCTGTTGCGTCCCGGCCGCGTTGACCTGGTTGGTTGGTTGTTGCGTTCCGGCCCCGTCAACCGCAGCGGGGGCATGGTGGCCCGCGGGCTGCGTGTTGGAGGCAGTCACCGAAATCGCGCTGGGTTGGTCCGTCGGCTGGTCCGGTGCGGGCGGCTTTGCTCCTCGGCGGGCCACCGGTTGGGCGGTTCGAAAAGCCACCACTGTCGCACCGCCGGGCATGCTTTCTGTCGCAGGGCGTGGCGAACCTGAGGAAGCATCCTCGGAACCGGACGGATCATCGGAACCGGGAGGAACCTTCGCATGCTTGGCCGAACGGACGCCGGACCCAACTGTGGATGATGATTGTTGTGCGATCGCCGGCTGGGCCCTTGCGGATTGTGCCACCGCGGCCCCGCGCATCGCGGCAGATTGTTCCTGGTCTGCTGTCGGATCGGCGGAGCCGGCGAGCGCCGGAGCTGTGCGTGTCTCTGTGCCGTCCGAATGGGACGGCACACTATTGATGGCTGGCTGCGGTGTGGGGATCGCAGTTGGTGGCGCGAGCGTCGCGGTCTCGGCTGGCGCGTTCGCGCCGGCCACTTTGCCGGGTGCAGCGGCGCGATCGAACGTTCGCAGTACACCCGCGAACGGAGATCCCGTCGCTGTCGTGCCACCCAGGCCGGCAGTTTGCACCGCCGCCGTTGGCGCAGCCTTCGCCATCGGACTCAGAGCCGTCAGAGCCATTGCCTGCGGCATTGCGCACTCCGCATTCGTGTCGACGCCAGGAACGCAAAAGCCGGGCCAAGCTGATCGCCGCTTGCGAACGGATTTTACCAACACCGATGGGGCAGAAACTGCCGGGTCGGTTCGTGTGGCTGGCGGAAGCTGCCGGGTGAGTGCGGCACCCGGGTGTCTGGTTCCACCGTTCACGGAGACCGTGTCGTTGTAAGGCCTGGGGCGACGAAACGGTTTATCGCAGGTGGGTTTGCAATGGCTCTGGGGGCGGGAGATCGCTTCGTCGCTACACTCCTCGCAATGACAGGTGTCGTTGGCTGCGCTACCCGCGTGACCGGCACTCGCGCCTCTCAACGAGAGTTGCAACACACCGGGCGCAAGACTGTACGAGCGTACTGCTCCCATTCGTGCTGGCACGTTTCCTGCTGCGCGTCGCTGCGAACGGACCCGCGCCCATCGCGGGGCCGGCATCGCAGGAGCCTGCCAATGTCCTTGCTTGGGGCGATGAACACCGCCATCTCCGGCCTGACCGCGCAATCGACCGCGTTCGGCAACATTTCCGACAACGTCGCCAACAGCCAGACCACCGGTTACAAGGAAGTGGATACGAATTTCGTCGATTACCTCACCACCAGCACCGCCACGGTGAATGATCCCGGAGCGGTGGTGGCGCAGCCGGACTATCTGAACAACGTCCAGGGCACGATCACGCAGGTCAACAACCCGCTGGCGCTGGCGATCGCGGGACAGGGGTTCTTCGCCGTGTCGCAGGAAACCGGTCAGGTGAATGGGACCCCTACTTTCAACCCGCAGCAGTTCTATTCACGTGCTGGCGACTTTACGCTCAACAGCTCGGGCTATCTGGTGAACAGTGCGGGGGAATATTTGAATGGGTGGTCGGTGGATTCATCGACCGGCATCGTCAACCAGAACAGTCTGGCGCCGATCCAGGTGTCGCAGAGCGTGTACAATCCGGTGGCAACGAGCCAGGTGACGCTGTCGGCGAACCTGCCGGCCACGCCGGCCTCGGGGACGGCGACGTCTTCCTCGCCGATATCGTCGGATATCGATGTGTATGACTCGCTCGGGACCGAGCACACCATCACGCTGAACTGGGTGCAGACGTCGCCGAACAATTGGACGGTGCAGATCAATTGCCCGGATGCTGCCACCCCGGATTGCGGCACCGCGGACGTGACCTTCGGCCCCAGCGCCGCGGGCGATGCCACCGCACCATCGGGGACAATAGGCAATCTCGTGACTGATGCGACCGACCCCGGCAGCGTCACCGTTAGCGCGGCCTCCGCCGGTTCGGCCGCCACCGTGAGCTTCGACGCGGACTTCGGCAACGGAAACCAGGCGATTACGCTCAACGTGGGCAACTACGGCGCGGCCAATGGCCTGACCCAGTACGCCGGCACGCAATACAATCTCGAGGGACTGACGCAGAACGGCGTTCCGCCTGGCAGCTACTCTGGCGTTACGCCGCAAGCGAACGGCGACATTGTGGTGAACTACAACAACGGCCAGACGCGGACGATTGCGCAGGTGCCGCTGATCACGTTCAACAATCCGGATGCGTTGCAGCGGCAGGACGGGCAGTCGTTCACCACGACCCTGGGCTCCGGCACGCCGCTCGCCGAGCAAGCGAGCACGAATGGTGCCGGCAACCTGGTGGTTGGATCCGTGGAGAGTTCGAACGTCGATATCGCGACCGAGTTCAGCAACCTGATCGTCGCACAGCAGGCGTACAGCGCGAATGCCAAGATGGTGACCACCGCGCAGCAGATGCTGGAAACGACGGTGGATATGAAGCAGTGATGCCGGTACTTCGTCATGGCGGGCCCACGACCGCCGTGACGTTGTACGATCACCATGACATTGCACAATCATGAGCCTCACCGCAGCCCTGTCGATTGCGACCAGCAGCCTTGTCAACGTCAACAGCCAGTTGGCGCTGGTGTCGCACAACGTCGCAAATGCCGACACGCCCGGCTATGTCACGGAAACTGCGACGCAAGAGGAGCTGACCGCCAACGGCATCAGCCTGGGCGTTATCACCGGCCCGGTGACACGAAATCTCGATACCGCGCTGCAGGCGCAGGTGTTTCAGCAGAACGCCACGGTGGCCGGATTGCAGACGACGCAGACCGCGTTGCAGGCGATCGATGCCGTGCAGGGCACGCCGGGACAGGGCGGCGACATCGCCAGTTTGCTGGGGCAATTGCAGGACCAGTTCTCCACCCTGCTGAACGACCCGTCGAACCAGACACAGCAGACGGCCGTTGTCTCCGCCGCGTCCACGCTCGCCGGCAGCATCAATGCCCTGTCCAACGCCTATACGCAGCAGCGCCAGACGGCGGAGAACAATGTCGTCAGCGGTGTGAACATGATCAACAGCACGCTCGGCACGATCAGCCAGTTGAATGCGCAGATCGTCAAGCTGCAATCCGGCGGGCAGAGCACGGCCGATCTCGAGAACCAGCGCGACCAGGCGGTACAGCAACTCGGGCAAGTGGTCGGTGTGAATACCTACGTACAGCCCGACGGCAATATGCTGATCACCACGTCGGGCGGGATGACGCTGCCGACCGACGGCACGTCCGATCCGCTGACCACCAGCAGCGCAAATGTGCAGCCCGGCAGTTATTACCCGGGCGGCGGCATTGCGGCGATTACGCTGGACGGGACCGATGTCACGAGCCAGCTCACCGGCGGCCAGCTCGGCGCCAACATTACGCTGCGCGATGCAACGCTGCCGACCTATCAGGCGGAGCTGGACGAATTTTCCCAGAACCTCGCCAGCCGATTTTCCGCCCAGGGGCTCACGCTGTTTTCGGATCCGAACGGCAACGTGCCGGCGGGCGGCGGGACTCCGGTGCAGCAGGGCTATGTCGGGTTTGCCGCGGAAATTCAGGTGAATCCAGCGGTTCAATCCGATCCTTCGCTGGTGCGCGACGGCACCAACACGATCGCCGGCAGCCCGAGCGGTGCGGCTGCGTTCACGCCGAATCCGCCGGGCGGCCCGTCTGGGTTCAGTACTCTGATCGACAACATACTCACATACACATTCGGCGCCGATGTGCAGGCCGGCGTGCCGCAACCGGCGTCGAATACGACGGATCTCGGTGCCTCTGGCACGCTGAATGCACCATACACCGCGCCCACCACGTTGGGTGGGATTGCCTCGACTCTGGTCTCGTCGCAGGCGCAAGACAGTTCCAATGCGACGAACCAACTTGCTACCGAGCAAGCGGTGCAGACCACGCTGAGCAATTCGCTGTCCACCGGGAGCGGGGTGAACATGGATACCCAGATGTCGCTGATGATCCAGTTGCAGAACGCCTATGGCGTGAACGCCAAGATCATCGGCGCGGTGCAGTCCATGTGGAACCAGCTCATCAATACGGTGCAGGCATGAGAAGGCTCCGCCATGCGGAGCGTTCCCTTTCCTGCGTGAGGGGGCAGCGTGTTGATCCGCTCACCCTTACCCCACCCACTCCGGCCGGAGGCGGACGAGGGAGCGCGGACGTGCCATGAGCATCGCTGCGGCCGGGCCGGCAGACTACGGCATGATGAGCAATCTCATCAGCGATACCGCGTCGGTGAAGCAGAAGCTGGACCAGCTCACGGAACAAATCAGCTCCGGGCTGGTTTCCGACACCTATGGCGGGCTTGGCGCCAGTGCGTCGGTGTCGCTGAATCTGAACCCGCAGATCGCCGACCTTCAGACCTGGCAGAACAATATCAACGCCGCTGCCGGCACCATGCAGGTGACGCAAACGGCGATGACGCAGATTCAGCAGATCGCGTCCAACTTCCTGTCGCAGACCGAGAACCTGGAAGGCTCCGACTCGTCGGAAGTGGACACGATTGCCGCCTCGGCGCAGCAGGCCCTGGTGGAGGTGGCGGGTTTGCTCGATACCCAGAGTGGCGATACGTACGTATTCGGAGGCGCCGACAGCACGAACCCGCCGGTGCCCGATCCCGATTCGATATTGAGCAATGGGTTTTATACCCAGATCGCAGCGCAGGTGCAGGCGCTGGGTGCGCAGGGCGCCAGTGCAACGATCACCAATACGGTGGGTATCGCCAGCTCCAATGCTGTCGGCACTTCGCCTTTCTCCGCGTATATGTCGCAGCCCGCGTCGAGCCTTCAGGCGCCGGCCATCCAGGTGGGACAGGGTCAGACGGCCACTGTCGGACTGCTTGCCAGCGCCAACTCCTTCGTCACGTCGCAGGGCACCACGACCACGCCGCCGACGAGCACAGGCTCGTACATACGCGACGTGATGATGGCGTTGGCAACGATGGGGTCGCTGAGCAGCTCCCAGGTGAGCGATTCCGGCTTCCAGACACTGGTTCAGAGTACCAATGCCACGTTGACCGGCGCGGTCAGCGCGATGGCGGAAGATGCCGGCGTGCTGGGCAATACCCAGAGCGCGCTGACCACCAGCCAGACCACGATGCAGGACACCGCGACGGCGCTGACCACGCAGGTCGGCAATGTGCAGGACGTGGACGTGGCGCAGGCGATGACCAACCTGTCGCTGGTGCAGACCCAGTTGAGTGCCTCCTACCAGGTGATTGCCAGCATGAGCGGCCTCTCCCTGGCGAAATTTTTGCCTGCGGGCTGACAGAAAAATGTGTGCAGTTCACAGGCTGTTAACTCCTTTGTCCCAGGATGGGGCGCAGGCCCGCAAAAGGCGGGGTATCCAGTAACCTCAGTGGGCAAAGGCAAGACACCATGTCCGGTAGCATCAATTCCGTCGTCACCAACTCAGGCGCGATGATCGCGCTCGAGTCGCTCGACAAGACCAACACCCAACTCAACGGCGTGCAGAAGCAGGTTTCCACCGGCTACCGCGTGGCGGATGCCACCGATGACGGTGCGGCGTACGCCGTGGCGCAGTCGGTTCGCTCGACCGTTGGCGCGCTGACCAGCGCCAACCAGCAGCTCGGCGGCGTTCAGGGATTGCTCTCCACCACCGAGTCGGGGCTGAACGATATCTCGAATACCATGTCGAGTATGCGCGACGTGCTCCTCAAGCTGGCCGACGTTGGCGTGCAGGGCAATGAGCGCACCCAGTATGAGCAGCAGTATCAGTCTCTGCTGGGCAACGTGAAGAGCTTCATCGAGGATGCCAACTACAACGGCAAGACGTTGATCGGCAACATCACCGGCAGCAGCGGCACGTTCGGTGCCGTATCGGTGGTGCGGAATGAGAATGCCGCCACCTACGGGATTGCCAGTTTCGGCGGGTCTGAGCTGTATGGCTCGATTGCATACACCACCACGCAGTTGAACGGTGCGAGCACGGTTGCGGCGCTGATCAGCGCCACGGGCACCTTCCTCAATCAGCAGAATGCGGTCGGCACGGCACTGAACTCGGTCGGTTCGTCGGTCAACTACGTGAACAATCAGATCAGCTATAATAATGATAAGATGGACGCGCTGAATTCCGGGCTTGGTGCGCTGGTTGATGCGGACCTGGCGAAGGAATCGGCGTTGCTGCAGTCGCTGCAAATCCAGCAGCAGCTCGGCACCCAGGCGCTGACCTTGGCCAACCAGGCGCCGCAGACGCTGCTGAGCCTTTTCAAGTAAGTGCGTGACGCGGCGGGCGTTCAGCTCGTCGCGTACCGCGCGCCGGCCGGGCGGGGCTTCATACGATGCCCCTCGCGGCGGCGGTGTACGGGGTCGATTCCGACGGCTGCCAAAGCCGGGCGCGCGCGCGTTCTTCGGAATGCGGACGCGTGGCTGCGGCTCGATCGAACGCGAACCAGGAAGGGGCGCATGTCTAATTTGGTATTGGAATTGCGCCAGGGCGAGGTCATGATCGTCAACGGCGCACCGATCCGCTTCCGCACGAAGTCACGCATCGAACTCACCGCGAAGGCGCGTTTTCTGTTCGGCAAGCAGATCATGCCGCCGGACCAGGCGGACACGCCCGCGCGGCGCATCTATTTCGCCTTGCAGACCGCGTATATCGGCGACGAGGCGGAGCGCCCGCGCGGCCTGGCCACGGCGCGCCAGCTTATCGCAGCTTTCAAAGGCGCCACCACGTCGGCGCTGGCCTGCGAGATTCTGGATGATGCGCTGGCCGCGGCTGAGGCCGACGATTGCTTCCACGCCTTGAAGCTGACCCGCCGGATCATCAGCCACGAGGATTCCGTGTTGGGGCGGGGCGCTGGCGAGACCCGCCCCGCCGCGCCACGCGTCCACGACGCACGCGACCTTGTCACCAACGAACTGGAGCCCTGCCGATGATGTTGAATGAGGCGATGCGCGCCTATGAGACCGCTTCCACCCATCGCAGCCAGCGAGAGCAGGAGGCGGACGTGTTCCGGCGCGCGATCGGCGCATTGAAGTCGGCGCGCAACGGCAATGCGATCCAACGCGTGCGCGCGTTGGCCGATAATCGACGGCTGTGGATGGCGGTGTACGACCTGATGCGCGACCCGGGCAACGGCCTGGCGCCGGAACTGCGCGCCGCGATCATTTCCGTCGGCATGACGGTGCAGCGTGAGATGGATCGCGATCAGCCGGATTTCGGTTTCCTGATCACCGTGAATGAGAATTTTGCGGCGGGTCTGTCGGGGAGTTTGTGAGGCTGGAACTACCGGATGGTTCGAGGCCCAGGAGGGGCTCGTCATGCAAAGACTGCGCTCTGCCGTCGATCTCGAGTCGCTCAGCGCGCGTGCCGCACAATTGGTGGCTGCCGGCCGAACCGGCGCCGCCCGTCCATTGCTCGCGGCGGCCAAGCGGTTGGCTCCGGGATCGGTCGCGCTTGCCGAACTGGGCGCAGAGCTCGCACTGCGCGCCGACACGCCTGACGCTGCGGCGATGGAACTCGACGCCGCGATTGCAGCGGCACCAGAGCATGCCGGCCTGCGCAAGCGTCGCGCGGAGCTGCGACGGAAGGCGGGCGACATCGAGGGGGCAGCCCGCGACGCTGCCGAAGCGGTCGTGCTCGACCGTGCCGACCCGACCGCCAAGGCGTTGCTGGGCGTGCTGATGCTGGAACTCGGCCGCACGGGCGATGCGGTCGCGTGCCTCTCGGAAGCGGTGGCTGCCGAGCCGTGCAACCCGGGCTTCGCCGCAGGCCTCGCGGCCGCGCACGAGGCGGCGGGCGATACCGATGCGGCGCTTGCGGTCCTGCTGCGCAACATCGATGCGGCGCCCAACCTGACAGAGCAACGCAACGCCGCGATTCTGCTGTGTGTCCGCCGTCGCGATTTCCGCCAGGCGATTGCCCTTGCAGAAGACACGCGCCGCGCCGGCATCGCCGATGCCTGCTCGTTCGGTCTGATGGGCCATGCGCTCTCCAGTCTCGGCTGCCACGTGGAGGCGGCAGATGCTTATGCCGAAGCGCTGAAACTGGGTCCGGACGACGCGTATGTGCGGCACCTGGTTGCGGCGTCGGGTGTGGTTCCGGGTGCCGTGCGGGCGCCGGCCGAGTATTTGCGCGCCGTGTTCGACGGCTATGCCGAGCGGTTCGAAGCGCACCTGCTGTCGCTCGGCTATCGCATGCCGGGATTGTTCCGCACGGCGCTGCTGCGGCACCAGAAGATCGCAGCGGGGGAGCGGGTAGGGCCGGTGCTGGACCTTGGCTGCGGCACGGGGCTGGTCGGACTGGCGATTGCGGATCTGCCCGTCGGCCCGCTGATTGGCGTGGACGTGGCGCCAAGAATGCTGGAGCAAGCGCGGAAGAAGGGTGTCTACGCGGCGTTGATCGAGTCTGACATCCTGCAACCTCTCGCGCCTGCGCCGGGAGAGGCCGTTCGGTTCGCGGCGCAAACCAACCGAACAGTCGAAGGTGAGGATGATCGGGCTGGTATTCGGTCATGGAGAACAACATGCCGACCCGATCGCCGTCACGTGGCGCGTCGCGCCGACCCCAGATCAGGTCCGGGACAGGCTCTCTCCCGTTTCGCGGGCGAGGTTGCGGTGATCCTGGCCGCGGACGTTCTTTGTTACTTCGGTGCGCTCGAGGCGTTCTTCGCCGCGGCCCACGCGGCGCTCAGTCCGGGCGGTTGGCTGATTTGCTCCCTTGAGGAACTCTTGCCGGACCATGATGGCATCGTCCCCGGCAACGGCGACTGGGCACTGCAACGCCAGGGCCGCTACGCGCATACCCTGAGCTATATCCGCAGTGCCGCTGCCAGTGGCGGCTTCGACATACTCCGCCTCGACCAGGAAACCATCCGCCACGAAGCGGATGTCCCGGTTCCCGGCGTTCTGCTTGTGCTGGAGCGGCAGGCGGGATGACGAGCACTGCCGCCCTCGCCCGGTTGCGCGACGGCGATGCCACGGGCGCGCTCGTTCTGCTGGGAGCCATTGGCGACGATGCGCCCGACCCGGCACCGTTCACCGCGCGCGGCATGGCATTGCTGGAAGTGAACGACCCCGCCGCCGCCTGCCCGGCGTTCCGCGCCGCGGTCGCGCTGGGGGATACCTCGCCCGCGACGCTGTTGAATCTTGCCATCGCGGAGGATCGTGCCGGCGATATCGTGCGTGCCCGCGGGCTGATGCAGACCGTCGCGGACGTGCTGCCGTGGTGGGACGAACCCGTGCTGCGCCTCGCGGAAAGCCTGCGGGCCACCGGAGAATCCGGCGACGCCGAGGCGGCGTACCGCCGCGTACTCGACCTCAACCCCAGGCGTGTCGAAGCGCTGATCGCATTGTCGGGCCTGCTGATCGCGCGCGGCGAGGGGATGGAGGCACGCATTCTGCTGCTGCGCTGCCTGGGCCTTGCCCCGGATCGCGCCGAGGCCTGGGCTACGCTGGGCCTCGCGTTGATGCTGACGGCGGACCACGCGCTCGCCCATAGCGCGTTCGTGGAAGCGCAGCGGCTTGAGCCTGCGGTGCCGGAATACGCATTGCACGGCGTCGAGGCGGCGCGCGTCGCCGGCCAGGCTGATGCCGAAATTGCGCGGCTTGCGCTTGCCGCCGAGGCCGATCCCCTCAATCCGGTGCCGCTGTTGGCAAGCGGCGTGTTGTTGCAACGTCTCGGGCGACGGCGCGAGGCGATCGATGCCCTCGAAGCCGCGGCGACTCTGGCACCGGATGAATTGTTGCCGGTCAGGCTGCTGGGCAGCGCGCTGGCCCGCTCGCATCGGCTGCGCGAAGCCGAGGCGACGCTGCGTCGGGCCACCGAACTCGATCCGGACGATCCGCTTCTGCGCAACGACCGCGGCACGGTACTGATGCGGATGCACCGGCATGCAGAGGCGCATGCGGTGCTGTCCGATCTGATCGCACGGCACGGTGAAGAGCCGCTGGTTCTGTGCAATCTCGCCAATGCGACGGCATGTCTGGGCTGGCAGCGGGAAGCGGTGGAGATGGCGCGTCGCGCGATCGAACTGGATCCCGATGCGGTGCTGCCACGCCGCGCGTTGTGCAACACGCTGCCCTATCGCGACGGCACCACCGGCGCCGAATTGCTTGCCGCGCTGCGCGCGTGTGCTGCGCGGTTGCCGCGGTCGGATCCCGGGCCATTCGCCAACGACAAGGATCCTGATCGGTGTCTGACCATCGGGCTGCTGTCCGGGACGCTGAAGACACATCCGGTGGGCTGGTTGACCGTCGCCGGGATCGAGACGCTCGATCCGGCGCACTACGCGGTGGTGTGCCTGGTGCAGAATGCGGCGCCGCAGGACCCGATTGCTCGCCGCTATCGCGCCGTGGCGCGCGATTGGGTGGAAATTGATGCTCTGGACGACATGGCGCTGGCAAAGCGCGCCCGGCAGATCGGGATCGATGTGCTGATCGACCTGGGCGGCTACGGCGACGCGGCACGCATGCCCGCCTGCGCGCATCGCCTCGCGCCAGTGCAGGTGAAATGGGTCGGCATGCAGAATCACAGCACCGGCCTGCCGGAGATGGACTGGTTCATCACCGACCGGTGGGAGACGCCGGCGGATCTGGCACAAGCCTACAGCGAACGGCTGCTGTATCTGCCGGACGGCTACGCGATCTACAGCCCGCCGCCTTACGCGCCCGATGTGAGGCCGCTGCCGGCGCTGGCCAATGGCCACATCACCTTCGGCTGCTTCAATAACCTGGCCAAGGTGACGCCGCCCGTCATCGCGACCTGGTCTGCGGTGCTGCGTCGTGTGCCGGGTTCGCTCCTGGTGCTGAAGACGCATCAGTTCAGCGATCGTGCCACGGCCGATCGCGTTCGCACCGCCTTCGCGGCGCACGGCATTGCGGGGGAGCGGCTGGCGTTGCGCGGGTCTTCGCCGCATCGCGCTTTCATGGGCGAGTACGGCGAGATCGACCTGGTGCTGGACCCGTTCCCCTATTCCGGCGGTCTGACCACCTGCGAGGCGCTGTGGATGGGTGTGCCGACCGTGACCCTGCCTGGCGAGATCTTCGCCTCGCGCCATTCGACGAGCCACCTGAGCAATGTCGGGCTGTGCGATTGGGTCGCATGCGATGCGGCTGACTACGTGGAACGGGCGGTCGCGAAGGCATCGGATGTGGCGGCGCTGGCGGCGCTGCGCGCGGGCCTGCGGGCGCGGGTGAAGGCGAGCCCGCTCTGCGATGGGCCCCGCTTCGGACGCAACCTCGGCGCCGCGCTGCGGCATGCCTGGAAGGTCTGGTGCATGTCATGAATGCGTTTTCTTCGAGCGCCTATTGGGAGCAACGCTATCGCGCGGGCGGCACGTCGGGGGCGGGGTCGTACGGGCATATGGCGGCGTTCAAGGCAGCCGTGATCAACGGATTCATGGTCGATAACGCCATTGCCAGCGTGCTGGATCTGGGGTGCGGCGACGGCAACCTGCTGTCGATGCTGGATGTGCCGCAATACGTCGGCGTGGACGTGGCGCCGACGGCGCTCGCTTGCTGCGTGACGAAGTTTCCGCAGCATCGTTTTGTGCCGTTTGACGCACTGGACGCGTCGGTGCGGGCGGAGCTGGTGCTGTCGATCGACGTGATCTTCCATCTGGTGGAGGACGGCGCGTTCGCGCGCTACATGCATGCGTTGTTTGCGCATGCGACGCGATTTGTGCTGGTTCATTCCAGCAATGCGGAGGGTAACTGGTCGTCGCCGCATGTGCGTCACCGCCGGTTCACGGACCACATCGCGGATTGCCGGCCGGAATGGCGGCTGCTGGCGCATCTGCCAAATCCGTACCCGTTCGATCCGGACCGAGCGGAGGAGACGTCGTTCGCGGATTTCTTCGTGTACTGGCGTCACGGCGCGGATTGCGCGGTGCGAATTCCGTCGGTTGTCTAGTACCGGCTGTCAGCTAAGCGCGGGTCGCAAGCCCGCGTCGTTGCGGGCACTGTCAGCGTGCGACCAGCCGCGGCGGCGACGTTTATGATCTTTTCCGGCTGGAGACATCGGTGGCGCTGATGGGCGGGGCGCCGCGGCTCCGGCTTGGGAAACGGATGCCAAGTGTCCGCCAATATAGACGAAAGCTGCGGGAACCGTCA